>Ga0268261_10001269_pt1 | contig 17149 bp, 20 predicted proteins | sample TergutNc150P1_FD_190353 | JGI IMG/M metagenome (GOLD analysis project Ga0268261, IMG submission 190353) | Nasutitermes corniger P1 segment gut microbial community from laboratory colony in Florida, USA - Nc150 P1 (SPAdes) (version 2) | ecosystem: Host-associated > Arthropoda: Insects >...
TTATTATTATTATTATTGTTATTGTTGTTGTTGTTGTGTTAGAAACATTTTCCCATACTTCATAACGTAGTCTGATTTGAAATTCAAGCATCAAGCGTTAATTTTCCTTTTAGATTTAATATAATTAGTACCAATAAGCATGTGCAGATATTTTATACTTAATAATTGGGCATCGTGATCTGACAACTCATTTATTATTGGAATAATTTTGAAATTAGTAAATGCATTTGTATCAGTGAAGATATTATCAGTTGCAGTATTTGATCCATTGTGATTCCTAGTGGGAAAGTGTATCATGCTGAAGAGATTCTAAGAATTTAAAATTGAGTTCGGTTGCCACCTCCTGTCGGTATGTATAAGATAATGTACGTTTGTGTCTCCACGTATTTTTAATTTTAAATTTGATTTAAAAAATGTTAAAGTTAAGAAACAACTGAAAATTGCCAGAAGGTGATCTGTGAACTGTTATCACAAAAATTTTAATATATGAAAGTTCTAAAAGAATGGTGCACACCTCAAGATCATTGTCTTTACAAAATTCATGAAGATTAATAGTTGAAAATTTCAAAGCTTTGTGTATAAAAATACAAACCCTACATCCATCAAAGAATTGTGTGCAGTGTAATATCCAAAATTACAGGTTTAAACTACTGATTGTATTCAAAATTGAAATCCATTTCACAATGCTTGTCCTAGTTTATTAGTGAAATATGTAGGAAGTTACAATCGTCTTGCCAGGAAGTTTCATTGTGTCAGCTCGACCCAATTACAACATTCGTACATCATACCAGGAACTCTTAGCGATCTAGAACGCGTAAATTGCAGTAATCCAGGAAGTCGCTGTAGTAAGCACAATTACTGTTATATATACTTACGCCGCGACTACATCAGAAAGGTTCTTTTTGGTTTCACTTTGGATTCACGTCAGTTGACGTTAGAATTACATCCACGACGAAATAATTATCGACACCGACGTAGTGCTCTCTCTGAAGAAGATCATATACCAATTAATATCGAAGCTCTAATACAGAATGCTTCTATACGTCGCAACGGTTCTGGTATTACAAGGTGAGTCTGACTGTATTCATTTAATTCAATTGAACAGCAAAATTCCGAAACCCTTTGAAGTAACAAAAGGCAAGACGATTATCCGATTATCTTTATTATCAATTTTGCAATTACCGGTGAATCTTTCCAAATTGTACATATGTGTATACTGTGTCTAAATATATTACATTAGAGATAGTGACCAACGGCTGTTTGATTGGACAAACCCCCCCTTGTACCCCCTAATTAGTTGTACATGGTGGCAGCATTAGATTAAATTACCGACACGCAGTTTAACGACGGTGCCCGTAAGCGAACGACAAACTACTGAACGGTGGTTCCACCCGGGTCAGTACAAATTGGTAGGCGGCGGTAGTCCCACAAACCGGTTAGCTTTCGTATTACCGCTACGGGTTGGTTTGCAAGAGGGAGGAGAGATATCGGTCCAGGTAGGCTAGATAGTCACGTACGAACAGGAATTGATACATACACATCAGACAAGCACAGAGAGTTACGTTGGTCAAAATTCTAAATTCAAAATTACGTTGGTTTTAAAAAAGAAGTCACTATGCAGGACGCAAGCCTTCGAGCACAACTCCTAGAATCAAAAGCAGAAATAACTAGGTTGAGAGAAGGCTTGTCAACGGGAACCCCCACAGTGCATAAAGACTTGTCACTCATTTCGTTAGTGCCGAAATGGTCAGGGTGCGAGTCAGCCGTCTCGTTAGAGGAGTTCTTCGAGAATATAGAAAGCGCAGCAAAAATAGGCAGGTGGCATTCGTCAGACTATGCAAATCGCAGCTTTAAAACTTACCGACTATGCTAGGACATTCTATAATACGTGCTTAGAGCTCCACGCAGAAGACGCAACCTGGGAAAATTTAAAAAAAGCGTTCAGGGAACGGTTTAGGGATGTCCACACCGACCAATATCACTTCATGGGGTTGCAGACGGCCAGACAGGCCAAACACGAAGGTCCCCAGGAGTTCGCAGACCGGTTTAGGGCGCTAGCGCAAAAGGTCATGCGCAAGGACAGCGATCCGGTAGCACAACGGATCCATCGGGAAAAGCAGACAGGATGCTTTTGGCCAGTTTTGTGGCGGGCCTATCAGGTGAAGTCGGGAGACAGGTCAAATTTAAAAATCCCCAGGACTTACGCCAAGCCCTAACAGCGCTCGCTGTTAGAGAAGCGCCAAAACAGGAAAGGTTCGCCGAAACTTTTTACGCCAAGCTCGACAATTCGGTTAGGCTTTCAAACAGGCAGGACGACAGGGAACCTGCCGAAAGGCATAGCCCGAAGCACGCTGCTAACCACCTGAGAGCAAGGAGGTACGAGCGTGGCGCAGATAGGTCAGTGACCTCAGGTAGCACTAGGGACGTCCAAGCTAGAACAGAACCTAGGTGCTACGAGTGCGAAGGGCGAGGGCACTTCGCGCGGGAATCCCCACGAGGCTAAAACGCGGGAAAACACAGAACGCTCCCGGAAGGAAAAATCCGAGCGAACGTTCGAACCGTTCACGCCCGCCCGGTGACGAACCTCGTCACGCAAGAGAAAAGAGAACAAACGAAGAAACCAAGGTTCAGGGAAACAAATAAGAGGTGAGAGCGACGACAGCTCCCTCCACGTCGACACCCCCGGAAAAGCTGTCACACGACCCACCGTTTCAGTTCCGCTAGAGCAAGGCTCCCCTACTGTTTCCTTGGAGATAGAGGGAAAACTGAAACGCTTAATCATAGACACAGGTTCGAATGTATCTATACTTCAACCTGGCGCGTCGAGGCGTGACATCAGAGTCACTGCTATGAAACCATATGGGGTTACAGGAGAAGTCCTCGACATAAAAGGGCAGCAGGACATGTCGTTTGTTCTAGGTGGGAGGAAATTTAGCCATACATTTTTGGTGTGCCCCCTCCCGACCGAAACGGACGGATTATTCGGCACAGACTTTCTAGAAAATGCCGGCGCTGATATCAACTTTGATACAGGGAAATTGTCATTAGATGACATTAACAAGGCGACATATGGGTGTGATAATATATCCGCAAAGCACGCAGCTCTGACCGTGTTTCCTAGTGACACCAAAGAACGGTAAACCCCTCCAGACGTATAAGGAGGAGCCGAAAGGTAGTAGGCCCAGGCTGGACAGCCATGCCTTAGATGAGACCACACGGTATAGTAAATCGTGTTTGGTCAAGATAACGCAAGACGTAACCATCGCGCCGAGATGTTGACACGTAGTTACGGCCAAGTTGGACTTGGAAAAGGGGAAAGAAATTCCGTCCCTGGTATGCATCGAGCCGGCGACAATACCCATTCAAGGAGTACTTTCCGCTCGTGCACTGACCAGAGTAGGAACAAGAGAGCGCGACCCCGCACAGCTGATGTCACCGCCTGAGCAGGCGAATCCCGACGTGTGAGTAAGTAATGTGTACGTGATGTTAGCCAACTTCAGCCAAGAGAAACTGACCTTACCCAAGGCTAGTGCTTGGCCTGGCGGAAATGTCCGAAACTTTGATAGACCAGATAAATACGGAGTCTCCTACTAGGCCTCAAAGGAAAGCTAGGAACGAAGCTCTGTATAAGAAACTGTTGGGAGGAAAATTAGATCATTTAACTAAGAATGAGAGGCAACTCATAGAACCCGTGTGCAGAAATACGCGCACGTGTTCCACGATGAGACGAACGATTTCAGGTCCACGAACGTGGTCGAACACCAAATTCCGGTAACCGACCCGACCCCAATAAGGCGTCCCCAGTACAGGACCCCATTTGCACTACGCGAAGGAATGGAGTCTCAAGTTAACGATACGCTCCAGAAAGGGGTAATTCGAAAGAGCCATACTCCTTGATCGGCCTCTGCGATACTCGTCCCCAAAAAAAGTTTGGATGGAAAACCGAAGTTTAGATTTTGCGTAGACTTCCGCGCGTTGAACGCAGTGACCAAGTTCGACCCCCTACCCTTTACCTTGACTGGAGGATAGCACTTCTAGCCTGTTTGGCTCTAAATACTTCTCCGTGTTAGATTGTTACTCCGGATTTTGGCAAATTAACATTTCTGAAGGGCACAAGGAGTTAAAGGGCTTTACTGTACCATCCGGCCATTACGAATTCAATCGCTTGCCTTTTGGTCTAAGCAGTTCACCATTGAACTTCCAAAGGCTCATGGACATCGTTCTAAAGGACTTAGTTGACACAGATTGTTGTATTTATCTCGACGATCTTATACTTTTTTCTAAAACGGCAAAGGAACACGCGGAGAAACTCGAAAGTGTTGGAGAGATTTGAAAGGGCAAATCTCCAATTACACCCTGGGAAGTGCGTGATCGCTGAACCTCAAGTGAAGTATTTGGGTTACGTATTGTCAGAAGGAGTCTCCGCATCCTCGGATAAAGCAGACGCAGTCAGGAATTATCCGACCCCCGTAACGCGAAAGACTTTAGGGCATTCCTGGGGCTTGTGTCTTTTACCACAGACTCGTGCCAAAATTTGCTGAATCGGCGAAACCACTCACTAAACTAACTCGGAAGGGACAAGAGTTCAACTGGGGTCCTAGCCAGCAAGAGGCGTTCGATGAGCTAAAAGCGATGCTCTGCACTACCCCAGTGTTAGCTTACCCAAATTTGGACCTCCCGTTTATCTTGACCACTGACGCGTCAAAGGTAGCAGTAGTGGCTATTCCGTCACAAGTACAAAACGGGCTCGAACGCCCAGTCGTGTACGCTAGCAGACAGCTGAATAAACCCGAACAGGCTTATTCGGCGTCAGGAGCCGAACTACTCGCTTTAGTGTGGGCCGCCAAACATTTTAGATGTTATCTCGGTAAGCGTTTCACGGTCAGAACGGACCATGCAGCCCTTACGTACTTGAAAACCTTGGACACGAACGCGAAACTTATGCGTTGGTCCCTGAGACTGTCGGAGCTCGATTTCGTAGTCGAACATCGAGCCAGGACCAAAATACCCCATGTCGATGCCCTTAGCAGACACGTTGGTACCATTTCGAGTGAAAATAAATTAAGCCCTGAAGAAGTGCGCGACGAACAACGCAAAGACGGGTTCTACAAGGAACTAAAACCCGGAAACTGTGCCAGCCGACTAGAATTCTTTTATGACGACAAAGGTCTCATATACAGACGACCAAGGAACGATAAGCATCAGTTGCTTGTTCCCAGGGCACTAATCAAGAGAGTGATACGTGAAAATCACGATCCTGCTTACGCTGCACACCCTGGTGTGAAACACACTTGCGAGTTACTTGCGCTAAATTTCTGGTGGCCTGGAATGCGTAAGTCAGTAGAGGATTACGTCAAGGAGTGCGACTCGTGTCAGCGGCGAAAGGAATCCGCGAATACACGGCCCCTCTCGGCGACCTCGGAAACCCAGTAGCTCCATTCGAAGTCACTTCAATGGACATCACGGGGCCATATCCTCTGACCCCTAGAAAGAATAGATATCTTTTGACGTTCATAGACCACTTTTTGAAATATGCGGAGATATTTTCCATTCAGGACCAGTCAGCACTAACCTGTGCTAGAGTATATGCCTCACAGATAATTACGCGTCACGGCAGCAGTTCGAAATTGATAACAGATCAAGGTTCGGCTTTCATGTCCTCGTTTTTCAGTGAAACATGCAGGATATTGGGAATTCAGTGGTCCCGTACGTCTAGCTATCACGCCCAGACTAACGGTTATGTAGAAAGACTCCACAGGACTCTTCACACAGCTCTCTCACATTACGTGAACAACTCTCATACGGACTGGAACCTAAAACTGCCGTATTTCCTATTAGCTTATCGCGCAACGCCGCATTCCACCACGGGCTATAGTCCCTTCTTTCTCCTACATGGCGGAGAAATGATCACCCCTGCCAACGAGGACTTAAGACCAAAAGTCCCGAAACCTACACAAGGCCCCGAACAGCTGGTCGGGAGCCTAAAGACTAGCCTGAGGCAGGCGTACAAAACAGTAGCCAAGGCAAACAGGAGATCGCACGTGGCGAACAAGAAACGTTACGATAGACGAGCGAAACACCGCAGCTTTGAGGTCGGCAGTTATGTCTATCTCTATAACCCAGCTCGCAAGCCGGGGTTGTCAAAAAATTTTATTCCGTTTGGACGGGCCCGTATTGGGTCATGGCAAAATTGTCTGATTTGAATTATGAGATATTGGGACAGAACGGAAGGAAGTTCGTAGTTCATTTAAATCATTTAAAGGCGTGTGACGGAGCCGCGGGCTGCGATCTGACTCCAGCATCTAAACGGCCGCGAAAATCGAGATCGAAGCGAGACGCAAGGTCTAGGCCTGACCAAGAAACTGATACGTATCCCGCAGCCATCTTGACTTATACATTGGCCAGCGATAACGTACTGGCGGGCGACCCCCCGCCAACGCCGCCTTCCAGCCCGCTAGCTTCGCCTTCAGCGTCCACCCCTCCTTCGGCCGGTGAAGCAGGAACAGCGGAGAGGAGCGATCCGACCTTCCTCCCCTCCGATTCCCCTCGAAGCAGACGTGAACTGGCGATAGGCAGGACCACTCCCCCCGTCACTCGGTCGCAGACGAAGAATACTTTCTCGGAATAAAATGATAAGAATGTTTCTCGAAATAATGTGACGTCGGTCCCTGTACATATTTTAGTAACGCTGGTTACAGCGTAGAGGAAACTTAGCACGAAAACTTTGTGTGTTTCAGGATGCTTCCTGAACGTAAGGACGACCGAAGTGCAGGTCCTACCAGTAAACAAAAGCGTGTTGTTCTTGGAAGAAAAAACCGTCATAATCACGAGCGATGCCTGGCGTGTAGCGATTGACCTAGATACGCAAGTCTATGAGGACGCGATTGCAACAGGCAGAAATGACCTTACCTCGGTAGATAAACAAAGGAAATAATTTACGCCGGTTGCAGATTTAAAACAAGTCGGAAACTTGCTTAACACACGAGAGTTGAGACTGTCAAATTTTCAGCAATTTCTCCCTAGGGTAGACCGGCGAAGAGGCTTGTTGACTTTGGGCGGAACCATCCTGAAAACTCAGCTTGGAACTGCGACCTTGTCAGATTTAGATCAGCTTCATGGAACCATAGATGAACTGAAGTCTAAGGAAGTCGATATCGTTCATTCACTGGCAAACCAACTGACATACGTTAAGGGGCTAGGACAGAATACTCGAATAAATACAGACGCGATTTCAAATATGTCCTCTATTGTAAAGAACGAATTAGTCCACTCACACGACCGGTATGTACAGTTGACTAGAGATGTAATGTGGCTAAATTTGACTTTGTTTAACCAGAGCGCACTCTTTACAATAATCGGAGAATTGGAATACGCCTTGTTACAGCTGACCCATCAGGTCGATGAGTTGCTAATGGCCGTACAATATACGCTCTCAGGAAAATTGCCCATAACCATATTAGGCCCCAGTGTTTTACACAGCATACTGCGAAATATTTCCTTGTGTTTGCCTGGAAATTACGAACCCATTGCCAGTACCAAATTGGATACTATTCACTTGTATTACGAATTAATTAAGGTAACCGCAGTAGGTACCGCACACGGTATTAAGTTAATTCTAGAAGTCCCGTTAAAAACTGAGAGCCAACACTTCACTCTGTTTAGGATAATCGCCTTACCTACACGAGTATTGAACGACACCTTTGTGTTATATCAGCTCGAGTATAACTATTTTGGCTTATCATATAGTCAGAGAGATTACATCTTGATGACCGCAGCCAATGTGCAAAAATGTAGCACAGGAAGCATTGCAATATGCCCGGCGGACAGAGCTCTTTATGACATTCGGTCAATTACATGTGAGTCCAAGCTGTACTTCCAGACTGCAACTAAAGACGGACCCTGCAGGAGGAGCCTGATGCTCCACTATGAGACACCTACCTTGTTGCGGCATGGAGAAGTGTGGATCTACCATTTTCCGAGTCAGCGTCAAGTGACCATTAGATGCCCACGGAACCACGTGTGGGTAACACATACTCTAACACTTTCCGGCGCAGGTTTGATTCACAGCGCCACAACCTGCTTAATCACTTCCGGCGAGATACGGACACTCCCAGAACTACGCAGCGTCATGCACGCTAACCTCAACGCCCCATCTGTATATGTGCCAGACAACTTCCCGATATTATTGAGACATGAACTCCCCCGAGTTGAAGCGGCACTCACACCAGAGGTCAACGACCTGGACCAGCTGAAGGACCGTCTTGCAACAGCGCAGAAATCTCTCGACGTAGACACCCTGGTTCACATCCAGAAGACTACATTTCCGCAGGGAACACTGCCACACTGGCACCTGATACTCGCCGCAGTTTCCTGCACTTTCACAGGCCTGCTGGTCCTCTATGTTGCTCTCCGGCCGAAACTTCAGTGTTCTACATCGTACTGTCTGCGCACAGATAAGTCCCCAGAAGGTGCTACACCCCGGTCTCTGATTCATCCGTCTCCTGCATCAGAGCACCCGACAACCGCAGCTTATTTGGAACAACTTTGTGACAGCGTCACTTTTGCTACGTACGCACTGCCATGCAAAAACTAAACAGCCAAGTTTCAAGACTCCGAGATGAGCAGCCAGAGTCAACTTGCTGACCTGACAACATAGCGGCGACCAAGGTCCACTTGGCCCCTAGCAGGCACACCAAGGTCGCTGACTCAGCGAAGACTCCCCTACATCCGGCCTTTGTGCTGTAGCACGCATCGCTCAAAACCTGAGAACCAAGTCGATACTGTTTATACTGTGTAAAGACTAAATGCTATGTACAATTGTTACGACGGAAAATTGAACCTTACATTTTCCTCACCCCATGTTGGTTATGATTAATATTGTTAAGCTGTATGTACTTAAATTGTGTTCACCGCTTTATGTATGTTAAACATTTGTTAATTGTATTTTACTGTAATAACCATATAGGTAACGAAATTTCGGTTTAAACAATGTGTTTACCCCGAAATTCCATTTTAGAAAGGGGCAAGCTGTAATATCCAAAATTACAGGTTTAAACTACTGATTGTATTCAAAATTGAAATCCATTTCACAACGCTTGTCCTAGTTTGTTAGTGAAATATGTAGGAAGTTACATTCGTCTTGCCAGTAAGTTTCATTGTGTCAGCTCAACCCAATTACAACATTCGTACATCATACCAGGAACTCTTAGCGATCTAGAATGCATAAATTGCAGTAATCCAGGAAGTCACTGTAGTAAGCACGATTACTGTTATATACACTTACGCCGCGACTACGTCAGAAAGGTTCTTTTTGGTTTCACTTTGGATTCACGTCAGTTGACGTTAGAATTACGTCCACGACGAAATAATTATCGACACCGACATAGTGCTCTCTCTGAAGAAGATCGTATACCAATTAATATCGAAACTCTAATACAGAATGCTTCTATACGTCGCAACGGTTCTGGTATTACAAGGTGAGTCTTTCTGACTATATTCATTTAATTCAATTGAGCAGCAAAATTCCGAAACCCTTTGAAGTAACAAAAGGCAAGACAATTATCCGATTATCTTTATTATCAATTTCGCAATTACCGGTGAATCTTTCCAAATTGTACATATGTGTATACTGTGTCTAAATATATTACATTAGAGATAGTGACTAACGGCTGTTTGATTGGACAAACCCCCCCCCGTACCCCCTAATCAGTTGTACTTCGGTACATGGTGGCCGCATTAGATTAAATTACAGACACACAGTTTAACGACAGTGCCTGTAAGCGAACTACAAACTACTGACAACGGTGGTTCCACCCAGGTCGGTACAGCAGTACTCAGCACCAAGTATATATTTCTGAATAAGTATGAAATTTCTTTGTGTATGTTTTAGGTAGTGTTCAGAAAAACACAAAATATGAGGAGTATGTATGTAGAAGCTCATGATTAGTTTATTAATTTGTCTTCTCAGCCCACCAGTATTTTGATGGTATAGCATAAGTACTTTATTTCTTGTAAGCTGTTGGTGAGAACTAATTTTATTATGTATATTACAGGTAGTCTCATTTCTGTTTCTACTTATGTCATTAACTGTATGGAATACTCCATTATTGCTATTACATTTAACTAATATATTCCCTATATGATGATTTTTTACCATAAAAAATCATCATTCCTCATAACTGGAGGTTTTTTAATGCCTTTTGACTTTATGATTGTGTTGTCATCCTAACATGTTATATTCTGCTGATCATCTTGCTGTTTGTGTTACTACATATTACATTATTGTAACTTTCATTGTAATAACCATTCCAACACAATGAGATTAGATCTTCTTTCTTTCCTTGAATAATTTCAATGCTAGTGGTTGCAATTTGTTGAACAAATACTTCTTTTCCTACTATATTCATGTGGAAACCATGTCTCATAAAGTATTCTCTACCAGAATCTGTTTTCATAACTGTTACATACTTAGAGCTGTATAATCTTTCCTAGCTTTACATTAAAGGACTGAACTTCAGTATTCACACATGACCATTGAGAAAGATCATACCTATGAGGAATGAATGTCAGAAAATATTTGTATGACTATTTTCTTTTACAAAGTTTAGTATCTGTTGCAGTCTTTCTGTAGAACTGTTCTTTGCTATGTCATTTATACCCTGCAGAATACTAATACATGATTATTTGTTAGATTTCCAATTGTTTTTTTCAGCAGAATCTGCCAATGTGCAAGTATTAGAACTAGGTTTAATCGAACCTGTAACATTAAAATTCTTGTTAAGGATGTCTTGAATGGTGCTTGCACATACTCTTGTGTGGGTATCACCCACAATGTTTAACAAGTGTTTTTCACTGTCACTTTTAACACTGGGTAGTGTGTTTCAAGGACTAGATTGGCACTTACTATTGACATTATTATTAATTTGCACTGTATCACTATATGCTGTTAAACCATTCATATTGACAGGGATATTTTATAACTGTTCTTTGTCATTGTTGAACAAGCTTTCTTTGTTAGAAGCCAATGCCATTTGCTGTATTATCTTGGGACTTTTTGGTGTACAATGTGGTCTTTTTTCCATTTCTGGTGTGTATTGTCCATCAATCTTTGTAGGTTATATAATGTTTCAAAATTATTATCGTTCGATATAGCTGATTTTTTAAGACTTTTAACCACAGTTTTGTCTTTCACTAATTGATGTTTTGGGACCTGAGTCCAAGTATTGAATTCTGATGAATCTTGTGTATTTACATGGCTAGACACGTTGATTCATTCAACATGATTCGTCCTTTGCATTATTTTCATTGCCTCCTTTAAAATTCTTATAATTTCGGACATTGATTTAAATTTAGATATGACTTTAAACAACTTCATTTTCAAGTTTATGCAAGACACATATCTGAGATCACAACTTCCAGGATTAGTATCAGTGCATATTGCATCCTTGGCATTATGATTCACTACAACTGCCACCATGTTCATGAAATTACAGACACTCTTTTATCTTCTGCATATTATGTTGCACTGCTTCATTTAAGTCATTGCATAATTTACATATCCTTATCTGTGAAATTAAAAACACTGTATTGGGCATACCTAATTTTATATATATATATATATATATATATATATATTTAATCTCAACAAAAAGTGCAGTGCAAAAATAACAGCCAAATTCCATACGTCTGGCACCCACAGGGCCCAGCATATGCTGGATTTTAAAGTTTTCAGATTATCAAAGAAGAACCTATACTGACCTCACTTCTTACAGGTACTGTTTGTTACTTTGCAACCAGCCATCCGGGAAAGTGTATTTTTTCAGTTATTTTCATTTTATCACAAGACAACTCCTTCCCAACACAGTGCTGTAAACCACTTACATATCACCTCGTTTGACTGCCTTCAGGATTTCTGGAGTTGTGGCATCCATATTAAAAGATTTCTGTTATAGTGCTCTTGTGCATTTGGATGCTGTCCATATTTGATAGAGTGGGTGAAACCCAGGAAATGACCAGGATGCCTGATAGCCTCTGAATCATACAGTCACCCTCCACCCTGAAGGCTGTGAGGAATACCATTTGTTACAGCTGGAGTTAAACGTACATAACAATTTAATGGCAAGCAAGTAGGATTACGATTGAGATTTTCACCCTTCTAGCCTAAAACTTAGTGTAGGTTAGTAGTTAGTTATCGACGTTTTGAGACAATTATCAGTCACATCTTTGAGGGTCAGGCGGTTCAATTTCTTCTGGGACTGCTTATCCTTGGAGGTGGGACCAATGGATTGTCTCGAAATGTCAGTAACTAACTACCACTATATGCTGTATGAAATCCCAGAAGAGCAAAGATCTGTTGAAAAGTAGTCTTCTGCCAGCGAACTGGACCTAATAGGTTATGTTAATTGTGTTATAATTTCTGATTATTGCTGTAGTTTGGTGGAAACAGAACCATTTTACACAAAGGCAATACTTTGTGTCCAACCTAATCACTTTCCCAACTGAGACCACAAATGATCTCATGAAACCCACATATAACCCAGTGCATCCTCTAACCTGAAGCTGTAGAAATATACTGTAATTACCCAAATGCCAGATGACATCCCCCAAAAAATAAAATGTTTGCCAAGAAAAAATATTTTACTCTTAATTTCATACACTTAATACAGAGTATGTCAGGTTGTATCTAGGTGTATCAGTCAGTGTCATTGTCTCCATATTCAGAGTCAATGCCTTCTCTTTCCTCACACTCACTCCTAACATTCCCATTCTTTAACCTACAACACACCACCATCAGTCTTACCCAGTGCATTGGATATACAGCATTTCTTAAAATCCTTCACAGTCACTTCTTGTGAGATGTGCTGCCATGCTGTTATGATCCACATTGACTAAATAATGCATTTATGTTTCTTGGTTTATAAACATACTTGAACCCATGAAGATTCACAGTTTTCTCCCCAGGTTGTGTTAGTAAGCATTATAAATACATGTGTTCTGGTTTTTTGTGTTCTGTCTGTTGTCTGGTCAGTGTGTGTGTGTACTTTTTGTTGTTTCAGTGCCTAGTGCTTTGCATATTGAGAAAAGTAATTGTGCATAAACTTTATTGTATTTCACTAAGTATTAATTTTTTGCCAAAATGGAGCATCCTGGGGTTGGGTGGTCAGTAGTTTCTTCATGTTTATGTAACTTGCATTTACTGTCAATTTCTTCCTTCAAAATAGGTTGTACTAATTGCTTGGTCTTGAGCTGCCACTATTGTACTTTCTGTTTCTCCCTTAATGTCTCCAGATTTTAGCCATCAGTTGACTGTTCAATATCCACCAGCTATTCTTCAAAGTTGCATGGCAGTTGTCCATGCATCCTCTTCCCTTGCCATCTTTCTTTTTTCTCTCTGCTATGCTGTCCTTTATTTGTCTTGTTCCTCTCTGTACTTCTGTCTTCAGGCATCCAGCTGTCTGTAACACTGCTGACTTGATGTTGTGTTGGTGCATTCTGAGAGTCTGTATTAGTGGATCTTCCTTTCTGTCTACATATTGCATCAGTTTTTTAATTAATACTGCGTAGGCTTCTTCTAACTGCATCAGGCCCCTTCCTCACTGTTTTCTGGGAACATACAAGCGTTCTGTGTCTGTGCCTTTGGGTGATGCTGTACATGGATGTTTAGCAGTTACCTCATTTTCCTGTCAAGTTTTTGCAATTATTATTATTATTATTATTATTATTATTATTATTATTATTATTATTATTATTATTAAAACATGTTGTGTTCATCAGTAACAGTGTTCTATTTATTTCATTTTCCCCGTTTTGATACATGTATATATAAGTGTGGTCCTTTCGGCATTTCCATACAAATTGTATGGCCCTCCAGGAGGTTTAAGTTGGCCAGCCTTGTTGTAGACCATCTTATCCATCACTTAGCTGGTAAGATGAAGGAATCCATTTCTAGGAGGTGGAGCCTGCAACTTCCTATGAGAAACGATGTCCAGCAATGGTTTTAACCTTGAAATGGACACCAATGTTATCCATATTTCTAAAGCATATTCCTTAGAAAAGTTGAGTTTTTTTTATCTATATACAGACAAATTTGCACTCAGAACATGATGGGGCTTTCTGAATTAGAATTTGCCTGAAAGATTTTTATGCTGTAAAAGCATACTTCCTGAAGTTTTGTAGGATCTTACATGCATTGGAAAGTTCTCCTTATATGCAGATGTGGTTTGTAATTCAGTTACACTGAGTTTGGCCTATGGTATATATCTCCTGTGTACACTTTTGAAAGCCATTTCTCTCAGGACCATATTTTGTCATGTACACATTCCTGAAATTGGGAGTTATTAGGCTTTCACAGCAGTGCAATTGATGTCTCTGTTCCGGAATATTGTGTCTTGTCTCTGGGCAATAGATGTGCAAAGTTTTGAATCTGCATTATGGTCCCATCTTCAGGAGTAAATATCCAATGAAATGTCTTGAGACATCAGGCATCATTTACCCAGTTCTGCTGTGCAATATCCCCGAAGAACAGAGATCTCATTTTTTAAGTTTCTTGGGGGAAGTTTTGATACTGCCATAAAACAAATTGTCATTTAATCATTTGTTAAAAGTTGCAGCTCTTTGAGATGTAATGGGTATAGTTTAATTTAAACCTATGTTATGAAAATGTGAATGTGCTTCTTATTGCAGGGAAACCATAGTGAATTCTTGAGCTTAGTCTCACTGTCAACTGACCCACCTCAGGTCTGTCATGGGGCTGGACAAACCACAGATGCCTCACATGATCAGGTATACTGTTGTGTTGATTTATGTCTTGTTCTGTCAGTCAGTGTTTAGGAACTTTTTCTGTTGGAGAGCTAATGACCCTCTGGTACTTGTGTGCAAAGTAGTGCACAAAATTCACTGGCGTGATTTCAGGCTTCCACGGCAAAGTAGATGAGTTCTGCGCTCTTCTGGGTTATTATGCAGCGAGTAGTGGTAATTTCTAGTCGACATTTTGGGACAACCTATCTTTTGGATTCTTGACCCATGAAGAAGGGACCACTAGTACGGCCCAAAACATTTGTAAGAAATTACCACTACTTGCTGCATAATAACCTAGAAGAGCACAGTGCTTGCTTGGCTGCTGTATTTTTATATGAGAACAAAAGTGATTGCAAGTCCAGAACAACACAGATATAAGGTGGAGGTATGAACAGTGGACTGCCATGTAGGTTCATGTCATCTAACATTTCAGCTCTTAGAATATGTGCATTGCAGTGCTTGGCTAAAAGTCTGTGTATTGTTCTATTTCTGAACTTGGTCACAAGTTTATCTATGGTGAAACCTCTTATCTGTCGTTCCACTATTTATCTTTGAATTATTGTTTATTTCTTCTGGTCCCAAAAATTGTGCATATGATTAATGTAGTATTATATTGAATGATTGTTTCTTGAGCTTCTTTTTCTCACATTAGTCATTCAGAATTCCTGGTCCCAACCCGCATTGTTGTTGGAATGATTGTTTTCAAGAAGAAAAGTGTCAAAAGTAATGTCTTGTTTTCAGAACATGTATCAGTGAAGTGTGGAATGAAAATACTGAAATGTTTTTGGAATGTACAAAAGCACTAACCTGCCTACATCGATAATTACTGTGACAGTCATACTTGCAAAATGTGACACACAGCATCCAGGGGTGAAATGCTAGCTGACTGTTGAGGGTGACAGAGGAGACATAAGTTGTAAAATTGTAAACCTGATGAGACCTATGTTTTGGAGTTGTTAGTAGTATTGCCTTCAACATCGTCATTCATTTAATTTATTTCAGCAATTAATGGTTGTATGATTCAGGGTTATTATTTCTCTTCTTGTGTGCTGCTGTTCCTGTTTAGTGATTGTTTTTGTGGTGCTACTGGAGCCAGTTCTAGGTAGTGTGTTGTAAGTAAGTGGCAATGTGTGTGCGTGTGTCTTTTGCAGGCGGCATTGACAGCTTTGCGTGCCTTGTCAGAGATGGGCCTTGACTCAGTGGCTCCTTCAGGGAGTGGAATGAAGAAAGATGGGCAGCAGGGACCCCAGGGAGATGGGTGAGTGACCAACAATGCTTTCCTAACCTGTTACCCTATATTTGTATGGGAAAACATGATCATGGTGTCATGTCCACATGCCTGTATCCTCCCCCTCCAGGAACTCTTGCAACAACCTATTATTATGAATCTTGTTATGAACATCATACCACCAGAGGCCACCTCACATATGTAGTTTTTAAATTGGCATGGCAGATGTGTGAACATCTGAAGGATAAGTGACACTTTGTGTGGGGTTCAGAAATTGTACATGACAATAGATCTCTGAAAAATATCTGATAAGAAATTTTATACCAGACATTCCTTTTATGTTGACATGTATAGATTTTTGTAGAACTTTAAGGTGTTTGTGTACAGATTAATGAAGCTGGAATTTGTACTAGAGATGGTTATGAATACAGATAAATCATTAAATTGTGTAATTATTTTATAAATTTAAATATTTAAAGATGATCATTTGAGTTTTTCTCAGAACATCTTTATTTGTCTTATTTTACTCCTGCTGCAGGCAGCTGTTTATTGAAAAGTCACATAAATGTAGTCAGTTGCCTTGAAAACCTCATGTACCACAGTTTAAGAAAGAATGTACAGTTGGGCCCCATTGTATGTGTGGGATGCATGCATGCAAATCACTGCATATATGAAACTGGATGTACAGTACAGGCAGGTCTCATTTTATGTCAGGACAACATTTCTGAAAAATGTTGCACAAATCGAACACAGAAATTTCCACTTAAAACGGCTGATTTCCTGGGGGTTGAGAATTTCATCCTATATGGTGTATAAATATACCACTAGTGGACGTACGGAATCAAAATTCGATTCAGGAAGAAATTAAGAGCAGATTGAAGTCAGGGAATGCTTGCTATCATTCAGTGCAGAATCTTTTGTCTTCCAGTTTGCTATCCAAAAATTTAAAGATAAAGATATAGAACTATAATTGTGCCTCTTGTTTTGTATGGGTGTGAAACTTGGTCACTGACATTAAGGGAGGAACATAGGCTGAGGGTGTTTGAGAATAGGGTGTTGAGGAGAATATTTGGGCCTAAGAGGGACGAGGTAACAGGGGAATGGAGAAAATTACATAATGAGGAG
>Ga0268261_10001270_pt1 | contig 17133 bp, 9 predicted proteins | sample TergutNc150P1_FD_190353 | JGI IMG/M metagenome (GOLD analysis project Ga0268261, IMG submission 190353) | Nasutitermes corniger P1 segment gut microbial community from laboratory colony in Florida, USA - Nc150 P1 (SPAdes) (version 2) | ecosystem: Host-associated > Arthropoda: Insects > Digestive...
GGTGGGGGGGGGGGGGTTAATTCTGTGTTTGTATATTTTCCGTACAAAAAACACATCTTCGCTGGTGTGAAATTTTGGTATCGACATGATAACTTGTTAATTTCGCACCCGTATAAAAATACTGAATGTGAAGAATAGGGCAGTTGCTTTCCAAACGAACGGTGTCCCGCCATAGTTCAAACTAAATAATCAACGAGTTACGAAAAGTATTATACGCGGTAAAATGAATGTAATTCCTTTCAACTGTAAGAGTAAAGTTAGGTAGTCCTAGAGGCGATGTATCCCAGAGGGCTTTCTTGTACCTGAGACGAGTTCTTACTCTGTTAACTTCGCATAGGGTTGCAACATTCTTTAAGTCTAAATCAACTCTTAAAACTTTGTAATTTATTTTTTCATTTAACATTCTACATCAGTTAAGACACTGTTTAAATATTGGAGGATTCTATTTCAAGTCCTTGCGTAAAATGTAACGTTTTAGCACATATAGTGCATGCCATGTATAAGGAGGCTCTGTCGTCGGAAAAAACAAATAATAGACATTATTTTATTAAGTAAAGAAAACACCATGTAGGGTGTAAATATAATCAATGGAAACCTTTGCATTGACTAATTATAATTTGAAGATACCCATAGGATCCCGCTTATATACTTTTTACGTGTTTTGATAAATCAGGGACTTCAATAGTAACTGGATTCTTGGCTTAACAGAGTAGTGGAACGTTATTTATTGCACATTTCGTTGGAAGACAATGAGCCGTCAGTTGTGGGTGGTGCGAATCCGTCTACAGAAAGCAGAACATACGTCAAGTGCAGTGCACACTCTTCCGTCCATCCTGGCATCAAATTTACCAAACATGCCTACTCAATAAAATTTTAGAACAGGGTCATTACTTAAAACTGCCACGGCCAATATCTTTAGAACCGTTTAATTTCCGATTTTCTTTGCTATGGTTATCAGCTAACCTAAATAGCGTTCTACCGAATGTATGGCAGATTTACCCTGTTCAATTCTCTTATATAATAGATTATTTATATTCTTATCACTTACAAACCTTCTGCTGTTTATATGGGGCATGAGGCAATAGGATGTAAACATTTCTATTTGTTAATAACCGCAATATTTGCCGGAAGCTGGATTGAAATTCAATAACCCATAATTTGCGGTCTCACAGAATACATGATGGGTTGTGCTTGGTCCGAATTACATCGACTTTTACCTTTCGCCCTTGACAGCCAGACCTTAAACTTCAGTTACACTAAAAATGGGACAGATGTTGACATGAGACATTATTTTGTGGAAATATATTGTTACATAACATACTGCGTTTCTGAGCACCAGTGTCTTGTGCCGTTCACCTTGGTTCGGTCGGCATGATAATGAGGATACTAACGACTACTGTCATTATTTTCATTGCCCGTTGTACTGAGCAAATTGTTTGAGTCGGTAACGTCTGGTACTTATCGGCAACTGACGTTCTGGAATCATCGCCACGACACGGAATACATTGCCTGAGGTTGTTATTGTTTATACTTAGTGGCTGTGTTCAGAGGTTTGGTAGAAGGTCAGTTAAGTTCACAACTCTTACCTGCACATCCTTTGCAGAAGATGAAGTTAGACTAATCTCATTATTCGACGCTATACAATAAATTGTTTTATCCATGTAAAGTCCAAGGTCAGTTCGTCCATCCAGTAGGTGCATTTTCTTATTTTCGATGTTCTCTCAGAAACGAACAGCAGAGCTTAGTTTCTTTTGTTAGCAAGCGCCAACAGACAGACAGTACTGATGACATGGTCTCTTATTATTTAACGGCAGTACAGGCTGAACTTACTTAGTGTCTTTTTAAGATGTTTGTCATTTCCACTTTCGCTTAGGTGAAGGAAACGTTTTCTGGAAGTTTTGGAAGTACCAAATATTATTCAGGGTGCAAAAGAGGAACAATTGAAAGACAGGCGCATATCATAATTGTTGTTTCCCTTACCAAACATGTATATATTTGTATCGTGTGTTGTGTAGATTACAGAAAATTGGATCTCTAAAATTATGTACGCCAAATATATGATATGATAGATTTAACTGCAATTGGGTAGCCACCCGGTGGCAGTTGTTCAGTACACATGTACACAGAAACAATACAGGGAACGTCACAAAACAAACAATACATAGAACAACACAAAAATACATAGAACAACACAAAAAATACGTACAGCAGCACAACAACTAGGAAGAGTGCGCGCCGTGCCCTGTCTTTGTGGGTTTTACCCTGGCATTTGCCTTATAACTGAGGAAAAAGCACGGAAAAACCTCAATCAGTGTAGTCGTACATAAACATACAGTGAGAATACATATTCATAACAATAAAATACATAAATTACATTATAAACCAGAATAAAACCATATATACAATGATAAAAAATATTGTGATAATAGTACTCGTAAAATACATATAAGCAACAACTTAATATTGTCCATAAGTCTTCTAATAATGTTTGACACCTTATTACTAATACCATCACTACACTCCAAAACTCCGCTACACTTCACCCAACTACACTTCACTACACTTAGCTACACATCACCCAACTACACTTCACTACACTTATCGACACTTCACTTCCTCTCATTTACACTTCACTTCTGCCTCCATCTGGAGAAACAATCATTTTAAAAACTTTGTATGTGCACATTAATATCAGCGTGAGTTGATGTTAATAGCAACATTGAATAATTACCATTATTATTATTATTATTATCTTTTTTAATTTACATACTTGTTTATAGAGATACACTGTGTTTTCAGACGTCTTGATACGACTGGTATTCGAGTTCTTCCTCGTAATTTGAGAATCTCCTCCCCCTTTTCCATCACTCGTACCAACTTTCCGACTGCTAAATTCGTTTCTGCTACAGACTTGATGTGGAAAAATGTTGACATCTTTAGGAAACACATGACTTTATAAAAACAGGTTCTGCACTAATCTGTGACTCTCAAATGAACTTATCATCAATGTACTTATTGTCCCAGCACTTCAGTTCTTTGTAAAAAAGGTTTAACGCCAAATGAAATTCATTTGAAGTTCATAAAAGTTTACCCTTCGTTTTCAACAATTAAGAAATGGGCTGCCGAGTTTCAACGTGGCCGTACCAGCCTTGAAGTTGATCCACGTGAAGGACGTCCAAAAAATTCAACAACACCAGAAAACATTGAACAAGTGCACGATATGATATTGGATGACCGGCGGATGAAAGCGCGTGAAATTGCTGAGACTATACGCATTTCAAAAGAACGCGTAGAATATATTTTGCATGAAGAAGTGGATATGAAAAAGCTTTGCGCAAGATGGGTGCCGCGCTTGCCCACAGCAAATCAAAAACGCACTCGCATGAAAATCTCTGAGCAGTGCTTGGAGCTTTTTAACTAAAATTAAACTGATTTTGTGCGTCGATTTATTACTATGGACGAGAATTGGATTCACCATTACACACCAGGGTCCAAACAGCAGTCAAAACAGTAGACAGAAGCCGGTTGTTCAGCGCCAAAGAAGACAAGGTCGGTTTCATCAACGGGAAAGGTCATGGCGTCGGTGTTTTTGGATGCTGAAGGCATTTTGTTATTCATTATCTTGAAAAGGGTAAAACAATAACCGGAGAATATTATTCCAATCTTTTTACCAGACTAGACGAAAAACGTCGTGAGAAAACACCCGGTTTGCGAAAAAAAATCATCTTTCATTAGGACAATGCATACGCCCACAAAAGTGTTTTGTCAATGGGAAAATTAAGGAATCTGCACTATGAATTGTTGGAACATCCACAATATTCCCCAGACTTGGCTCCCTCTGACTTCTTTCTCTTCCCAAAACTCAAACTCTTCCTCGCTGGTCAGCATTTTTCTTCGAATCATTAGGCGATTGCACCTGTAAAAGGGTATTTTGCAGAACTTACTAAGAACCATTAAATGGACGGGATAATGGCGCTGGAGCATCGCTGGAATAAATGTATCAGTCCTAAGGGAGATTATGTTGAAAAATAAAAAAATTTTAAAATTGTAAATTCGTTTTTCTTATTTTTAGGTCGAGAAATTTTCAGAGCACCCTCGTATATGTTGTTTCAGAACTGTATTCTGTTGAAGGACAGACGAATCTCCCCGTGCATCTGCAGTAAAAAAGATTTTGTTTCATAAACAATATTTTCAGGCATCTCTTTACATGGCGCCACCTCGAAGCGGGACAGTATGTGGCACAGTCCGGTCTTCACCGGCATCAGTCCGAACCGCATTCCTATAAAGAGAATAAAAAGAACAGTTGTCAGGAACTTCGAAATGCAGGTGGATTTACCATTTCACTGAGCTCACTGTCCATCGTATTTAATAATGTTTTTGTGAATCATTACAGATATAATGTCTGCAGACGTCAGGAAACAAACGTATCTGACTTAATACATCTTGAAAAGGAAAATGAGAGCGTGGTACAGAACTGACAAATTTTCGAGAATTTGTTTCTCAATCGTTGTAGAGTATCAAAAACTTCCATAAATTTTCCTGGATAAAGAAAATACTTGGATGTTGTAAACAACGATATTTGGAAGAATGAAAATTCGAATGGCGTTACGAGTTCGTTAAATTTCCTTTCCATTTTATGAAAAGAATTTTATAAACGATAAGAGTCACTAAAACGATTAGGTTATTTAATAGCGCAAGTGTTGAGTGTTTTTACTCATTTCGGAAAATAATAAATATTTAGATTATTGTCTGCAGAAGTCCTAAAAATATTAATTGTTAAAAAAGAGAAAAAATTGGTTTTCTGCAATAGGAAAGTCTGGAAATGATTTGGACTTACCTCATTTGAAGCAAAGTTATTATTTTGAGGCTGAGTACTAAACAATTGATTCCTCATCATATCCCATTCTAAAATTATATATCGCCGCAATCTCCTTAGGAGCTTGCGTTTGGTTTCAGTGAACCATTATTAAGGGGTGTAGCAATAACACTCACTTTGCAGTCCTTGCCACACTTGACTCTCCGCACACAGTTGAAAACAGTGCTCGGTGCAGGTGCTTTCCGTACGCAAACTGCAATAACCGACGTTGAATATCTGACCTTTCAAAGTTCTCTGGCTATAGGAAACACGTTGTCAGTCTCCGCACAGTGTTATTGCCTTACATTTTGTAAAACTTGTCCACGTGCTTCTACCAGTGGTTTTTTAATATTGGAGACGTTTTTCAAACACATGCACTACTATGGCCAATTGGTTTTGTAAGGCTGTGCTAATACTTCATTATCCGACGGTAATTTGCACGGTCTTCTGTTCATATCCTGGTACAGTTCTAACAAATAGACATGAATTGAACTGCTATTACGAAGTACCAAGATGAGTCGAAACAAGTTGTGCAGGTATTGTAGCTATTTTATGTAATCAACAAGCGCAAACCGACCCAAGCAACCCTAACAATAAACCGCACATTATAATCCATGGTAATGAAATAGGAACGTCTGTGTTAATATATGTTGCAATTTCATGAAACAGAAGTGCGATTAAGACAGTAGTTAAATGATTCTAAAATATAAATATCTTACAAAGAGAAATTTAGATCAAATGTTATGCAAAAGCAAAAGTGATCCTTGAAATATGAGGGGCACTTGGAACCATCTCAGAATCACTCAGACAGTACTTGAGCAACATACCAGCAATGCATGAAATCAAGAAACTACAAAAACAGCCATGTGGGTCACTGCGCACATTTTGGAGTGTGTTAATGTAAAAGTTCGAAACATTGCTTGTATGTTCATACCGTGCTTATTGAATAATAAATGTTTATTATATGCCACCATATGAACAAATACGTACTGTAAATATATATTAATATTAATTTACAGTACTTATTTTTGAATATATATTGGTATTTAATAAACATTTATAGGACAAAATATGTCACGTGTCAGATAACATTATATGTAGCATAGATTTTAAATACATAACAGCTCCAACATTTTATGCAGTAGAAATATTTTTTCTTTCAGATATGTAATTGTAAATAACCTGCATAATAACAATAATAATAATAATAAATACTTTGTAAATAATAATAATAATAATAACAATAAAATGGTGGTAAAGATAAATTTCTTAATATATTAAATGCCTGTAAAGGTAATAAATTAACAGATCTGGAAAGAATAAACCACGTATTAATTTGCCCCGTATTATAAGGAAATTGAAGAACAAGATTACCTCTGATTGTTAACCTGTTGTAACAAAAACGAGTAGAATATTTCTGTATTATGTCAATTGGGTGCACATTGATAAAGGAATTGGAAAATATTAATACGCTTTATTATCGATATATACATGTATATCACAGAAACGAAAAATTTTAAATTACATTTTAAAACGAACATCAAATGTGTGATATTATTCAGTATTTATGGGTACTAAATATTGTATTGTCGTCTAAAGTATCCGCACTTAATATTACATGCCCAAGAACCAGAAATTAAAATAATTTATTTTTGACATCAACAAATTTCATTTTAAGATATTTAGTGTTCCCATAAATCAGAACACGTGCAAACAAATATAAAATATTAGTTGTAACCATATTTACAGTTTAAGAATTAATTTTAAGGACTCGTCGAAATCATGCCTAGTATCTTGTTAAATGAAATTACTTGCGACACTTGGTGTTGAATATATGCACACACATTCAAATGGTTCAAATATAAAGAGTAGTGAAGACGTTTAGGGCCTGCTTATAGACTGAATATTTGGTGAGGACTGAATTTCAGTTTAACCGTCTTTCATTGGATTTATGGCGGACCCTACCTGCCGGGTGAATTGCGCAAGACAACAAGTACCGCTTCAGTTGTAGGACTTCCGCATATTTTGCATACTCACAGGGCTTTGTGTTCCAGGGAAAGTTTGAATTATATTTTGGGTTCTTTGAAGAAGGAACACATTCAAGACGCGAATTTATTGCATAAATATTGATTTAGACCGTGTGTTCTGTCAAGCAGTACCGCTCGGCGCGATACTCTCAATTAGGGCCCAAAGGATCTAACATCAGCCTCACCACTTACTGACTGACCAAGTGAGAACTCTGTAAGATTTACATTAACTAACATCTCCAAATCCCTTATCATCTCCAGAATTCATTTACCATAACTCGGACAACTCACTGATATCCCCGTCGTATCCTCAACAAAATTCTTGAGGGTTTCCACCGGTAAATGTCAGGTTATTTCTGACATCAGAACACAGAGACGAAATTATTATCGATTTTACAACATAATTAATAATCGTCATTGGATGGCGTGGTGTCACTAGTGAACTTGGAACACTAATCCCCTGGACACTGTGTGATATCACGGAACCACTTGATGGTGAACGTGACTTCACTGGACTCTCTAGATTGAGGTACAAATGTGGGAACTGGTAGACAGTAGGTGCCTTCAATTATCCATAATAGAAATACTTTTATATAAATAGAATTTCATTAGATTCTGAAGCTTAATTTTTTAGTTAATTTTATAGTATTACTGGTCTTGGGACAACTTACCATCAGCAGTGGCTTTTTCCAGGCACTCAACCAGTTCCTTACAGCTGGTGTCCAAGTGGTAGAACATCATCTTCATTTTACGCGAAGTAAACACTGCAGTCAATTTTGTTCTGAGATGACGCCAACCTTGACTTTTTAAGATAGGCAGGGTATTACCGAATAGTGTGTCAATCTTGGCTTCAAACAAAACTGTACGATCCACGAAGGTCTGAAAATCCTTCACCAGAATATTCTTCACCAGCTCCAGGTCACGGATGAACAAAGAGCGCTTATCGAACGAGAAAATTCCCACATACGGTTTGTCACTGTGTTCGTTATTAATTCTCTGCAGCTGTTCTCCTATAATTGTCTTCAGCAACACACAGTCCTTAGCACTGCCTACAAACGGCGTTGATTTTACGTAAGGGATACCGAGTTTCTGCCAGAAGTTGAAGTTTCAAGTGCAATGAAATTACAAGTCAATGAAGATGGCAGCAGTAACGGAGATCTAATAGAGTGTTAGGGACTCTAAGAACAGTAACATTGTTATGAAGAAACAGGGGTATTTGTTGTTAATGTGTTGTACAATATTTGTAATATTTCGCGGTAACAAGTCAATATAAATTTGCAGAATCGAGACTGTGGTCTGTTTTGTATGTCCGTTTTGTTTTCTGTATGAAGTTCTAATTGTTTCCCTTTTCAGTATATCCTGAAAGAGTTTTCTAAATAGAATTCCTTAGAAATATTTCAACAAATTTCAGATTACTTAACGTAAAGCCACTAAACTCCTTCTCGCTACAGTAGCAGTGAAGAACAGATGGATTTTTAAGTGCGGTGCTAAGCAAATTATCGAAAAATAATGGTGTCTAAAAACACGTTGTCCTTGAATATTGCGCACTGCAGCATCTAAGGTCGCTGTAGTTTTTTTTTGTAGTCGTGAGTTTCTTTGTTTGCCAAAACAACACAACTCATTCAAGCACAATATACCAACATCCGTTTCCACAGCGCGATTTAAGCCTGCAGCAGTCAAACGGTTTCGGACCTACACTTTAGACGTTCCGCACACCGCGATTGGAAGATGAGTATTTTATTACTGAACTGTAATCTAGAACTGTTATACGGAAAAATTTAAGTTTATAATAAGTTCTTTTGAATTAGTTACAAGCAGTAAATCAGAGCTGGTAATTTCATCTCATGACTTGTGAAGGCAGCACATCGTCTGTTGCCGCTGAGGATGCCATACGATCATCCAAGACGTCGGTACGTGTTATCGGTCGTTAAGGTGCGCATCGCAAAACACTTCAAACTGAGTGCCCTAAATGTCACCAGGTTGATATTGTAATATTGTACAGGATGTTTCATTAATAAGTACTTGCATTACAGTAAAAATATTGTCATCTTCTTTTTTGTGAAACGTTCCGCAACGTATGTTTGTAGCAATATTCTGACGTTTCGGTTTATCATATCGCTCCATTTTGCAAGGGTCAAGCAGTTCTGGAACTGCGTGACCCTTGAATAGAAGGCCGTTAGGTTGCCTCGAAACGTCTACTCTACGGTTCGTGACATTTTCGACTGCAAATTTTACTCCGAATTGGAAAAAACAAATGACGCTGACCACAAATATTTCACTTTATCCCACAGCTGATAGCAGTTTGAATTTTATTTGTTAATGCGCTTGCTAATTACGTCATGTGTTACGTTTTATATTAACTATGAAGCATTTAATCATTAATAACTTACAATGCCAGAAGCAGCGCTGAAATTTTTAACGCTGAATTTGTAGACTTCCACAAAATATATTTGTTTTTTGTGTGTTGAAGCTTTTATTTTACTTAGGCTCTTAGCACTGAGAGCCTAAACCTTACCTTCAGATGCACTGAGAGTAAGACAGCGGCGTGACATCAGACATGATTACGTCAGAAATTACGTATTATGCAGTGCAAAGGAAATGATTAAAATTGCACGTTGTAGAATTGGAAGTGTAAGGGTTTTGTTGTGTTAATATTTTGTGAATCATTGCTGGAGTTTACGACTTGTTTGTGTTTTTGATAGATCTCATGTGAAATATTGAACAGATTCTTAACTGAAAATTTAAATATTATTTTAATAATCTCTGTCAGATATAACAATTGAATATTCTATTGTTTAGGCTGATACTGCTCTTGGTAAGCTAAAGTTTACTAATGGGGAAATTGATCAACTGTAGATAGAACTGGCTTAAGCAAAAGTTTAATTACTTCTTTCCGAGTAAATTTGTAAATTCTGAAATGAATTTACTGAGGCCGTTAACTCCACCCCCCATCAAACGTAACTTGCAGTTCTCACCTCAGATGTCTTGATAGCTATTAACAAGCAGGGTACACGCAGCGTATAGCAGTGAACACAAAATTAAGTTGGCCTGTGGAAAGCTGCATCACTTATCTACACTAGAGTGCATTCTGGTATTGACCTCAGACTAGATACTGAAGTACACGGTCAAAAATAGTACATCAAACGCAGTGCAAGAGAGGATACAAGGTAAATCTGGACAGGTCGGCACTGTTCACTCCAAATTTGCGCATAACACAGATTCCATATTAAGCAAGAAATATCCACCAACCCAAACAATTAAAGGAAACAAAATTTCTGGGTGACAGTGACTATACAAAAAGAAGTGATGTACAGACAGACATACAAATGTGTAAAGCAGGATTCATTTCACAAACTCTCCTGCAACATGCCCAGGTAAATTTGGCAAGCCTGGTTGAGGTGCCAGTATTGCTCTGCTTACGTAGTAGCTGCAGTTGCTTTACTACCTCGGAAGGACCGTAATGTTTGCGAGCCTCGTGCTGAAGTTTGTCACTCAAAATGGATGGGGGCTTTTGAATGTAACCGTGCTATACATAAACACAGGCATAACATAAACGGTTCCTCAGTATGAGAAGCCTCGATACAACCTCCTTGTCTTCTCGGGCCCGCTCTTTGAATTGTTCCAACACAATGAAGGGAATAAACGAAAAAATGAGACGCTTCAAGCGAATCCGTCTAGCTTCCAACTTTCCACTAAATCTACTAAACCAAGTATGTTTAAATACCCCCGTCGGTCTCTAGAATGCAGTGAGATAAACGAAGTATACCTCTTAATTAAGTCCCAGGTACTAAGCAGTACCACGTTGACCCCACCGGGTGAACATTCCAGTGCAGGCTACCAATACGTTCAGTAATTACGCATGAGTTGTATTAGTTCCATGACAGCCGTCACCAACGAAACAGCAATGAGTGGCTTGTCTTCGTGATAATTGCTGTGCTATGTAATTGCAAACGTAATTCATGTCGCAATTTCTTTATATTTTCGGATTACACCTCTTGCCGTATATTTATTTACAAATCCAGTTACTTTGTGCTCACACGTATTCACTCTGCATTCATCTAAGTTTCGGTTCTTAATCTATGTATTGCTATGGGCTGCTTTGATAGTCTGCTGAATCCTATGGCCCCTTCTCAGAAACGTTTATCACATGCATAACAGAGAGAAAGGAAAATTTATTGAAGTGAAGCAACATATTTCTTCTGCAGAGGCCATAAAATATTTTGTTGTGTACATCCATTGAAGAATGGAAATCTAAATTTTAGCTACAGATTAGTAAAAATGAATTTTTGTTTTTTGCCATAAAAAATCACGGTAATCTGAAATATTCCCACGGGTAACTTAGGCGCCTGTAGTGTACAAAACTGAAGGAGAAGGAGAATCACTTTAGATATTCTCTCACATTGAAATTTTCAGGGCCGAATTAACGAGTAGATTTGAATATATGAGGTTTCCGGTAGCCGTTGCGAAAGTGTCACTTGACATAGTGCTGAGAAACTGAAATTAATACTTAAATTGCTTCTTATGCGTGCATTAGAGGAATATTTAAACTTACGTAACAAACCGAAAAAATGTACGTGTGCAAAATATGCTGGTAATTAATAACATTCGATTAAACACGTTTTATACTTGTGCATTTGTTTATTTAGTTACGCAAGCTTCAGTATTGAAAATGGCGTTTGAAATGTATATTATAAAAATTTTTCAGTCTTTGGACAACAGTGTGTCACGTGTTATGCAGACTTCAATTCGTTTTCCAAATCGAAAGTTGGAGCGTTCCGAAACAAATATCAGTCGCCATATTTACATTATACAAAATGTCATAGCAGTCGAATTTACTAAGCGGAAATTCCAACATGAAATGGCGGAGAGTTTGGGCGCATTTTTGTGCAATAAGTGCACATTGAGAGGTACTGTAGGTAACATTGTGACGTATCACTGAACAGGATGGGGGAGGGGGGGTTCTGTGTTTGCTTCTTTCTCATACGACAAACCACTTCGTCGCTGGTGTGAAATATTGGTATCGATATGATAGTTTGTTAATTTCCCACCCGTATAAAATGCTGAAAGTGAAAGGATACAGGAGGTGCTTTACAAAGGAACGGTGTCCCGCCATAGTTCAGTCTAAATATTCGACGTGTTATGAAAGGTGTTATTCGCGAATATTATTATTATTTTCAACTACGCACTGCAGCCTTTAGGCTTATTGTGCGATCTTGGTTAGACGTTCCAACTTTCGCCACCAAGCGTCTCCACGCGTGTCACCACGCCAGAGCACCCAGCGGCGGAAGGTGGAACTGTGGGGGAGAAATATACGGTAATTTTGCCTAAATGCCGATTTCCAAGTTACATTTAGGGATCTTTTACGTGCCGAAAAGCTACGACATGGGACCGACGGCTTTACTTCCCCTCCGAAGGAAGGCGTGCTGAGGATTCTATCGCCCTAAAAATCCGACGGCTTTGGCGGGCTGTGAACCCGCGAACTTGGGTACCAAAGGCCACCACGCTATCTCTAGACCACCGAAGCCGCGTTATACTCGGATAAGTACTGTAATATCTTTGAACTGTGAGAGTTAAGATAGGGTGACGTAACGGCAATCAGTCTGAGGGGGTTTTGTTTTACCAGAGACGAAAAGTTATTATGTTGATTTCGCGTAGGATCTAGCCATTCTTTAAGTCTACATACACTCATTAAATTTTATAAATTATTTTGTCTATGATATACTGCTTCAGTAAAGCACTCTTTCAATGTTGGAAGATTCTGAGTGACGCCCTTATGTAAAATTTGTCATTGAAGCACATATAAATATGCCGTGTGAAAGGCATGGCTTTTTTAGTCTGAAACCAAATTACAGACATACACTACGTAGAGTGTAAATATAGTCAATTTAATCTTTGCATTGTCTAATTATAATTTGAAGATAGGCATAGGATCTCCGCTTATATAATTTTACGTGTCTTCATAGGTCAGGGACATCAATAGTAACTGGATTCTTTGGTTTAACATAGTAGTGGAACGTTATTTATTGCACCTTTCGTTGGAAGACAATGAGCTGGCAGTTATGGGTGGTTCGAATCCGTCTACAGAAAGCAGAACAAACGTCAAGTGCAGTGCAAACTCTTCCGTCCATCCTGGCATCAAATTTACAAAAGTGTCTTACTTAAGAACATTTTAGAACATGGCTCAAATTAATTTATCAGGGACCTTCAATTTTCAAATCCCCGGTTTGAGGAAATGCGAAATAACTGACATGAAGTCTTGTCCAGTTCCTGAAATTACTGGTGAAAAGCTGCAGTAATCTTAATTTGCATGGGGATTTAAGTGCTGTTGTTTGACATTATCAAACATTTATCACATTCCAGCGTTTTTAATTTGTATAAGAGCTGTCATTACTTAAACCTGCCACGGCCAATGCCTCTACAACAGTTCAATTTCTGATTTTTTTCCCTTTCGATTTCAGTTAATCTAAATAACGTTCTGCCGAATGTATGGCAGATACACTCTGTTCAGCTCTCCTATACTTTAGATTATTTATGTTCGTATCACGTACAAACCTTCTGCTGTTTATATGGGGCATGACGCAATACGATTTAAACAAATGAAGTTAATAATAACCGCCACATTTGCCGGAAGCTGGATTGAAATTCAACAACCCATAATTTGCGGTCTCACAGAATACATGGTGCGTTGTGCTTGGTCCGAATTACATAGACTTTCACCTTTTGTCCTTGACAGCCTGACCTTAAACCTCAGTTACACTGAAACCTCAACAGATGTCGACGTGAGACGTTATTTCATGGAATTATATTGTTACATAACGTACTGCGTTTCTGTACACCAGTGTCTCGTGCCGGTCACCTTGATTCGGTCGGTATGATATGATATATATTTAACTGCAATTGGGTAGCCACCCGGTGGCAGTCGTTCAGTACACATATACACACAAACAATACAGGGAACGTCACAAAACAAACAATCCATACAACACTAAAATACATAGAACAACACAAAAAATACATAGAGCAGCACAAAATGCATAGCGCAACTCAAGACTAGTAAGAGCGCAGGCCGTGCCCCGTCTTTGCGGGTTTTACCCTGATGATACTGCCGATAACTGTCATTATTTTCATTGTCCGTTGCACTGAGCAAATTGTTTGAGTCGGTAACATCTGGTACTTATCGGCGACTGAAGTTCTGGAATCGTCGCCACGACACGGAATACATTGCCTGAGGTTCTTATTGTTTATACTCAGTGCCTGTAGTCAGAGGTTTGGTAGCAGGTCAGTTAAGGCCACAACGCTTACCTGCACATCCTTTGCAGAACACGAAGATTGACTCATCTCATTATTCGACGCTGTACAATAAATTGTTTATCCATGTAAAGTCCAAGTTCAGTTCGGCCATTCGGTAGGACCATTTTCTTATTTTCGAAATTCTTGCAGGAACGAACAGCAGAGTTTAACTTGTTTTGACAGCAAACGAAGACAGACGGACAGTACTGACCACATGGTGACTGATTATGTACGATGTGAAATTTAGTTGACAATGGTAGGGACTGCGGTACATTCTAAGTTGTTTGTCAGTTCCACCTTTGCTTAGGTGAGGGAAATGTTTTCTGTTGGTGCGTACGACGCACACGCGGCATATCATACACATGTATGTGACGTTAAGATTTTCTATGTTATATGTGATGTAAGGTTCACCGCCCTTTATTACTGTGGGGAATTTTTGGATTTACGTAATTGGAGGTACAAAGGTCATTACACAATTTTAACAGAATCACGTCTCCAGTGTGTTGTGAAAATTGGAAGGAAGTACCAAATATTATCCAAGGAGCAAAAGATGGAAAAACGAAAGACAGGCGCAAAGTTTAATTGTTGTTTCCTTTTCCATCACATGTATATATTTTTGTAATGAAATCTACAGCGCTAGTTTGTTAAGATTCAAATTTGGATTTGTATTTCAAAACTACCATACTTAGTTTTATCGCTTGTGAAACCAGGAAACAGTCACTCACTCGCTTACTGTCTACACAGCATACTTTAGCAGGCCGTACAATTCCTCATAGTTGAAATACTTTCAACATACGAGAGTGACATGAACTGAGGAATTCATTAGCTTTTATTTTGCCTCTATATATTCTACTGATTTCGGTTATTGAACTTACTCACCAGCTACTCATCGACACGATCATTAATACCAGAGTACCAGCTGTCACATATTGTCAGAATTTGGAAAAGACAGAACTAAAACTACGAGAAACATAATTGATGTGTGCACGAATAATATAAAGATTTACTGAGCAAATAGTAAACTTATGTCTTCTGATTTTCCAAGGTAAGACGTGCTAACTGTATTCAATTCAATAATTGGTGATTAGAATATTGTGTCGTATTGAGTAAATTTTGGAACTAACTTAGAAATTTGTTTAAATAAATTCCAAATTTAATTGCTTTTTATTTTTAAAATAAAGAGTCAAGATAACTACTTAAACTAAATTATTTCAGAGCGACTATTTTACATTGAACGCTTTTCTTTGATTTTCTAATTGTTTCAGATTACACCTGCTCTTTCGGGATCTTTATTCACAAATCTAGTTCCTTTGTGCTCACATGTATTCACTATGCATTCAGCTAAGTTAGATGTTCTTAATCTCCTTATTTATTTCTATGGTCTCTTTTGAGAGTCTGCTGAATCCTACGGCCTCTTCTGAGAAAAGTGTATCACAAGCATAACATAGACTAAATGAAATTTAATTATGTAACATATTTCTTCTACATAAAATATAAACAACATTGCTGTCTATATCCATTAAGGAACGGGAATCTAAATTGCAGCAAGAGGTTAGTAAGAAAGAATTTGTGTTTTTGGCCTTTAAAGGTCCGGCAATCTGAAATACATCTTCGGACAACTTAGGCGCCTGTATTGTACAAAACTGAAGGAGAAGCAGTATCACTTTACTTTTTTCTCTCACGTTGAATTCTTCAAAGCCGAAGTAACAAGCAACTTTGAATGTAGGAAGTTTTCAGTAGCCGTAGCGGAAGTGTTACTTTACATCGTGCTGAGAAGATTGAAATTTATACTTACATTGTTCCATATCTGTTCATTAGGGGAATATTTGAACTTACATAACAAAGCGAAAAACGTACTTGTGCAAAATATGCTTGTAATTAATAATATGCAGTTGAACGTGTTTATACATGAGCATTTGTAGGTTTTGTTACAGAAGGTTATTTATTAAAAAAGGCCTTTGAAATCTATATTACAAAACTGTCTAGTCACATGACAGTTCTGTGTCACACGTTGTGCAGACTTCAATTCGTTTTCGAAACCGAAGGCTAGAGGGTTTCAAAACAAATATCAGTCGCAATATTTGTATTATACAGGGCTTCATAGCAGTTGAACTTAGTAAGTGGAACATCCACATGAAATTATTTCTCATTTGAGATGGAATTCGAAACCGGAACGCTTTGGCGTATGTTAATAAGAAAGCACACATTGAGAGATGCAGTAGGTAACGTTGTCGACGTAACACAGTGCGGGTCGGTAGGTGGGTGTTCTGTGTTTGCTTCTTTTCCGTACGACAAACCACACCGTCGCTGGTGTGAAATTTAGGTATCGACATGATAACTTGTTAATTTCCCACCCGTATAAAAGCACTGAATGTGGAAGGATAGGGCAGTTGCTTTCCAAACGAACGGGTCCCGCCATAGTTCAAACTAAATAAGCGACGAATTATGAAAAGTATTATACGCTGTAACATTACAGTAATTCCTTTCAACTGCAAGAGTGAAGTTAGGTAGTCGTAGTGGCGATCAAACCCAGAGGGTCTTCTTGTACCCTCTGTTCAACAAAAATCAAGCGGCCTGAAATTTTCTAAGTCCCGAACTGGAAGGCACGTGACGTACAGTTTCCATCATAATTCGAGTCGTTTATCTTTCCCCATATTTGTGCATTCGTGACGTTTCTTAGTCTCCCATCCATTACAATCAATCACGCAGCGTACATATTAACCAAAGACACCAATACATTTGCTTAATTTGAAGTTATGGTATGAATTAGAGGTCATTAATTTTCCGAGGCGGGTGGCTTGTAGCCTTGCTTCCATGGATGGATGCTGCAAAAGGGTAGTTCTTTACTGCATCCGCACGTCTGGCAGGGATACTGCGTACGGACCCAGCCCACATACCCAACGAATGGCTTGTAAGACCGCAGTTCCACTTATGGCCTCCTCAAAAACGCCGAGCTACACT
>Ga0268261_10001271_pt1 | contig 17131 bp, 10 predicted proteins | sample TergutNc150P1_FD_190353 | JGI IMG/M metagenome (GOLD analysis project Ga0268261, IMG submission 190353) | Nasutitermes corniger P1 segment gut microbial community from laboratory colony in Florida, USA - Nc150 P1 (SPAdes) (version 2) | ecosystem: Host-associated > Arthropoda: Insects >...
TATTTATTTATTTATTTATTTATTTATTTATTTATTTATTTATTTATTTATTTATTTATTTATTTATTTATTTATTTATTTATTTATTTATTTATTTATCTATCTATTTATTTCGTAAGAGCAATCAGAAGCTCAAGGAAAGTGCAGCACGACAAAACTGGCTTGTTTTAATAATTTTCCCACGTACACTCATAACAAAAGATCTAAGTAATACAACACATGAGATGCTGTTATACATATTCGGTTACACACTGACAATGCAGAACACATTTCTTTCACCTATTCTTTAATTTATTATTTTATTTAACTATTTATTTATTACTAATGAATTTATTTACTTAACGTCTGTGTCAGTAACTCAAAATGAGTAGTTTAGAATGATAGGATAAATAACTGGAAATGGTGTCGCAAGAATAGGTCATGGCCTAATATGAGGATTACAACCCGCTGGAAAAGTTGAGAAAAATCTCAAGAATTCTCCTGTGGTAGCCGGTTTTAGGGCCGAGATTTGGATTCAGGATCTCCAGAATACCAAGCAGTCTCCTATTCAATGAATTCCGAGCTCTCCCCTGGGTAAATAGTTGCCAGATACAAGTTGACTCTCTTGAATATCGAGGTAAATATGGACAAATTTAAATCCAACAAATATATTAGTAATTTTAATCTTCTCACAGGATCCACTAAAGAAATATTTACATATACATGTAGCTAACCACTTCACATCTATAAGTAATTAACCACTTCAAGCACGAATTCCACTTAAATAATGTATAAAATTCCATGCTTTTCTTGAGAGCACCACTTGCACTCTTCACCACAAACAGAAATCTCTTGATGTCATTTAGATAATTAATGGCTGTTTACTGTCAGAATCACGTGAATAAACCGAGTGCATAAAACGCAGAGATTGTTGTGATGGAGCAGATGAAACATACGGTGACAACAGGGTTTTACAGCCTTACAACACCAATCAAATAATTCTGCTTTCTGCGCGTATATGAATAAAGATCGAAAGTATGTAGAGTAACAATGCAAATTGACCAACACATTTACATCATGCTCATGGCCAACAAATCCTCAGGACAAAATATAGTATTCAGAATAAACATGCCCTTTAAACACGTCCTCGTATTATATTGCACTGTACGTTTCGCAAACAAAGGGTAATGTTTCAAAAGAAATTATTAAAATAAACAATTTTAAAAACTTGTGTAAAATCCATGACCTCATGTAGAACACAAATATTTGCACAGAATGTTTATTCAGTCAATTTAATTGTTTAAACAGAAATATATTTTAAACTTTAAAGGTTAACAATACACGCTTTTGGTCTATTTTCGCACCTCAAAAGGAAACAAGTTGTTTATGAAATACAATGTTATTTCCACACCTGATATAATGTTAGTTTCCTACGTACAAACATAATACACCACAGACCTACGTGTGGTGCTATGTTGTGCCTAAGTACGTTGAAGTGTGAATGCGTGTAGTGTGTGTCTCATTCAACTTTCGAAGTAGCCAACATATTTTAAAGAAGCTCTTTGCTAAGTTTATGTCACTGCAGGCCATTCAAACGTTATACGCACTGCTTGGTTAAAGGCATTCATTTTGTGTTTCTATAATTGCTAATATTCAGTAGCTTACCTCCAGCAAAACTGCGTGTATACATTTTGTCGTATTATGTCACCAAAGGTTTTTGTTTCGGTCTTAGTAGACTGTAATCGGGCTAAGTATAACAATTATATTTCAAATGAATAAAAAAAATATAAATACCATACATTCTACATGTGAGATGTAATATTCATATATACCTTGACCTATTCTGATGGGAAGATTCACAGATTGATCAAGTATTGATAGATAGGAGAAGGCATTCAAGTATAGTCCATGTATGATCAGGGGAGCTGACTGTGATATTGATCACTATTTTGTCGTTACAAATGTTACAGAAAGACTGGCTGTAAGTAAACAAGCTGCACAGACGTTTGACGTGGAAAGATTTAATATCAAGAAGCTTAGTAAGAGGGAGGTTAGGAAAGAGTTTCGGACTAAGATCTCAGAAAGATCTGCAGCTTTGCAGATCTGAAATGATAGCCAGAAGAATATATCAGATTCTCACTTAAAGAGAGTCTCGGTCGGAATGAATGGAAACAACAACAACCATGGTGTGATTAAGAATATTTAAGATTTTTAGTTATATGGAAGCTGGCTAAAATGCAATGGTTACAGGATCCAAATCAACACAATGTAGGTAACCTAAACTATGTAAGACGCGAAAATAGCAGACATTTCAGGAATAAATGGTTGAATATATGGAAGCTGAAATTGATGAATGTAATAGTAAGATCATTAACATCAGAGACTTGTATATGGACATAAGGCTTTCAGAAGGGTTACAAGTCTAGGACTAATACAGGAAAGATGGAGAATGATGATTAGTTTACAGACACCCACAGCGCCTTTGAGTGTGAGATGGCTATTTAAAAGATAAAAAGATGCAAATCACCAGGTACTGATCAAATTCCCAACAGAACTGATTAAAGCAAGGGGATATGACATTTCGTTCTGAGAACCATAAACCTATTCATTCTATTTGGAATAAGGAAAAATTGTCTGAAGAGTGAAAGGAGCCGAAAAGTGTACCTATCTATAAGACGGACGATAAAACGGACTGTAGTAATTATAGAGGTATATCACTTTTCTTGTCAACTGCATAAAAATATTATCAAACATAATGCTTTCAAGGCTAACTCCATATACAGAAAAATTATTGGGGATCATCAATGTGGGTTGCGACGTAACAAGTCAGCTACTGATCGTATTATTCTGCACTCTTCAAATACGTGATAAAAATGGGAATATAATGAAGCAGTGCATCACCTATTTGTAGACTTCAAGAAAGCCTATGATTTAGTGAGGAGGTAAGTCTTGTATAATATTCTCCTCGAGTTTGGTATCCCCACGAAACGGTTAAGTCTAAAAAAAGTGTCGAAATGAAACCTATAACAGAGGCCGGGTAGGCAAATATTTGTCTGACATGTTTCCTATTAATAGTGGTTTGATTCAAAGAGATGCTTTATCTTCATTGTTTTTGAACTTTGCTTTACAACATACCATTATGGGGTTCAGGTAAAGCAGGATGGCTTGAAATTAAAAAGGTACACATCAGCTTTGGTTTAATCTTATGATGTCAATATAGTTGGCGGAAGAATACTTACTGTAAAGAAAAACACAGAATGTTTAGTAGTGCCAAAAAGGAGATTGGAGTAGAAGTAAATGTTGATAAACTAAGTACATCATCATGTCTCGAGATCAGAATGCAGGACGAAGTCAAAATATAAAGACTGACAACACCGGCCTGCGGTGATTTTGCGTCAGTGTTAGAAGTGGGTGATCTATACCAAAATCGACATGTTGAATTCGAAAATAGCATCTGTGTTTCGGTATTACGCCAGGATTTATGCAATTCGATCATATGTACCTACTGGAGGCATATATTTTCACTTTATAGGTGTATACTTTAACTGACAATAATTAAAATATGTTGGTACTACTGAGTCTCCTAGTGTAATGTTTTACCTCCTGTTATCTTAATCATATTTGAAAACCAATAATGATCTTGTTTATTTCCAGAAAAAGGTTCTGTGTCATCTAAAAGTTTATTTAATTGTGGTCATGTTCAGCTCTCCACCTTGCGAGTGTCAACATTACTACACGTAATGCTCGTAATGTTTTTGTTGTGATATTCCGAATTTGATCCATCGGGTGGGAAAAAATCGTATCCCGCCACTCACTGGCGCTTATTTATTGACTGTTCGAAAAAGAAACTTGCAGGCAGTTTTACCGCATAACGGTAACATTTAGCTTCAATACCGAAGCACACTCAGTCCATCCCAAGGAAACATGTGATAATTTAAGAATATTGTTTGACATGAACCTAAACCATAACCACGATTGATATTTATGCGGCGATATAAAGATTCTTGAAATGTTATTGGGACAACTAGGAGGATACACAAAGTTTCCATGTTACCTATGGAAATGTGATAGTACAGCAAGGGACATAAACTGGAAAGGAAAGACTGCCCTAAATGAGAAGATTTGAATCCAGTATCCAAAAATGTTTTCCATGGCCGTTTAGTTTTCAAGCAAAAAAATTTATTACCTCCCTTGCACACAAAACTTGGAATCATGAAGAAATTTGTTTAAGCTTTGGACAGGAGTGGTTCATGCTTCTTACACCTCAGTTTAAGTTTCTTGCTTTATCAGAAGCTAAAGTGAAAGAAGGAGCATTTGACGTACCACAAATTCCAAAGCTCATGAAATATGCCGCATTCACGAATACAAAGAACGACGTCGAACGTCAGGCATGGAATGCATTCATAGAAATTATCAAGAAGTTTCTAGGAAAGGTAAAAAATCTCAGTTATAAAGAGATTATCGAAAATATGTTGGAGACGCTGAGAGTACTTGGGTGAAACATGAGTTTGAAGTTACACTTCTTGTATTCACATCTTGATTACTGCCCGGACAACTTAGGGCTTTTAGTGAAGAACAGGGAGAAAGGTTTCACCGAGATTTGAAAGAGATAGACGATACTAGGAACGTTGGGATATAAACGCGATGGCAGATTACTGCTGGTCCACCTAACGAGAAGAAAGGAGCATTCGCGATCCGCACGTTCACAGGGAAGAGAAAGCAGGGATGTTCTGCCCAACATCCTAACTTCTAAGAAAATGTAAATAGACCTTTTCAAATTCGATGATATTTTCAGATCTGTCATTTATGTATCGCATGCCCGTGCAGTTTTCCATCCATCTTTGCGTATTTCTCATCATACCAGACAAAAGCTCAAAACACCATGTAAAACACTGAGATAGCACTGAAAATATGTAATTTTATAATCATCCATCCATATATCGGGTTCAATACGCTTTTCTACTTTGTCCGACACTTAGACTCTATTGCTTCCTATCTTCCCATTGGCCTCCAATTAGGTTTCTTTCGTTCATGGCTTCCCTTATATCTTCCATACAGTTTTTTTCGGTCTTCCTTGTGCTCTCTTTTGTTTCGGCATCCACTTCAATGCCATTTTAGGTAATCTTCCTTCTACCATTCTCTGAACATGGCGGTACCATGTAAGCTGGTTCTGTTCAATTTCTTTTACAGTTGTTTCCTCTAGTCCAATTTGTTGTCTTATAATTAAATTTTTAATTTTTTTCTTGATATTTTATAATCATACATATTGAAAATATTGAGGCTCTTTTTATTTGTATGTAATTCTTCATTTACATGCTCGTCCTAAAAAGAATCAGTTGGTTATTTCTGGAGATATGGGCTTTATACTCTCTTACCTTTCTACAGACATACTCAAATTTAAGAAATTTTGTAGTGGTAATTGTCAAAAATGGGTAAGTTGTAAGAAAAACTGGCTACATATTACAGTTTACAAGCCAAAATTAGCTAAATTAGCTTGTTCATAAGCAATACGTTTTATGTACCCATGTGGGTATATAAACCAGAGGCTGCAAATACAGTTTAGAGCTCCTGATGATGAGCGGTGTGCCGCTCGAAACATGCTCAGCCTTCAATAAACTTTGTAATAATAAATTCTATCACAAAGCTGCATCTTGTTGGTATTTCTACTTAGTAATTATTTATAAGTTTTATTTCCTGCACTTTTCATTTGACTTTTGTGTCACGGTACTAAAATATAAAATTGTGTGTGGACCGAAAAACGCAGATCCCATGTCTATGCGGCACATTAAGTGCAAGATGCTGAAAACTCCCTTTTTGTGGCATAGCATTTACAATCCTACAGATTGTTACGGTCTACCAGCCTTATGCTGGCCTGCAGTTCGACAGACAGTCGGGACGTAATAAACTTAAGTAACATGCAAACCGATAGTCAGTATCTACCAACGATATGATGTCATGCAGACATTAGTCAGGACCTAATAACCTTAGGGTGTGCTACTGTCCGGTAGGTGGTTATTGGTGTCTTACAGACCGGTAAAATAAAACTTGATAAATGCATAGTGTCACGCTAACTGGTTGATGATTATTGTCCAAAAAGGCTATTGTACCTCGCAGACTGACAGGGCTTGCTAAATGCATGGTGTCATGCTAAATCGTTGATGATTATTGTCTAATAAGGTTATGGTGCCTCGCAGACCGACAGGGCCTGCTAAATGCATAGTGTCATGCTAACTCACTGATGATTATTGTCCAATAAGGTTATGGTGCCTCGCAGACTGACAGGGCCTGCTAAATGCATGGTGTCATGCTAACTTGTTGATGATTACTGTCCAATAACGTTATGACGCCCTGTAGAATGTTAGGGCGCTAACATTATGGTGTCACAATCTACAAGAAAATTACATAGATTTTTAAAATCTCTACACTCTTCTTTCCCTTTCTTGCTGTAGAAATTTTCAAAAGAAATTAAGTACCCTTAGACAAGAACAAACTTTCATGCGTCCATGGTGTGACAAACTGCGGACGTGTACGCACATACTTTTCCTTAAGGAGCCCTGCCACTCCAATTACTTTACAGACTCCTTCCATTCCAATTACTGGTATTACTTTCGTCTGATTAATTAACTCAGTGTCTGTTACGGGAGGCAATTTGAGATGCTAAAAGTGCTCAAGAACCGACTACGTCTGCAAGAAAACGGCTGTCCCTCTACATAGGCCATTTAATGTGTAGAGTAAAAATAGGAGAGAACCGGACAAGAAATGGGGAAGCCGGGTCTTTTGGAGTATCTGAATATGTCAGTAATTGTAGGGTTCAGTAGTTGCATTACGTCAATTTATCGTGTTAGTGCAGAAGCCGTTGAAAATTCGGCGGAAGGATTTAACAAGTTCCTCTTATAGCCCTTAATGTAATACACACAGTAGCAAGTGTTTGTTTCAGTATTTTGTGGCCTAGGTCGCTTTAGAAACTGTGGAGGTCAAAAGTGCTGTCATCAAAATGGCTTCCTACAGAACCATAACTGATATTTTATTCGCATTGCCAGAGAAGTCTTTGACTTCTTTATGAAGGCATTTCTTTTATACAAGACCATTTTTGAATAATTTAATGTTCAATAGATTAAAAATTTCATCAAAAGTTTGCGAAATCTCGTTAATTTTGAGACAAGTTTTTCGACGTTTATAGTAATTCTCCTGATTGTAAATGTTCAAGTTAGAGAAGCCATCCTTATGCTAAATTTTCGGAGCATTACTGTCAACCCTTCCTTCAACATCAGTACTTCCCACTGTCGTTATAACGTGAATATCAACCAAATTTAGAGCAAAATTATCGTTTTGTGTGAACACAAAATTAGGTATGTGTTCAGCCATTTTTAAAAACTCTTTATAGATGTCTTCAGTTTGTACAGTAGTCATACTCTGTATCAAATCAAATCAATAGAAAAGACACTTGCGGCCCGCCTGTAAAAAGTGAGAAATGACACAAACATTTTTGCCGAAATATCTGAAGAGCAAAACCCCACATGGAAGTCCTAGACGTAAATGGGAGGATAATAACAAAATGGTTCCGAAAATCTGTGAGAGTGTACACTGGATTCATCAACATAAGACAAGGTACCAGTGACGATTCTTCTGAACACGACACTGAACGTCTGGAGAGAAAATACACTGGGAATTCTTGAATAGCTTCTAAAGCAGGACTCTACTCCGTGAAGTTAGTTCAAGTTCTGAGGCATTTTTAGAGAGATGGCTCGGAGGGGGCAGGTTCGTATCTACGTTCCTTCCGTGCATCAGAAGCAGGAAGTGAGCAAAGTTCATGGTCCAGTTATTCACAGAGAAACTGCAGCAAATCACGTTTTGGGGGAAGTATTATAAGTCCCTGTATGACAGACAGACAGATAGGCAGGCAGGCAGGCGGACAGAGACAGACAGAGAGTGACTCGAGAGAAGAGCAGTTGAGTTTTGATATAATGGTGAACAGAAATCATATTCCGAAAATATATTCCCATATTGAGCTTTGGGTAAAATTTCTATATGAAAGGGGAAAGTTATATGCTATTTGTTTCATCACTTTAAAACTCCAAAGATATTTTATGAAATAGGAATATACTATCGAGTGGTCTGAACCAACGCTTGTCAGAGAAATTACTCGTACTTTGTTTCACGACGGTCCGGTGGTACGTCGTCTGTGCTTAAGGGACAAATTTTTTTAATTTCTAAAAAAAAAAGAAAAAAAATAATAGTTTATTGTATACAATGAATTAAAGCGTTAAACTAATCTATACAGCACACATAAACTAATCTATATGGCACACATAAACTAATCTATACAGCACACACAAACTAATCTGTATAGCACACATAAACTGATCTATACAGCACACACAAACTAATCTATACGGCAAACATAAACTAATCTATACAGCACACACAAACTAATCTGTATAGCACACATAAACTGATCTATACAGCACACATAAACTAATCTATACAGCGCACACAAACTAATCTATATAGCACACATAAACTAATCTATACAGCACACATAAACTCAATTCCTGTCTCACAAAAGACACTTGTGCTCGATTACAAATAACAACAGTCTTAGAGAAAAATTGTTTCTTATTGTAAGAATCCTATGAAAAATACTAAAATCTCTATGGGCAAAATGCAAAATTGTGTTAAAGCAGGTAGTATATATCGTATCCACTATAACTGAAAATATTATATTTACGTAAAACTCACCTCCAGGATCAGGGGGAAGATTGTAGCTAGAAGCAATATTACTGTTCATTTTGACAAAACCGCCCTGAGGGAAATCTTTTCCTTTCGCCAACCATTGCGTCCCTGTCTCCAAGAAAGCTGTAGAATTTCCATGACTTAAAATCCCAGATGTCGTGCGTTGAAACTACGGCTGAAACAAGCGGAAGAATTTGTGGTCAGTCTACAGACGCAAGCTCACCTCTTTCATATTGCGTATACACAGAAGGTTCAGAATTCTTTCTTGTGTTGTACACTGCCAATGCAAAGGGGCATTATTTTGTCTGACAACAACGCTAGTCACTTCCACTCGGCTCGATTAAGCCTTACTACACATACGCTCACACTACGGCTAGCTTCGCAGCTGCTTGCCAGAATGAGTCATCTGCTTACCGTTGCGCGCATTGCGTACGATACCTCGTACATACGCAGAATACGGACGGCAGAGGGTGTCGTCCGGATTCGGACAAGTGTAACGCCTTGAGCAACAGTTTCCATTATACCTGTAGACATTAACCGAACCCCCAGAAGTCGTGAGTACAGTAAACATATGAAACAAATGTGGTTTGCAAACTCCAAGACAAATAAGGTGAAGCAAGGCTGAACTTTGTAAACTGGTAACTTGATAGGGTCTATTCCTGAACGTACAGATCCAGCACTCGTTCTGTTTTGCGGTAAAACTTGGTTTCAATTCTGTGTGTACGTGCAATCTCAGAATATCAGGTTTTGCCTAGTAATCTACGAAGTGCCATCAATAGCAATCCATTTCACACCAACACAACACCCGAACATTTTCATTCTTTTTTTATTATTTTTCTGTGACATGTTTCGTTCGTTCATTCGACCATCACCAGGTAGAAGATACAACTACATGAAGAAAAAGTGTGATATAGGAGAGGTCTCCCTTTCACTAACAACCTGATAAAATACATTACATATTATACCCAATAAAGGCATAATAAAACATAAAATATTCGATAAAATTTTCCATTAAAATCCAAAGTGTTACAAAGATAAAGTTAAAGGAGTATTATAAGTCTATTTGTAATGATATGAAGCACGCAACTGCCATCATTATTGCGACAACTATTAGCAGTGTGGTACTGTAAAATTAATCAATCTGTAAATCTAAAATTAATTTATAACAGACGATAATCAAAATATATTACCACTTACAGATTACATGTGGTGTGAAGGTTTCTTATTTTCTTTTGCACGTCACATTAACTCCCACGCACGAGTATCCAAAACTATTGATCATCCTGTGTTGCTAATGAAAGTTACTGGATGTTGACTGTTGGGAAAATGTTTCATGCTAACGTCAACAAATATAAATACGTATAAATTCCTGTGAAAGTAAGGAATAGTTTATTTTAATAATTTGTAAAACGTACGGTAATACAAATATTTTGATAGGTTTGTTTTATCACCGCGTATGAAATGTTCTATTGTGTAGCCGTTCATTAGGTATGAGTTTTTACCCACATTTTAGGCTGTAATAATGAAAATAAGTTAAAAGTATTGTGGAGGTTTTTTAATAAATTATTAAAAATATTCACATTTGCACCACGTGTAGAATGTAAGGGTTTCATACACGCCACTGTAGCTACTGTTATGCTGCGTGTTCTTTCACTAATCAGTGCGAGTTAGCTGCAAGTCTACATACTAATCTAGGGCGGCTCTGAGGAAATTTCGTTTCCAAAATTCTGTTATGTCCTGATGTAGATGTGTCATTTATTTTGTTACTCATTTGGGATTTTCTATAAAAGTAGAATTCCCCTAATATCTTCATAAACCTACTTGTGTTGACGACTTGCACTACTTCCACAATATATTCCAAAGGGCCGATCGAGCGATTTTTTGCAGGTGTTGCGCAGATCTTGCGTTTTTATTTTGATACATATATGACAAGAATAGCTCTTGGAATTTAACTCAAAAAACTTTCCATTTTGCCCAGACAGAGTTTATTTCACTCTGTGCCATTTCATATATTAATTTTGGTGTCTTGTATGCTCTGAGTGCAACAAGAATTTGGGCCCATTTTTCTAAAACCACAAATTTACACTCTATACGACCGACATTCTGACACAATTTTTAATAGTCTTTGAAATACGAGACAACCTATGCATCCTTTCAGCAAGACAGTGCATCAGTCCACAACAAAGAAAATCGTAAGTTTTTAATGCATTTATTTTCTTCCAAAAAAATACATTTGAGCAGGTGTATAACACAGTGATACGAGATATACATATATGTATATATGTATTTATGGAATAATTCATATTTCTTAAAAAGTAAAACCATTGCATTTTCCTGCCAATCATAGCTGGAGCTCTTCCAACGTTAATGGACGACAACTTATTTAATGTCATCTGTAGAAATAGTACTTTTAAATGATTAACATAATTTTTTAACGGTATGAATAAAATATTTTTAATTTTGTATTGGAAAATCTTTTTGTTATGGTGTCGTGGGGGTATAGATAAGGCAGACGCGTGCGGCTTTGGTAAAACCGTGCTAGAGAATATATGAAACCGTGCTAGAGAATATACGAAACCGTCCTAGAGAATATATTCTCGGAAAATTTTTAACAATTTAATAGCGACTCAATTATTTCTAAAAATCAAAGTATTCAAGGCGTTGTAGAAGTATTCAAATACTCTGCGCGGTAACGTTAATCAACAAAACACCACCTACGGACATTATTTATGAACTTCAGTTTCTCCACCTGCATGTTTCTCCCTCTGTGGTTATCCTAATGTAAATCTCCTTCAACACTGAGGATTTCTTGATTAATGTCTTTAGAGGACATTAGACCATATCGGCTGGTAAACAGCAGCGTCTTGTCTCCATCTCCATGGTCTAGCAGTCCAAGAAGGAAACAAAGACAGAGGAGCAAGCCTTGAGAACTTTAATGCACAAGGACTAGAAGGTTCTTCTATTTAGAACAATTTTTAGGCGCAGAAGGGCGCTATAACACGAATCAAAGCGTACTTTCAACTGCTGTTATTTTCTGTTTATAACAATAAATACTGACATGCACAACGACAAAATAATGGCAGGTGAGGAAGCCTTAAATTTTCGTGAAAATGTAACTGAACTTTTCACTGTGCAAGCTATAAAAATAAGTGGTTATTGGAGATATAGCTCGACTCATATTTAAACTTGGCACTAAATGGACGTGAGTGGTCAGCTTTAAGCCCCAGCCGCTTTACACCCAGGGGTAAGAGTGCCCGTTACCCATTTATAGGAGGGCATGTTGGCCTCATAAGAAGTATGGACGCTTTTCAGAAAATACTTTGTCTCTGCCAGATATTAAATCCCTATCCCTCGACTGTCCAGCCTGTACCCTAGTCACTGTACTGATCGACTACTTTATCGCAGCTCCCCTACTTGGAAATTTCAAAAGAAAAAATTACCCAGAAGAAAACATAAGACATACAAAACACGGCGAAAGTTTGAAATCAAGAAAGAAATTATCAATCACGAAACATAAAAAAAATCATATTTATATTTATTTGTGGTTTCAAGGACAATGTCAGTACCTCAGAATACGTAACGTCGAATGGCAAGGTGATTAGCAAACAATGTGTGGGAAATTAGTTTCTGGAAACATTCTTAGCCAACTTTGAAGTCGGTAACAAAAACCTCCGGGGAAGGTGCTCCACGCTGGGGAGATGATTCGAAATTAGTGCCTCCAGATTACAAGGCAGAATTACTACCGCTTGAGATTGTTCTGAACACTAAGTTATGCTTGTACAGTTATCTTCCACATAAAAGTTGGTTGCTGCTCTTCATAGCCTACACCCCTCAACTTCAATGACCTGATTGCCACATGGGTTCGTTTTCCAATTATCACGTAATCCCAGGGAATATGTTCTTGGGAGCGGTGTAGTTGTATCAACAGCACCCGAGCTACGTGCACTGTGTGCCTTTACTTCACTCTCCCTTGCTGTTTGCCTTCACAGGGAGTTTGAAATGAAATAATAAAGTAAAATTTTAATTTACTTTTAATTTTACATGAAATTCCTGGATTTTTTTAGTCATTTCTTATTTATAATATTACATAGTACGCACTGACATCATGTAAAATGGGAGCAATATTTGTGCGAAAATCAGGAGGGGAGCTTTTACTCCTAGAACTCTTAACTTTCTACTTAAAGCGAAAACCATAAATTCTACAAAATATAAACTAATATAAAAATGCAAGCATAATAAAATTAGTACTTTAAACTTCCTTCTCGGCATTTAATTCTTTTTCTGTATTCAGTCTAAAATCTTCTGCCTTGTCTTACAGCAGTCTCACACATTTCAGTAGATATTTCAGCCTTTAGTAATGTAAAAATTTACCACATTTGCCTAATGGAATTTGAGAGCGTTAAGTGAAAATAGGTGAATACAATTAACAGGTCAATGTCTCTCATAAAATAATCGTGTGGCTAGAATTTGTGTTTATATTATACTGCTAAAGCTGTTGTTCGGTTATGTTACAAACATCTTCCCAAACCATTTGATGTTGAATACAGACACTCAGTCGGCAGTCCACTGTGATTTGTGTACTCCTTTCTTAGAGGAATTTAAAGGCACGCCAGGACTATTCCTTAAAACTTTCTCTCGTCACAGTCTTTGAGAACTTGTTTAAAGGTAAACAGACTCTTTAGCTAAAGAGATCTACAGCTCCTTAACCATAGGCGTTGAATTAAAAAACTTATTTTTAAAAAAGACGTGTATCATTTGTTTCATACGATGCTCACAGCTACAGCGATTATTCCTTACATAGAATTAAAGAAATAAGTCTTACAGAGAAGAAGTCAAGTGTTTAATTCTTAGAAAATATAGCAATATTGCAAGAACCGACTATTATCTTCGCCAGTTATGTCCATCCATCTTTCTGTATGTCTGTCTCTTTGTTTGTCTGTCCTCCCGTCCGCATGGAGTAACTTAGCCCCCACTAGATGAATGTCCAAGAAATTTTATATTTGAGTATTTTCTAAATCTATCGAGAAAATTCCAGTCTCATTAGTTTGCATGAAGACCTATGTAAAAGGTGTGATAATATCTCGCCGATTCTTTTGAAATTAAATTTTTTTAGCCAAATTTGTGTAAAAAATGAAAGTATAAATTTTATGTTCAATAACTTTCTTTTGGGAAATTGTGCGTTTATGAGACAATGTGAGAATTATTGTAGATACAGACAGGCCACAGATGACAATATAACAGCGTGCAGAAAAAAATGCGATTTGCAGGTCTGTTACTTAAGGCAAGAATAAAGACACTCACTCATATTATTTCATAATTATTGCTTTTCCATGGCAAAAATGATCATACAAACGCGCCTCTCTTAGGTTATATACGTTTCCTGTCTTCTTAAATAAGCTTAAATATGTACACGGTCGAACCCAGTTATAACGACATTGGTTTATACAACATTCCGCCTATGGAGTCAGATTTCCCGTAGTACCAATTAACTTTTAACCATAACATTCTACTCCTCGGGTATAAACACACTAGTTTATAGCGGCACGAAAGTCTCTTTCATGACGTTATAACCAAGTTCAGCTCTACTTTTTTATGTTCGTAATTAAGTGCCAAACCATAACGACGTGTGACCCTGTGTATTTATAACCTGGGCGCCTTTTGTTCAGCGGTCACATTCTTGCTCTGGCCGCTGTACTCTGGGTCAAGAATCCGTAATATGCATTGGGTGGGAGGCTCAAGGTACAATGCAGGTCTAGACGCTGATGCTCCTACTGGGGCTTCAACCCGGATTCCTTCGGTCGTTCAGCATGCATCCTAGCTGCTTCACATAGGATCTATCACGCCTAACATTTTCAGTATTAAAATGGAAAAAGAAGGCGTTAGTGATCATCTTTCTGTACGTCCACTCCATCAACTCTAAACCGATTTACCACTTTTGGGGACAATTTATAATGGTAGGCACCACAACTCCATAATTTGTAACTTTTTTTGCCATTATCTTTATTTTGCTTGACGGACACATAAACTTTAGAAGTTGGAACCGACATTGCTAACTTCCTGTGTTCTACTCAGAGGTGACGCACAAAAACACCTTTCCTAGGATATGGGGATATCTCACAGACGGTTCATATCCCGCTCGGAAAAAATATGCCGCGACCCAATTTTAACTCCATTGTTAGAATACAAGGAAAATACATATTATGAACGTAGATTTTTCTTCACTGATAAATCGTACAGAAGACTGGACGTTGTATTCTAAGTCATTTGAACATATATGACGGGAATAAGAAAACACATAGAATCTAACTGGCATTGACGAAATCACGGAGGACGGAACAATAGTATTAAAGCAGACTTTATGAATTATACTGGAAACTTTACGTTAATATTTTTTGTATGTTTATTAATTTCAGCATTCGGAGGCTGAAAGACAGCAAACACCTTTCATTGTAGGAAAGATGACATAGAACTAGTAGTTCCGAATTTGTTGTTGTGTTGAACTTCACTTGAACACCTCTGTGTAAAAAAAACAGATGCAAGGAAAGGTCAACAAAAGTAAATGCGTGTTGCTGGTAAATCGATATATAACACAAACAGAGCAATCAAGCCGACAAGGGGCTTCACCGAGACGGGCGGACAAGGCTGGTGTCCAGGCATGTTGGAATATGGCTGTAGTCACTGGTTCCATTCCTGGTTCTTAATCAGAAGCACACATAACATGAAGCCAACACAATATGAAGCACACATTACACAGAGGATCCCCCATCCTGTACAATCATAATTCCATCATTTTTGCTGAAAATAAAATTAGTATCACGGCCAGTACAAGGGTCAATTAAAGCAGCAAGAAATGTACACAAGTGCTCGTGGTGGTTAAATTCTAACATTGAAACATGTGTTTGTTAAGTGATAGCATGTAGAAATAGCGTTAGGCTGAGGAAGTTTTGCATGACAATTCTGCCACCAAATTCAAGTCGAAGTTAGGTTGATTATTTAGCTCTTGTATTTAAACTGTTACATGTAGGAGCTGGAAGTAGCACGTTCATCCCAGGCGCGACAACAAAGCCAATTTCCACAAGGTGCCACTAAACATAAACAAGTTCTCGTCAACAATTAATCAACGCCAAAGTCCGAAACCACAAAATTACTTATTACGTTTCAAATTATTTATCATCACCAATTTCCAGTTGTGGTCTAGAATTTAGGTCATGTGCAGTTCAAATTGTACGTCAGGCAATATCGACAGGATGCTGAGGCACACCCTGGGCTGCGGTCCTGGGAGTAAAACTGACCAATTGCCTCCACGACACATCTCCGTAGGTCTGCATGGCATTGCGATTAATCATTTAATAATGACATCTGTACAGTTACACCACCTCTGTCTGACTATACCGAAGTAGAAACCAACTCGTATCTGAAGCTCCATACAGAAAAGACTTTCTTCAAAAACTATCGGTTTCTTAGCTGGTCAAAAAAATTCTCGCATTCTATGGAACCCGAATTTTCAGTATCGGTTTAACAAGAGCCCGGTACTTAAACCTATCATGATTCATATTTATCCCGTCCAGTCCGTGACAGGCCGTCCAATTCCTTTAAGATCGTGTTTACTATTATTTTCCTATCAACTTATAGGTCATCCAAGTGGTTATTTTCCCTCAAGTATTCCAAACTAAACCCTATATGAATTTATTTCTTTCCATACGTGCTACATGCCCCCCTCCCCCGCCGTCGCAGTTTGCTTATTCTCATTACCAAACAATATCTGGCGAAGAAAGCCAGTACTTAAACTCCTCTTTATTCTCTCGAGCCTTCTTCCTCTTAGTCCCAAAATATCATCTTCAGCACCCTATTCTCAAACATCCTCAGCCTATATTCTTCACTTAGTTTAAAACTCCAAGTTTCAAAACCACAAAAAAAAAACAACAGGTATGGTATAACTGTGTTTCAGTTTTTATGTTTTTGGATAACTAAAGTGAGGCAAAATATTCTGGAAAAAAAGTTAGCAGGAATTTCCCGAATTTAATCTTCTCAGAATTATCTTTATCAATGCAATTCTGAATAACAACGTAAACAGCATAAATTAAGCGGATGTGCAATCCTAAAATTGCAATTTTTATTTCTTAATTTATTCCGAATATTTAAATATTTCCATATTTTCAACGAATTTATTGCCTTGATTTCAAACTTTCGCCGTGTTCTGTATGTTGCATGTTTTCTTCTGGGTAATTCCCCGGCGTCTGAATTTTATATGCCGAAGTTTCGGAACACTCTGTCTGTTCCATCTTCATAGGCAAGTAGGTGAATATTATTCACCTACTTGCCTATGAAGATGGAACAGACAGAGTGTTCCGAAACGTCGGCATATAAAATTCAGACGCCGGGGAATTACCCAGAAGAAAACATAAAACAATTTATTGCC
>Ga0268261_10001272_pt1 | contig 17128 bp, 12 predicted proteins | sample TergutNc150P1_FD_190353 | JGI IMG/M metagenome (GOLD analysis project Ga0268261, IMG submission 190353) | Nasutitermes corniger P1 segment gut microbial community from laboratory colony in Florida, USA - Nc150 P1 (SPAdes) (version 2) | ecosystem: Host-associated > Arthropoda: Insects >...
ATATATATATATATATATATATATATATATATATATGACATTAGTAGCCTAAGGGTTAATGATTTAACCCTTATCCTGCTAACGTGGAGAAAATGGTGAGCTCCTAATAATGCCAGTAAATAGCAAACGGGATTTAATTCAGTGTTTAAAGGGTTAAAATTCAACAGGGAATGAAAGAAACAACCTTAGGAAACATTTCTCTTTTACATTTTTGGAGACAATTTTCTTGTAAAGTTTCTTCTTAAAATAATGTACTCTGTGGCAAACACATTATATCTGTTGGAGATGATTACCAGGCTTATGAGACACTGCAACTGGAACAGCACACCAACTTGAGTGGGAATAATCGTCAAGCGATCGGAATGTGTAAAGCTATGCCTATTCCTCACCTGTTGAGATAAGCACAGACACCATTAAGCACCTTTGAACTGAACTGGTACTCCTCCCACTGTCGTGTGTAGAACTGGAGCACATCTTCATCCATCAGGTCAATACCATCCTGCAAATATAACAAATAAACACTGTTTGTTACAAGTTCTAACAAAACACAAAGTTCTTTACATGATCATTAAAATAAGTTGTCCTGTGGAAAACTTGCAATGTTTCCTTTCCATCATTGTTTTGGCCTCCAAGATGACACTAGAAGGAACTATAAATCATTAACTTAATAATGCATTCCTTCATGTGAATCCACAGATGAATACCCTAATTTACAAATGGCAGAAATAAGCACATAGATCTCCATCACTATCAAGTTTCTCACTGTTAACATATCAAAAATAAATTATCACAATCTGTACATTTCTTTATAATATACTGACACTCAAAATTTCATGTCTAGCTTCAAGCTTCCACAATTTATCTCCACCATACCAAAAGCAAAATAAGGTTGGCATGATGTTATTTCATATTTTACAGGAAGATTACCAATTACAGATTTTTGAAAGATCGTTATTGCCATTCAAAATTTCAGCATCCTACATCAGTCCACAAGGAGCACATGCCATGATAATCTGCACCACTCCCAGGTTCAAATTACTGGAAACTGAAAAGAACAGAAGTGGAGAGGACTCCAGTAACATGTTCACAATAACACTCACTGTCAAAATCTTAAAGCGATGGGCAGATGAAAACACATCATGACACAGTGTACACTGAAATTAAAATTCTGAATTTCCCTCTACCAAAGCACGACACTGAATTTTGTGTCATATAAAACTGGTCACCAACCAACACAGAAGTCACACAAATGAGGAAATGGCTCAGTTTTCGCATAACACACCTGTTCCTATGATGAGAAATTTTGCATATAAAATTATAATTTAAACTACAGTAAACTTTTTTGCACAACTACAATGATTTTAAAAGAACGTGAAATCTGAGGTTCTTACTGACACCAGAGAATGGTGCATTACTTATATCTGTGTATCAGTTAGAATGTCTTGTCACCTACATCACTACACCATTTTACCACACCTGTTTTACATGCCTGCCTGGCAAATCCAAGCATACACAGTTTCTTGCACAACCCACCTAATCAGTCCATTCTGGTCCATCCACTGGGATGCAACTCTCACCATAAGCCTGCGTTCAGTACTCAGTACATTTACAAGAACATTAGAAACTAACTAAGCTACAGTACTTCCTGTGAGAAGTCACACAGGTTACTACAGACCACAATTCACCCTGACCTCATGAAGCTGTTGCTCACCATTCGAAAAACCATGAAAGAAATATAACTACAAACTTGTGAATGTTTTCTATAAAAATTTAGACTGTGTATAACCAAAAATATTACAAAGTACACTACACGCAACATAACACACACAAAGAGATTAACAGAATAAATATGTACTGTGTCATGCTACAAACATCATTTAAACCAAATCCATTCTGAGATTGTTCTAAGAAAAGCAGTAAGAGCTGTTAAAAACAGTTCCTATGGGCACTGATGAAGGTATCCTGTTGTCACACATGTTGATGAATCCCCTCTGCAAGAAACTTGCTGGGCTACAGCCAGAACCACTGCATCACCAGATTCTTAACACCATCCCACCTGCCTCTACTGCCCTTTGGTGCTTTGGAATCCAGGGGGCCTGTCACCATTATCAGTGCACCGCACTTCTATGGAACCTTCTAAGATCTCCATACTGTCATCACAACCATGCATCCTGGCACGCTCAGGCAGGGTATCATGTTGCACAACATCCATCCTGATGTGGCCCACTGCGCTCCACATGCTGCATAATCCTTCTTACTGCCCAGGCCCTACACCACGTGATTTCCATGCATTTGGCTTACTCAAGAAAGCACTCACGGGCCTCAGATTCAGGTCAAAGGTATGTAAGCTGCGGTGGTGCAATAGTTCAAACAGTTGCCCTGAGAATTCATTGTACAGGGGACCCTTCAGCTGGTGTGTAAGAGATACACGCTTCAGTGCTCATGGAGATGATTTTTGATGGCCTCCTCCCATAGCCTAGAAGTCCCTGAACATGATTCATTTGAAGTCCTCATATTTATGTTCCATTCTTTAACTGAAAAAACCACATAACTAATGCTTACACTTTCGTGAATGTGCAAAAATGCTCACTACAGCCTCTGGATGAAGAGTTTTGTGATAAAACCCACATACAGGGAATAGCCCTAGCAGAACATGTTTCGACACATAAATAATCAGAAATTAGCAAAACAAAACAAAAAAATCTGGTCTTTTGGGATTTTATATACCTTGGTGGAATTAAGAGATTTTAAATTTCAAAGGAATTTAGTTCGTTCACTGGAAGAAACCTCAAACATCACAATGCTCTGACTCTTTTCCACCCTTCAAAATAATCTTCTTGTGCTTCAGCCAATCCATTTTACAACCATTGAAGACACATAAAAAGCTGTAAATTCCACTGAGTATATACACACATTGCAATATTAAGATCATTATCAGAATAAGAAGAGTGACACAACTACTTTTCCAACTGCAGGTACAAGAACAATACAATCACATACTTTGAAAAACTAAAGCATTCTCCTACAAAAATCATGGCTAAACACTCATGGAGGGTAATCAGCAATGTCGCATATCAGGTAAGACAATGTAACACATAAATCTAGAAAGATAGATAATAATTCCATAAAAAATATGCCACAAGACATAAACCAAGAAAAAGCAAGACAGGAAATGTTTGTAGGCAAAACACTTCTGGCACATTTGCCTGACCTTACCACTGAAGAATGGCATTATGGTAATCATGGTAACTAATGTAATGATACCCAAAAAAATCAACGATAAAACATCAGCAACCTTGGTAATAACAGTTAACTGTGGGTAACACTAGTAACCAAAGTAGTTACACATGTATGTATTTCTCCATGTACTGTGCCCATTATTTTTGTGTGATTTTAATCAAACTTGAATTTAGTGACAATTTAGTAAACAGCCCCAATATATAAAAAAAAATTCAGTCCAATGGGAGTCGAACGATTCCTTGTGGATGGATGGGCAGTTGAGTAAAGAGAGACAATAAAGCTAATATCAGCTTTTGCAAATATCTTGCAAATGCAACTGGAAAGGGTAATTGTTCAATGAAACAATACTGCTGACCAGACCATGCCAAACAAATGACAGAAAATGCACGCTAATTTCTGTACCACATTTAATTGCAATTGTATCTTGGCCTAATGGGTTATGTCACTGTGCTACAGTCTGCTATATGGGTACTCACCTACCAGATTACAATATGGAGACATAACTCACATAGCCACAAAATAAATTGTCACCATTTTTTTTTGGGGGGGGAGATAAATAAAATCTTACATTTAACTGCATTAACTCAACCCTGCTATACAAAACTACAATTCCATTTTTGGTTACAGTACTGGGTTTTATGGGGTTTATTTTTTATACTGTCTCAAACAGAAGTCATTCAGCATGAAAACTTACATCAGCAGTAGCAAAACACTCACACAAGAACAAGGTACACAAAATTACACAGTAAGCATCTTCCTAATTTGTATGTTCCTCCGAATATTATGGTTATCAAAACAATGATACGATGGGAAATACATACAGCACTATAGTAGGAGAAGCATTAGTAAAATCTGAGTAAAAAATTTCCATGGAGGGCACAGATGGATAAGAAAACAAAAGTGGAAAATAAAACAAGGTATGTGTTGTGTGAAATGAACGTAATTAGCTCAGGACAATGTCCAGCGGCAAGCTTATGGTAAAAGTTATAATGTATGTTTAAGTTTCATACAAGTCAAAGAATTTCTGGGCCAACTGCGTGACTTTCAGGATTGTACTCTGTGGAGTTGGAATGAACATCCACAGATGGCCACCAACTGTCAGGAAAGACAAATATACTAACCTTCAGTAAACTGATAAGATAGTTGCGAAGGAAATCTCGCAGCCTCTTATATAATTCCAGGCCTACAAGCTGTGCTCCACCAGACACTTGCCCCTTCTTTGATTTGGTGGAGGTGCTACGGTTTATTTGTTGGTGTACACTTGTACAATAGTTGTAAACATGTCTGGAAAATCTTATTAAGGAAACACATTACAGAGTCAGAGAAATATTTCCTAACAGTATGACAGTTATGAAAAAACATCAAGACCTGGGGCAGGGGGCAGACAAAATAAGTATAAGTGAATTAAAATGGCATAATAATAGGGAACGTACTCATCGACACAGTGGTTCTCAACCTATGACATGCAAGTCAGAAGATGTACCAGGGCCATAATTTGGGTAGCCCACAACTGATTCATCTATTCACTACGAAAAAGAAGTTAAAAATGTTACCCACCAGAAGCACAATGGGATTTATCTCAAGAACTCTCCACTGGCATGTGCACAGTGAAACTCCATCTTCTGTATTTACACTCCTCTGAACACACATTTTTTTTTTTAATTTCATGCCTTAATGAAGTACTGTATCAAGATAAGTAAACACAAAAGAAAACATATGGATTCACTCACAGAACTTACTTCATATATTAAAAAGTGTTAGGCAAAAATGGAGGATTAAGTCTATAAAATATTACAATATGAAATTGCATACAGGAGTACAAACCACATGCATAACTGTATTTTTTAACAACATACTTTACATAATTTCAGCTTAATGACAGCAAGAATTTGAGAAACAGCTTTTTATTTCAATTATACTTGCAAAAACTAAGATCTCATTTTAATTTTGACATGATGATTGTACAGTAGTATTCTTTCTCAAGATGTTTTACACGTAGTACTTGATGACAAGAGAAATGCGGTGGTGCAGTTGGTTGAGAAGAAACTGCACTATAAAGGTCTGATTCCCTATCAGGTCACTGGAATTTTTCATTGACACAAACCTTCCAGCTACAATGTGGCCCTGAGGTTAACTCACCCTCTAACAGAAATGAGTAACACAAATGTCTCCTGGGGGGTAAAGACAGCTAGTGTGTAGTGATGGCAACCTCACCACCTTATGTGCTGACTGTCTAGCAATCTGGCAGCCTCAACCTCCTGGAAACCCCTGGGCCTGTAACAGGACTGGACAGCGATTGCTTTACCTTTGTACCTGATGAGAGGTGGAAATAGGGCTGAATCATGTAGTAAAAAGTGAAAACTAATTATAAACATTGTGTTGTGAATGACAAATTGTATGAAATTTTCCTCTCTGTTGCATCCCTGTGTATAAACAAAGTAGTGGAGCCTATTACACGTGAAGAGTTTCTGAAGAAAGCCTTTTCAGATTGCACTGAGGCACTTTTTAATGGTTTTAAAAACAACACAGGCAATGTATGTATAATGTAACATTGAGGCACATTTGTGCAAACATTGTCACCTGGAAAAGCAATAAATATTACATATTTTGAGTTCATGCTTGTAGCCTTAGTTATCCAGAAGAGACCAAGAAATAAACAGGAGGCTGCAGTTACACCAAATAAACAAGTCAGAACTATGTGCACGACATGACACCCAGGAGGCAAGGTGGGCCCCAGAGCTGATCTAGGTGCCAAAGGTAAGAAAAAAATCTCTTGCCTGAATCAGTCCCTAATTTATCTGTCATCCAACCTGTAGCACATGCAATATGCAATTTCAAAATATTACACAAAAAATGCAGTAAAAATAAGTAGTCATGGTATAAACATACTCATTATATGAGCAACAAACTGCAAGGCAGTTAATGTGCCCGGCGAGTTTTAAAATGTCATTATTTTTAATAGACCAGACTGAAAGTTCCTATTATCTGTTTTGAGTCTGCATAAGTGATATACACAACTCAACAGCTCAAAACATCCAGCAGGTACCCTGTTTCACACCTGTTAAAGCACTGTCAAAGGTTAAGTCACAACAAACAATGAGTGTATGAATGTGTGTACACACAAATAATACACACATTTTCAATTGAAAACACACTTCTAAACTGTATGGAAAATTTGTAAGACAACATGGCTATTAATTACAGGACCATCATTCTTGAACAATTCAATCAGTAATATGCTGTGTCTATCATACAGAACACTTGAAAAGGATACGTATAGAGTTCCATATAGCGAGGTTTAGGCATGCACTGGCGATTGTACACTTGCTCAATGCCCTCCCTGAGATCACCCCAAATTTGGTCAAGATCAATCTGCTTCAGCCCCGGAGGGTTGTTCTGATTTTTATGTCCTGACATAGCAAGTGGAAGCCAGTCTTATGTATTCTTCAGCTGAAAATGACAAAACTGTTTCAAGCTATTCCTTTCCAATTAAGGTTATGCTTGTACTTACTGCTCTGTGAATCTTGAGAAGTGAAATCAGTACTATGTGCCCTTGAATATATTGTGGTTCACTGCACATTCCTAATTGTAAGTCGTAAAACTGCATCACTTGCATTGAAATAAACTTCCAGATACACATTATAAAGTTCCCATCCATTCTACAATGTACATGACATAAGTTTCTTTGTGGAAACCTTTTGTTGGAATCTGCGACGTGCCACAGAACTGTGGTGAAATTAAAACTACACAGCTTCAGAAACCATACACACACACACATATATATATATAATATATATACCTCTCAATATATAACATAACAAATGAGTGTCTTCTTTTAGAACAGAAAAGGGGGCAATAAAAAAAATCTGCGATTTATTTCACCTACAACACGATTTATTACCAAACGTACACTTCCATTCTAGTCACTATGACAGGCTGCCAGTATGGCCATACTACTTTACTTTGAAAATTTTCAATGTCGCGAATAATAATACGTCAGTGGAGTGTAATTGAAATCTAGCGACATTTCCAGCAAAGTTCATAATTTTAAGAAACTCAGTTAGTATACTGACGCACCCAGTCTTCTATCCCATGTCATTTCCGACTACTCTATACATAATTACTTAATTGTTGGCCACATTGATATACCCATACATCACGAGATAATGCGAGAAAATGCGAGAAAATGTACCAAGCAGCTGCCCATGCCACGTTTGATTATATTGGAATGCAGATGTGAAACTGAATCTACCAGTTCCACATACCTTTCAAAAGAGTTACCGTACCTGTCACGGAGAGTGCACTGGGCACGGGTCCAGTCTTGCAGAGCACACTGATTTGAGCTCGGGAAAGTTATTATAAATATTATTGAGACGGATGTATCTTCAATTATGTTTATAATTTTCATCTGTAATTTTAACTATTACTGGAAAACCTGTATGAATACAACATTCAGCCATTAGGTGTCGCCAGAATCCTGGTTTTCGAATGGTTGTCTCGATAATCTAACGATTGAATCATCAATGACAGGCGCTAGTGTTTGGAGTCTGCGAGCTTCCATTTAGTGTCGCAAGCAGATCGTAATATAGTGTGTGTATTTTAACGTTATATACCATAAACTATATATCGTAATGTCCGAGAAGAAAGGTATGTTTGATTTCACTGCAAATTATGTGATATGTATGTTTGTAGTTCGTTTAATGTTGGTTTGTTCCCAGGGGGGGGAGGGGGAAGTTATAATTGTTCGCCTGATAGCATTGGTGTCCTCGCCCAGTATTGATACCGTGCTGGCCGAAAAACATATTTCGTAATGAATTAACTTTCATTTTTCATTAATGTGATTTACATTCAACAGTATTTACTACGAATTTGACGTTGTTGTGCAAGTTTCAGATGTGACGATGAGGTAATCAATACTTTTGGATAAACAAAATGGCCCCTAGGTTTAACTTGTCAGAAGGTTTTCAGAATTTAATTACACGACGTTTGAAGTTTTAAGATGTATAAGAGCCAGCAGTAAATAAAAGAAACACTGATAATTTTGATCAAATAATGATTTTATATACAGTTTTGAAGTGATAATCTAAGGTATAATATCTAGTTAATACAGTATCAGCACAGTTGCTCTATCCAGTAATGGACGAGCCATTATTTCTAGTCTTAACAACTATGGTCTATGCATTCTTGCAGATGAAATAGGGTTTAACGTGTGTTTTTTGGTGCTGCTTTTTGTTGTCTTTTTATTTCAGAGGGATACTCTCGTGCACTAAAAGAGCCATTCACATTTGCCTACTTGGCAAATTTGACATGATGCGGGGCTCAGCTTGACACTGACACAGAGAGAGAGAGCTAATAATACATTTTAAAAAAACTTTGTCCAGGGTAAACATTGTATAATTATTCCTTGCAGCTTTCCTGTTGTGGATGTTTCTTGGCGGGGATAATCTCGTTGGCCTGTACTAGAAAAGTGGCAGCGTATTTAAACACAAAACGTATTCTTCCTCTACGTGTTATTCCGAACTGGCTGGCTGCTTGTCTTTATCATTCTCCTTCACTAGATATCTCCTTAGTGTAGCAAATTGGAGTGCGTGCGTGCAAACGTCTGTTACTTATATTTATTTTTCTCGTCTGAAATATGATGTGAGAAATTTTGCATGTGCAGAGAGTAGGAACTGATGGTGAAGTAAACCAGGGAAGTAGGGACTCCCTTGGATGTCAAAAGCACATGACTTAAGTTACCATTTTAACTTTTGTCTAATATGTCATGTTTGTCAGTTCCTGCATTCTGCAGCTGATTTTGCTGTACGGTAGTTTTTTGATGGGTTTTTAAAACGACATGTCACCGTGGTGTTATTTGGCACTCATATCCTCAGCTACAAAGCCCACTGGCAGGAACACCAGAGCTCTGGAATGACTGGTACATCCTGGAGCAAGAAGTCACTCTTCCTGGCATTGCTTGCAGAGACGTGGTACCACGCAGTCATCAAATCTAGTTTTCCTGCCACCTTACATATGATATAAATATTTTTTAATTTAATGGCCAGGCAATTTGCGTAGCAGTTTTCAGTGACTAACGTAATTTGCAGTTGGTTGGTCGTTCCATGTGATGATTGGCAGTTCATATATTAATTTTGCGGATTTTGCAGTCTTGTTAGTAGCATGTGTAGAGTTTTTACATATATTTTGGTGGCTTTTGGAATTAGCATGCAGATCTGTGTATATATTTGTACATTCTTGCTTTGGTAAGGCTTTGTTTTTTAAATATATAGAGCAGATTAAACTAATGGGTTGCATGGACATTGTTATTAAAAGAAGCCTGGAATCTGCTTGCATTCACGATTGTTTGCCTTTATTGGCGTTGATTTTTTCTTTTGGAATGCAGTGGTTAATCTGATAGAAATTTATGAACACTGCAGTAGAACCTGCTGCCTCCTTGTTCAGTGTAGTGTGTGTATTACTCTGCCTTGAAGATGGATGCAGTAGGTTCCTCCAGAAGACTCATAAATTTCTACCAGGCTGCATGGCATCCCAGAAGACAATAATCTTCATAGTCACTGCCGGGAGAACCCAAAGTCTCACATTTGTGAGAGTGTTCTGCCTGACAAGAAGTAGATTCCAGGACTTGCATGCCAACTCTGTGCAGGTTATGCTTGGTCTCCTCAGCTTATATTGTTAGATATGTTTGCATGTCCATAGCATGTATTGACAGCATATTATATGAAAGAGCCTGACATGATTTCCTTTTCTTCATACAGATAAAAGAAAAGCTTCTTACAAGCATACTTTGATGATGTATCCAGTTTTATTGGCTGGTGTATTTTACAACATTGTCCCTGATTGTGGTTTAGGGGCTAAAATATGAGACCTGAAAGGATCATTCAAATGTAAAAGAAAGCAGTTAAACCTTGGTCTCAGCATACATAATAATGTTAATGAAATATACTCTGTACTTTCATGTTAGAAAGTAATTCTCATTTCTTTGTGCAGTCGGAAAAGTGGTAATGAATTGTGCTGTTGAGGTAACAGACTCTGTTCTATAAGCTGTTGTCTTCAGAAATGCACTGAGGATGTTGGCAGATGATGTGCACAAGCATGTTGTTTATTAAGTACATGCCTTTTGCATGTTTTCTTTGTTTCTTCATGCAGAGTTGTGCCACATGATTGCTTTGTAGTTAAGATACATATGGTGTTAATGGCCAGAATTTCATTACTAGTTCCCCCGGGGTGGTGCAACATTGCATGAAATGTAGTGGGTGCAGCATTGAGTTTCGGCAAATAACATTGCTTGAAGGACTGTATATGTGAGATTCCCCTCATCTCAGTCTGTAGAGTTGGGGCTTCATCTTCTGTCATTTTTGGAGCAATAGAATGTAAAGCAAAGAAGGGAGAATTTTAGTTAACAAAAAATCTGTATGTATGCAGTGTCATCAAAAAGGAACTATTTGGGTTTTAAGTTTGAATATCTCATCTATTAGTCTGTTAGTCTGAGGTTTGGTGTGAAGTGTTCGACATATCAAAGTTCCTACTTCCCTGCGGCCCTTACTGCATGTGTGTATGGAGTCTAAAGAAGGATATCACACATTACAGTTTGCAACTTGATATGTTCAAAATCATGACACAAAATGTGTTGCATAAGCACCAGAGGTTACATACCTGCTGAGTTAACTGAGTCATGAAATCTTCGGAAAAGATTCAGATATGTAAATCTTACATGAACATGCAGTTGAAGAAGATGGAAGATTTTCTGTTGCAGATACCTGTCACTGAGCTTTATTTCACTGTAGTGGCCATTTAACAGTTACAGCTATTCCAATGTGAGGAGCAGAATAGCTTACATAAAGATCGTATACGTGCAGGTAACACACCAGATTGTGTGGCATGGATGTGTATTTTGCAGCAGACACCATTGAGGGGAGCATTTGTTGTAACATTTTAGGGTTACTTGTATTTTCATAGAGGACTTTATCATGAGCAGATGCTGTCATACTGACTGTTAGAGACAATTCTTATTGCCCCCACACAGTGATTGTGATTGAGCAGCAGGTGAGGAACAAGTTCTCTGTGAATTGCTCAACATTTCACAACATACCTCATGATTATGTGGTAGAGGTAAAGTTCCTCTGCTGTATTAATCTTTATCCTACCAGGGTGGGTATTTAAATTTTGGTGGTTTATGAAAAACATTGTTAGAACAGAGAAAATGAAGTTATGAAATAAATTGTCATTTTGTGGATAGTAAAAGGGATTTTATGCAGCGTGTCTTAAAAATGCAGTGAATTTCCTTGTTGCCTATATATATATATATATATATATATATATATAATTTCTAGGGGTGTGTTCGTATGTGCGTTTAGATATGTGAAAGCAGGTCTTTAAAAGATTAAGCAATGTGCCATGAAGGTGGGGGGAGGGGGTAACTTGCACTCATTGTTAACCGTGGCACTAGATGGGGGTGAATGGTCAGCTTCATGCTGTGGTCACTTTACATGTTTGGGAAGGGCTCCTAGTACTCATTAGGTAGGAGCCTGGTTGGACTCCAGAGGCAGTCTACATGCTGTGGAGTTAAAAGTTTTCCTGGGAAAATCCACATCAGTCCTCTGGCACACAGCCTAGTCATAGTAATGATTTATGTCTTGAAACACGGACTGCTGGGTGCTTATGTCTGAGTGTAATTGAAAGCCTTAAGACAAGGGAATTTTTATATGATCCTACATAGTAAGACAGTTAATGACTGCAGGTATATTTGTGTCACCTCTAGGGCCATATACCATATATTTCCCATAGTTACACGGGTAGCAGGTGTTTGCTGAAAACTGTCCATCGGTAGAATACAAACGTAACTTCACTTTCTGTTGTAACAGGAAGGTAGTATGACTTTCACTGTGCTTTTCCATTAATGATAGGAAACGTGTTTAATTTGTACCTTCTGTTCGAAAAAGGTGATATGATGACCATAATGATGTAGATGAAAAATAGTTCCTCCACTGAATTTCATTGAGCTTGTTTACTACTCAAAATAAACTGACTGAGTTGATGGTAGTCATATGTTGTGACATGCAGCTTTGGAATGTCATTGCTGTGGATATTAGTTGGCATCAGTTGTGTAAGTCAGTGTCGCATTGTTCTCAGTACCAAAACTTAGGACCTCTTTGTGATTTCTGGTAACTTCACTATTTTTTCTACTAGTGTCAGCTGATGCCAACATTTGTAAATTACACAGTTGCATGATTTTTAGTTGCTTTGCTTTTCTGTTATTACATAGCTTTAGTTGGATGCTCGGTAGATTGAAGGTAGTGATGTATGTGGCAATGTGGGCATGGAGTCAGCAGTGCACCATAGGATTGGTTGGGTTTTATTTGTGCATTTGGCTCTTATTTTTGTAGCAAGGCATGAATATGTTTGCCAAGGCTTTGGTTTATTTTATTTAGTGGTGTGGTCTGCAGAACAAAATGTTTAGTTCCAAATTTTATTTCATCACATTCCTTTTTAAATTTGCATTCCTTTTTTATATATATATAATTTTTTCCGTGTGGGCTGTTCCAATTGGCAGGCGTTTGGAAAGCAGATTTTATAAGTGTTTGTCGCACCTAGATGTGTTTGGTGTCAACATCAATTAATTTAAGCCATTTTTAAAAATAAGATGAAGATAAAAGACATTTGTTTTTGGTGAACCAATTGTGCACTTATGGTAAAAATGCTGTGGATTTCTAAAATTCATTATCTTTTCCCCCCAACCTGTCAGACGTTATTGGAAGTAACTCCGAATCTTACATAGAAATGAGTCAGAATCCTCTAAATTTTTGTGTCTGACATGAAATTGGTAGTTGGCTTTGTTCCCCTGTCATGGCAGTTGCCACTTCTCCAACCAGTAATGTGTCTCAGTGTGTTGCTTTTTGGTGCTCAGTGCTTATATTAGCTGTTGATTACTGTATCAGAATTCTTCTGAGAATTGGTATTGACAGTCTGTGTATGTCATCATTGTAAGATCATTGGACTTTGTTGCAGTCAGTTATTTTCCATAAATTTTCTTAAATATTCTGAATCACCATTAACAGTGTTTCAGATAAGTCACAAGACTGATAACAGTAATCGTAGACAAGTGTAGCTGGGTACTAGTCCACTCTGCATTCATGAAAGTAACTGGAAAAATCAAAGCCCTATCGTGCCAAGTTCTGCAGTGTAATCCAGTACTGAGCACCACAGTCACTCTGTGCACAGTCTTTCCTCATTCTCATGGTTGTTTCTGCTTTTCAACATTTCACGGTTCACTCTTGACTTTCCATTATAATTTTTGTCTCTCTCCCCCAAACCCTTTCTACCTGCCATATAAACTTGTCTGTACGCTTCACCCACTAGATTTCTGCCACCCATATGATGGCCACTAATACAGGGCTGCGTGTTATGTTTCAGCTTATCCTGTAGCTGGTCAGCCTCCAGCAGGTTATGTGCCCGCTCCTCCTCCCACAGCGTATGGAGGTGAGTTTGTCTTCATATCTGCCTGGACAGTCTATTTGACAGACCAGTTTGATGCTGTATTAAATATCATCACATTTAGATTACACTAATTGGTTTATTTTATAAATATTTCTTCATGTAAAAGACAATAAAGAGAGAATTCTTTGCTGAGTAATCTCTTTCACTGTAGAATGGGAATACTTTTATTGTGAAGAGAAATCTGAGGACTATTTAACCCTTTGCACAACGCTGCAAAGTTTTCCCTTTGTACCATTCTGTTTCTGCACATGAAACAGTGTAGAGTTGAGTATGAGGCTAAACATTAGAATGTGTAAAGTGTGGGGGTATTTGTTCACTTGTAATGGTCTTAATGTTGAGCAGTCACTGATCATGGTGTGACAAATGCAAAGTGCGTTGTTTTGCTCAATAAGTAATTTTGTTTGCTTTTTGAAATCCATTCTTGTTACTTTGAGCTCAGTGCAGAAGTTTGAAATATTACTTCTTTTTTGCACCAGACATCTGATAATGACAGATTTGTGATTGGCCTCCTTTGTTTGACCTTCGGCATAATTCATGTTCTGCCAAGATAAGCTTGACGTTGGCGTTCATGAAGCCATGTTATAACAAAAAAGAAGTTGAATGTCATTATAGTATGAAATATGGTGGTATTCAGGGTTTTTTTTTTTTTTTAATAAGATGCTCTTTCAGATAGAATGTACACTACCTGGCTTGCTTATCTCAGCCCTGAAATCCTTGTTATGTTCACTGGAACTGCAAGTGGTTGTTGTTTGACAGTCATTAGGAATGCAAGTTTTAGATTTCAGCACGCTGAATTCAGAGTAAAATGTGTATTTATGTCAGTACCAGGTGCAGGTGCTCCATATGGTGTGTTCCCATCCCAGGCGCAGCTGTATGCTGCAGCTGCTGCAGCCCAGGGTCCACCACCGACATATGACCAGTCTTTGACACACCCAGCTGCAGCCAGTGCTGCTGCTGCAGTGAACCAGCAGGTTGGTTTCAAGACCTTGAATTACTTATCATATATTACATGTAGACAGAAACTTGAAGCTGCATATAATACCACATACACGTTTTGAGGTTTAAGTGCATACTTGATTTTTCATCCTTTGATTAGTTAGCATTAATTTAGAATTACCAGGTTTCTGGGCTTTTGCATCATTTTACATTCAAGAAGGCAGCATTTCGGGACCAGGATCTAATCCTGTCCTCAGGAAATGGTGTGTGCATTTAAAAAAATTCAGACTCTCATAAGCTAGAGAACAGAAATGGACCCTACTTGATGACAAATACAGCAGCTAAGGAAATTGTAAGCATTGATACATTTAACTCGTAAGACTAATGTCACTTAAAAGAATGTGCCCTCCCTAGTATTTTCAAAAAAAGAGATTGTAAGTTGTGCTTGAGAAATGTGTATTTCAGAACAGTTGTAACCTGCAATTTGAAATATCATTGTTTAATTATTTAAACTAATTCTGGCATACTTAAGGAATGTGATCTAAGTATAAACTCTAACCAAGGATCTGTCATGAGTGTTACCAGTAAATTTAAGTGGACCTGAATAAGATGTCACAATGGAACTTCTAAAATCACTAGTTATAGTGGTACTTGGTATGGGTGCGCATAATACATTCTGTGCAAGTGATTTGTTTTTCAAGGATTTATTCCAGGTTAGAGACTTAAAAGTTCTGTAAAAATATGTTATACTGCAATGTATGTTGTGAATGTTATATCGCGATTTCAGCCGTTGGCTTGTATGAACACTGGTACATATTTCTGAGACAGTGGTTCAGTAAGCATTGTTCTCATGTTCATTTGTTATTACTACAAATGTGTTGTTCTCTGATGGTATGTTAGCCATCAGAGAAGCCTATTCAGTTATCCATTTTTCAAAGTATCTTCGTTGTCGTTGCCAGACTGCTAGGTTTGGCCATAAACATAAACTTATAGCTGCCTGATATACATTTAAAATACTGGGAAGTGTGGATAGAGAAATAAGTGATATATATTAAATTATCCAGTTCTTTAAATTAAAAGGAATTAAATTTTGGAAATATATTGCATGCCTGCAACTCCCATAAATTTTGGTTACGAATTTTAGGTGTTACCACTTAAAATTACAAAGGCGAGTTTATCCTTGTGTGATGACATCTTTATAGTGCCTAATATGATGTGTAATAGACTGTAGTCTGGTCTGCTCATGTGATGATGTCTGGCACCACCGAACACTTGATTCCCCGTTGTATTTATTTGGTCCTGGGAGGAAAAGTTATTGTGGTAGGGGTGAAAATGGTATGCAGTTGACTTTGAGGCAGTTTTGTAAGAAGCAGCCTAAATCAGAGATGCACAGATATTTGGTGCCAGGTTGCCTAGGTAACAAGTTTTGTATGGTGGTGCATTATGTTTATGGGTCCTCAGTGCACAACTTGCTTTGCATCTCCTTTCTGGCACTCAAAATTTTGGTATTGATCCTAGATTAATGGAAAATTTGTGCACCCCTGGTGTAAATATATACTTTGAAAGGAAAACAACATTTTTGTGAAACTTCTTTAGTTTTGACTACTGATGCATTAATTGTTTTGATGTCTGCTTTATTAAATGATTGATGTTTAGTGAGAAAGGAGTCAAAGAGATGTGGAAGGAAATGGCCATGGATGATGAGTTCGGTCTACTATCTCAGCATTTGCCTGGTTGGACTGCAGAAACTCCTAAAACATGTCACTTAGGATAGTCAGTGTCTGGGCTGAGATTTGAAACAAAAACCAGATTGCTGCCCCCTTGACTGTGATTGGTCCGTTGCATTCGGTACTAATACACATTGGCTGAACGATGTGTTTGCAGATGTACGCACAGAGTGCCGCTGCACAGATGTATGCAGCTCAAGGTTACCCGGGATATCTGGGGTATCCAGCAGCAGCTGCTGCTTATAGCCCCATGCAAGCGTACTATCCATCTCTGGCAGCAGCATACTCATATCCAGGCATGCAGCCTGCCCAGTTGAGGCCCACAATCATGGTTCCTGTAAGTGTTGAATACCTTCCAGCGTTCTCTCATTTAACGCACCTCATTGTGTTACAGTAGTTAAATCGTGCTAAGGTACAGTACATTGACACAACTGTGTAGCATGATTTATATAAACTATCTTTACCATGTGTTCTGATGTAGAAAGTCAGCAGCAGCAACAGTAGTAGTGGTGGTAGTTGTAGCGGTAGTGGTGATAGTGGTAATAGTAGTAGTAGTGTTGGGGACATTTTGTCACTATCACTTCTCTTTAGTGGTGATAAAGGAGAGAAGAAGATCCATGACACTGGTGTGATCATGCCCTTACTGCTGGGAAGTTACAGACAAGCTGGCTTTTTTTTTTTCTTCAGCTTTCCCCATGCCACTAATCTCAGCCCCCCCCCCCCCCCCCCCC
>Ga0268261_10001273_pt1 | contig 17110 bp, 17 predicted proteins | sample TergutNc150P1_FD_190353 | JGI IMG/M metagenome (GOLD analysis project Ga0268261, IMG submission 190353) | Nasutitermes corniger P1 segment gut microbial community from laboratory colony in Florida, USA - Nc150 P1 (SPAdes) (version 2) | ecosystem: Host-associated > Arthropoda: Insects >...
TGGGGGGGGGGGGAGGTTACATTTGTTTAAGATGTCATGAAATAAATGGAGTAAACCAGCAACCATTTTACTTTCAAGGTCGAGGAAAGGCTAATTTTTTGTTTGTTAACCATTTAAACCATGATTATGGAATATACACTGTTCACATGAGTATTTAAGATGAATGACATGAGCATTAGAAGAAAGAGCCCAAGAATGGTAACTTGCAGAATAGCTTGTAGATCATTGTGTAATAGAAAGAAAGAAGGAAACAAAGAACAGTATTAGTATTGGTTAGGTAGGAGAAACAGAAGCAAACAGAAAGAGGAAAAGAAGTAGAGGAAGCAGGTGGTAATGTTTTGAAAGCAGAGAGCAAGAAAAGGTTAAAAGGTACTGAGGAGAAATGTGGTGATTTGGGCAACGTTTAAATTACTTATGCGAGCTAAATAATGAGAAGTTAGAGCTTAAGGAAATTCAGGATTCCCCAGTTAGTGTGACCGCACCAGTAGAAGTTGTATGTAGATGAATGGGAAAAATTCATAGATTGGCAGAGTGTAGGAGGAACTACAGAAACAGTATGAGCAATTGTGGAAAACGTCAGGAGAATAAGGATAATAATTGTAAATTGTAGCACTGATCTGGCAAGCCAGTGTCTTATTAAAGATTAGTTACAGTAGACTGTAATGATTTTAATCATTTTGATTTTCAGTGCTATGCGTTTTGTTTATGCTTAGTTGAAAATGAATTTATGGTCTTAACGGATGGACATAAGTTGTTACTTCTTTGTAGGGTTAAAGTAGTGATGGTTTACCCTATGTATAGATTTGGTGTCAGTGTTAGGAAAGAAACCACAAGATTTTATTATTGTTAATGTGAAACAGAAGTCAGTAAGGGTTGCAGTTTACACAGAAAATTTGGTACAGTAAGCATTTTTCACAGACTAGATGAAGGATTACAATTTATTTAAAATATTTACAGTGGCGTTCAAAGAAACAAAGGTATGTGATGAAAGGTTATGTAAAATTATATATTAGAAAAATTGCTGACATTGTTATGTTGGGTATGCAAAATGAAGGTTGTGGAAAGTACCTAAATGTCCAGAAAGTAATTGGCAGAACAGGGCTTTTAAGGGCATTTTTAAATTTCACTAAGAGTAGAACGTGTTTAATGCAGATGTGAGCAAAGCATGTAGAGACCTTAAATTGTTTGCTATCAAAAAATTAGTTGGCACTAAAGAACTTAGTTATCCAGCTTTAAGTTTCAATCAAATGGATTTGGTTAAGGTAATTTGACTGAATATTTTAGAAATCACATTACTGTGCATGAAATGATTAGCACTAGTTGATCAGCTGTTACATGTACAGCAGCCTAACTTAACAGGTGTGTTACAGAGACAGCCTGATTGTGTTATTAGGCCGTGACATTTATATTAAAGTATAGGAGACTTGTTGTTACTTACAATAATTATATTATATTAGGAAGTTAAGAAACACTGAAATTATGTAACCAACACCATTATGACTGTCAGGTTAAGTTTGAAATAAGCACTCATTTTAATGGGTGACTAAAAGTTTTGCTGCAGGTGATAGAGGAAACTAGAAATGCCATATGTAGGATAGTATGAAACAATAAGGAGAGAAGAACCAACTGATGTGATTAGCACAAAAGGATTATAAAACTTACAGAAACATACTAAGGCCTAACTTTTGCTATTTGGGATGAATGAGTTTAAAATTAACAGAGATTTGATGACCAGAAAAGCGGTGCCAGCCTGCACACAAAAGGACAGAAAAGTGACGTGTCTCAATTTGCATCATAATAGTAACAATGCTGATGCAGCAAGCAGTACTGTAAGACATATGATTGAATCTAACAATGTGTACTAAGAATGAACAGAAAGTAATTTACACAGATACAGGCGAGGTTGTTAGTATGTTAGGTTACATTGTCCGTACAATATTTGGAATACTAGATTTCATGAAGGAAGGAATTTAACAATTGCAGAGTTGCTCAGTCATACATCAGAGTACATGAAGGTGGCTCATGATTAGAATACTTTTTGTGCTGAAGTGGGTAAATGTAAACCTTACACAAAACTGTTAAGAATTAAGCAGGTTAAGAGAAGACATTGCAAGAGGTTTATTACTGTTGGGAATACAAAAATTAAGCACTGATATATACATACTGCTACTGTACTCTTTAGTGTCCATGCAATGCAAATGCAGAAGCTGTAGAAGAAGTGAGCGAATAATTTAGCAAGTATATTTAAATGTGTTGTCAATGCAGAGAATGGGATTATGCAGCTTTCAGTATTACTCCTAAATTATGTGACTGATATCCTGAAAATTAGTCAGGATAAAGTGACACGCGATTAAGTTTCCATTTCACTGAGTGAGGCTTATGCATGTTTACTGAGTATGAGCAAAGTTTATGCACGTTTACTTAATATGAGAGTGGTTTATGCATATATACTTATTGATACTATAGGAGAAGTTTACATATTATTGCTTATTGATGTTGTTAGTGTAGATGTATACTTGTGTGTTTGTACGCTGTGTAAGTCGCTGTAGCAACATAATTAGATTTAATGTGTTCAGAGTAATTAAATTTGAGACCAGGGTGAAGGATGTGGTAGATAGATACAGTTCCATAAACTAGAGAAAGAATTATGTTGACAGAGAGTAGTAAGAAATGTTACTAAGATGTGTGGTAATTGCTTTGTGCTTCAGCTTAGCCATGACAGAATTGTAAAAACAAAAATGACTATTGTGTTCAGGTAGAAATGCACAGACATAGAGATTAGAGATACAGAGTACTGACATTTTAATTGATTTCACAAGTTATTGCAATTAAGTTGTAATTGATCTGTAATAGGAAAGCTATAATTAGGTGTGTTACCATACAGTTTGTGAATGTACAATGACAGACTTTGTTCCGCTTTTAGATTTGTCACACAGTGGTTGTTGAGTGTCTGTAGTTACAATTTGAATTGTGTAACAGACATTTTGAACCATGATTTCAGTGGTCAAGATGTTTGGTTCCTCGCTGGTGAGGAGTGGAAGTTGGAACATTTGGCGAGAACCAAATTTTGATCACTGTTTTTGGCCACTGGGGATACAACTGTAGTAGTATTGATACTTTTGTGTCGATGTTATTTTTTGTTGTCAGTAGTACTCTTGGGCAGAATTTCCATAGTGTATGAGATGGTACATGTATGATGAAAATGAACATAACACTACTGTGTTTGGGCTCAGAGTTGTGAACACCATTTGTTCCTCCAGTGGTGAGAGCGATGTAGGAGAGAGGTGAACCTTGGTTTAACAACCAATGTCAACGAAACAGTACAGGACGAAGGTGAGGTGACTGAACATACCCCATGTATGCTATTTTCAGTTAATCTCGAACCTGCAGTAGGTAAAAAACCAGCAGCGCAACATTGGCCAATAGATCTCCCTGTTGGCCGATCTCTCTAGAGGGGGGAGGTGTAGCATCCAGGGGCTCTTGGAGGCTCACTGGCCACAAGTTACACACCCCAGACAGCAGGCATGCGACACATTCCAACATATGCTTAGCTTAGCAGAACCTGGGAAATGTTTTGTGGCCTTCATATTTTTTGTACAAGGCGAGGGCAGGAGAGGGATGTGCGATATGCAGGGATACTTGGCAGCCCTCTCAGTATATCATTTCTTATGTCTGCCAAATCAGGGGATTCTTTTGGCACCAGTGACCCAGACCACATCTCTAGAAGAATGGTGAGTTAGAAAATAATGGTTCTCCTGTGCTTACCTTCATACGGTTTTATTGTAATATTCATTAATCACCACAAATATTAAAGTTAATCATCAGAACAATAGAGGAGATTGTCTTGAGCTTTCACTTTTAAATGACAAAGCTTGCTTTCCTTCAGTTGCCGTACTCAGGGACGGAACTCAGGATCCCAGAGTCCAGGTCGCTACATGTGTGTGGTCAAACAAGTCCAGCAAGAAGCAATAATGTGGGAATCTTTTCTTCTGAATAGGTTTATGAAACAGAAGTATGGTTTTAAAATAATAATCTTTTTTTAAATACTGAAAAGACAATGGCAATGTTATTTTGCTTTTTTTAAAGTTAGACATGTAGTTAGGCTACGTATGGTCTTCAGTAACTCAGAAATTGCTTATACATCATAATTGAGATTCTTAGGGATTAACATTACAGAGCATTTAAAATGCAACATCCATATTCTATTTCTGTGCATAACTTGAGTAAGGTATCTTACATTATTAAATCATTAAGAGGTGTTTTAAGTCCATTTATATTAAAAAGTATTTATTTTCAAAGTTTAAATCACTATTGAGGTATAGAATAATTTTTTGGGGTGGAGAGAGAGCAAAAGTATAAAGGTACTTAGGATGTGAAAAAGGGTACTTCAGATAATTAGGGGTGCTGACAAATGAGAGTCATGTAGACAAATTTTTATGGACTGCAAAATTCTCACATTGATTTCTTTGTATATCCTTGAGGTGTTGCATTACATTAAACAACATAATGGTAATTTGACACAAAATTTAAATATTTATGATGGTAACATGAGAAAAAAAATGTGATTATCATGTTCAAATCTGTAATACATCACTTTTTAAGAAAAGTGTACTTAGTGTGGGGACTGTATTATATAACAAAGTGCCAAACAGAATTAAAAAATTGGAAAGTTTTAAAGTGTTTAAAGTAGAATTAAAATCACCTACTGGATCATTCTTTTTATACGTTGAATGAGTTTTTTAGTTTTGATTAAAGTGAGTGAAATAGCAAGAGACAAACCTGGAAATCAATTTTAGTCTCTTGGTTTAAAATAATTATGGTTGATATTGGACTGTGAAGTATGGAATTTTATTATTCAGCAAATTCTGTATATTTATTTAAAGCAATATTTGAGTTGACTTGTCAAAGTGTTACAAATGTAGCAGTATGAATGTTAAATAAATTACAATTACAGTTACAATTAGCAGATTGAATTCATATGAGTGGTGATGTTTAACAGAATACAATTTTTGACATATTTTCAGCTTTAAAAAGTGCAGTTGGTTTCACATGTAGTAGGAGTCAAAACCATCATACTGACTGAACCTGAGAACACTTATGTAAATTGGTAATGGTGAAATGTGATACAATTTTTGTACTATTGAAATAGTGTCAAGTCGAAGAAATACAGTTATAGAATGAATAAACAGTTTCTTCACAAGTATGCATGACTATCTACTTTTGGAAGAAAATGCATATTGTTTCTGAACTGTTATAAGTAAGGAGGTGTAAGTAAGTAAGTGTTATGTAACAAGAATGAATGTGGTAAGAAGCAGTTTTTCTTAGACTTTCTCTCTTCTGGGATGTTAACACAGAATAGGTTGGTAGTAATGAACTATAAATCTGTGAGGTCACAATTATGTTGTGGCAGTATCTTGTGTAGCATTTCGTTTTTTTTTTTATTTGTTTGCTTATTTATTAATAATTTATTTATAATTTGTTTGTTTGTTTATTTGTTTGAGGATTAGTGTATGCAATTAGTAATATGTAACATCTTATATCCCCTCATATCTATGTCGTTTGTGTTTACAATATTTTAGTATTATATTAGCAACACATTCCTCAGTAATAGTAATAGATAACATAAAAGTGAATGTTTGGGCATTACCTAGACCCACTTTTGCTCATTTTCTATCTTGTCTGCAAGCTGCAGCTCATGTTCAAGTGAACATTTACTTGTTTTCATCTGTTGTATCTGATCTGTATGATGATGATGATAACAGTGTTTCCGTCATGAGGTTTCTTGACAGACCAGTGTGAAAGAACTTACAAGAGGTATGTAAAAATGAGTTTCATTTTTAAGGCATGTTTGCAGAAGTGTGAAAAGAGACTATTACCTTCATCGTGTCTGTCTGTACATCCGCATGCAACAACTTGGCTCCAACTGGACAGATTTTAATGAAATTTGAAATTTGGGGATTTTTCAAAGATTTTTTAAAAATTCAAGTTTTATTAAAATCTGATAACAATAATGAGTGCTTCCCATGAAGACCGATATACATTTATGATAATGACTCATTCATTGTTTCTTAAAATGAAAACTGTTGTAGACAAAATTGTAGAGAAAATCAAAACACACATTTTATGCTCAATAAATTTTATTTTAAAAAATCATGCCATTTATGAGTTAATGTGGAAAAATATTGTAGAGCTGGACATGCCATAGATGACAATATGGCACATGCATTTTACATGCTGGATACTTAAGGCTACAAATACACACTCAGAATGTGTAATACTTGTTTTTCCACTGCATCAGTTGTTGCACGAACGCACCTCAGTGTTACGTTATATGTACATTACCTGTCTTGGTCCACTTTTGTACTTCGATTCCAAGAATTTTCATAATATATCAGTTATAAAGATACAGAATCTATGTAGTTTGGGAGACTTGGATGTGCATTGTCTTCAGAGCTAACATCAGGTTCATAAAACACAAGTTATAATAGTGCACCTACAAGAACATATATGAAACCTTGAATTTTAGCTTGTTTTTGTTGGCTGTGGTTTGTGATAATATGTAAGGTATAGGATAACTAGCACATCCCTTTGACAGCTGTCATGAACAGCAAGCAGTGCTAAAACACTTGACACTTTAACTGACAGTTTTTGGATGCAGTGAATTATGAGCAAGTTTCATATTCCACAAATGTTGAAAAAAGAAAATGGTTCTAAAATAGAATTTTGTTTTGAACAGCAGAATTTATGGAAATGTTTAACTGAAAAAAGGTGTGACATCTGAAAGGATAAGTGGTAGGCGCTGGTACAGAATGAAAAGTGATACTTATTATAAATTGTGATTGTGATATAATAAAATATTTGGTGTAGCAGGGAAGATAGTTTTCTACTTTATTCTTTAAACTTTTTAAATTATTGTTCCATTGTCATCTTGATCTGAAAAAGTTATTTTTACACATGCATATTAAAAAAAAACCTCTGCATTCAGTGGTGGTCTGTAAGAACTGTTATACAGGGCTACTTATAGGTCCTTAACATGGTTCACAAAATTGGTACACTCTAATGGAGGAAAGGGCTTCAATATGCAACCACATATTGCAAGAGGAACTCTTCAAGTTTATTTGTACACGCTATGGGTGCACTTAGTTTCGTCAGTGGCCAGGACTACATCAATCAGCATTTTCCCGTATGGTGGAGTGGATGCACGACTGCAAAGGACCAGGCGCTGCTTTGCTGGCCACCAAGATCATCAGACCTAATACCATGTGATTTTTCCTTATGGCGATATGTTAAGGATCGTGTCTTTATACTGCCTTTACCACAGGATCTGTCTGACCTGTGAAGACGAAACATCACCACCATTGCAGAAGTTTGTCGTGACATGCTGCAGCTGGTATGGGTAGAAACAGATTATTGTATTGATGTCTGTCATGTCACAAGGGGCGGACACATTGAGCACTTATTAGGTTTGAGAGTTTCTCTGTCCATCTGTAGGTCACATGTTATAATCCTTTCTGCCATTCAAGTTACCAATTTTATGAAATGTGTCAGGGAATTATGAATAACCCTGTATGTTGAAGTACAGAGAACTAAATATTATAACTGGTTAAGGCGGTTGTGAAAGTAGTATTATTTTATGTTCGTAACAAATTTGAGTACTGTCAAGGGCATAAATGTTTGTATATATTGTTGAACTCGGTTATAATGACCTCACTTTGTGTGATGCCCGAGCTGTAGCATTATACATTGTGTAGTACCAACTAATTCTCAACAGGGCACAGGGTTTTCTGCCATGCTTAGTACGACATACATAAGAAGATCTACTTTGATGTAATAACATTGCCAGTCATTGGTTCCATTATAATTTTCCAAGAAGTAGGCTACTTTGAGAATTCATCTATCTCCTTGTTCTTGAGCGGGCAAGCCCACTACTCTTCCAGGTAGCTATATAAATTCCAAGCCTGAAAAAGACAGTAGTCGTGGTAACTGTGCTTAATGTTTCCCTCATTTTTTCTACTCCAACAAGTAACAGGAGACTGGTAAAGTGATAACATGGCTACAATCGCAAACAGAACAAAGGTTTTGAGTGTCAAAGGAAAAATTATATCGATACAAACAACAGAAAGTGGAAAAAAGTAAGCTGACCTTTATTTGGAATTTAGTTTCATAAATTCCATGATCAGAAAGAGCTGGAAAAAGTGAACCAGAATTATTAATGTATTTGAACAGCATGGATTGAGAATGTAGTGATTTTGAAAGCCTGAATGAAGTGACATTGGTGAGGCACTCTATTAGTCATTTAAGCAACAAAGAAGTGACAATGTACCAGTCAGTGGTCTTCTCATGATAATTTTTGTTCTTCCTAAATTTTAAGTTAATGTATTATTTAATGTCTGCCTGTATGGAAATTTACAGCTGTAGAAGAGTAAAATTTAATTGCAATTTAAATGTGTCATAGCATTAACATTTAAATAATATGCCTACACGTCTGTATTTTGTCTTGAAATGTTTTTCCTTCACATTTACCACACACATTGCTTATAGTGACACTTGTTCATAATGGCACAGTTTGTTCAGTGTCATTGATGATGTTTTAACCAAGTTTTAATGTATTTTTTAACCCCAAATTTCATCCATTATGTCACCATAACTCCCCCAGGTTAAGTTCCCTGCAAAAGGCTCTTGGCATTGCAAATAAATTCTGTCAAAACAAAGTAACATGTAATGATCCAGAAAAAGACGGTACATGTAATACATGTATCTAAAGGTAAATTCACTACTTATATAGACCAGTGGCATTTTTAACATTTTCAGGGTTTGAAAGCAAATGTCCTTGTACCATTTGAAGAGGGTCAGGTTATGAAAATGGACCTAATAAATGAAGATTCATCAAACCGGAAACGCAGTTCAAGCCTGACAGAACAAGGCAGCCACCGGAGTGCAAGAACAATGGGAGGGGGATGTCGCATTGATGCCCGTGGGGCTGTGGACCTAAAACCACCAATTGATGAAGCGTTGATGACATTCCATGTAGAGCTTACAGAGACATGCATTGACCTAATGGCAAGATACACGTTTTCATCATGTTCAGCGGCACCAAAGAGGTATCTCATGCATAAGAACTTTTAGTAAGAATAATGAAAACTCTTATATGTGGTGAGTTGCTTTGATTTCCATAAGTTATTGAAATTTGGAGGTAGCATTTTATATTGTGCTCTCTCCTGAGCAGTTGTGCTCAGGAGAGAGCACAGTTGGTTTACTTCCATGTTCTTCTGCTGAATGTTGGTCTCCTAACAGGAAAACTTGTGTGGCATCAGATGAAGAATGACAAAGATGAATATGAATAGCTTATTACAAAACGTGAGTTATCAGTCAGAGTGTATTTTAAGTACTGTCCCATTGTTTTGTTGGGAAACACAGGAAAACGAAAAAAGATCGCAGTTAAGGGAGCTGGTAATGGACCAGGATTTAAACCGGCTTTCTTCTGAGTAGGAAGGAGTTCTGACCATTGTACCACTTATAACACACTAAAGTGATGTTATATCAGTTGAAATTTTGTCTTATGAGAAATGAAGGGAGCATATGCTTTCATTTTTATCCAGTCTTATGTAGAATTGTAATTCTTGGATACAAATAAACCCTGGAAGTGTAACTGATCATTACTAAAGGGACTGAAATGGGGTGATTTTTTTTTATTGAAATTCATGCTTGAATGATTTCAAAGACACTGTGCTGCATTTTGAACCCTCTTTGTACAGATAATATATTTGGTTATGGGAATGTGTTTTTCCATTTATTTTAGAAAGGGTCTTTCATGTCTGGATTATACAAACTGAGGTATGGAGAGAAATGGAGGTGATATGATAAATACAAATTCTCATGTATATAATACAGAGAGTACTTATTATTGCCAGACTGCTGACAATAGAGCAGATGACATTGTTGCTGCATAGCAGCCAGTGATTAGGCCCACTCCATTGTTCATAGTCAGTGATACAAGATACCCTGTGTGTATTCAGAGAAAACCTCCAGCTTTTAAATTATCTTTAGTTCTTTTATTTGATAACATTGTATTAATATGGTGAATATCTGATAAATATAAAGCAAAACTGCTTGTGACACTTCAATGTAGTACTGGTTGCATGGTGGATTGGCAGCTGTGTAATTGTATCTACAGCTCTGAACATCAGCATGAATGAGATACATGAAATGTGTGTGCCACTTTAGTGTTCACCTTCAAATTCTCATTAACACGGGAACTACATGCCCATAATGGCCTTATTTGTGTTGGTAGGTTTCCTGCAGCTGACTTCCTGCTGAGTGGAGGCCAGTCTATGACTTGGCTGTTAGGCAACAAGCTTATTACAGTCACAACAAGTGGCTGCAGCATGAAAGCTTTAAAGAATGGTCTATGTGATAAGTGCTGGCTGTTGTGCAGAGCAGACAAAGGTGAGAATATGCAAATTGGCGCTATTAGTTTGGCTTTTCAGATGACGTAAATAAGAAAAGTAACTTACAAGAGTGGACAATAAAATATTCAGTTTTCATGGACATGCTGGAAAATTACCACAGCTTAAGAAATGGTGAAAATTTGGGTTACTGGAAAGACTGAATATCTTTGAAATAGCATTTGACATAAAATAGTGGCGTAGTGAAATTCCATCACTAGTTGTGTTGCCTAATTGTCCTCTTCCTCTGGATTAATGTTAATTTTTGGGAAGATTCATTCAGAATTTGTTCTCTAAACACACTCTTTATAACCTGTCCTGTGCATTTATATAAAGTCTGTTGCTTGTAAAATATTTCTTGATCCCTCATAAGGCCAAAGAGGATGTAGTTTTCAGCTGGTCTAATGAAATCGGTGGCTACGTTTTTTCTGTCACAGTCATGCTCCATGTATTGCTGTCATATTGTATTGTTGGTCAGACAAGTTCATTATGACTTTGGAATATCTTGACAGAAATGCTGGTTTGAAAGTTGAGTTTATTGTACCCAGTATTTTGATGCTAATGGCCATTGTTATGCTCACATCAGGTCTTGTTCTGTTTCATAGAATGGATTACATCCTGAAAATTTAAAAGTATGAAGTTGTTATAATATTATGTTCTTAATGGAGATTGTAATTCTGTATTTTCCGTCATTTTTACTTAGTGTGAATTTTCTGTGGTATTTGTTTATTTGTACACCTATCCTTTACAGTGAGTGGAAGCATGGTAGATGGTGGGGAGGGTGCTTATCTCATGATGAGGCATTACATTTTTATTTCTTTATATATACCTGAAGAATGTCATTCCTTTACTGTACTTTGTGCTTACACATTTGTATGCTTCAGGTACCAAACAGGTTGGACCTGTTTTCCAGATTTATCCATTTCAGATGTTGGACTGTGCACCAGCTGCTTGAATGTTTCTCTGTAATTTTGGGCTATGTAATGGAAGTTGCCTTGCTGATCTTTGCCTTCAACACATCAGCTGTTGTAGGAGCATTTTTGCATAATAAGCTTGTATCCATTTGGAATTTTTGTCCATTTTTTTCCTGTAGTTCCAGTTAACATTATTTTATTGGAGAGTCTTGAAGTGCTAACCTCCAGCTTCTAAGCAGGCATCACACCTTCTGAAAACATTTCGCAACAATCAACAGAGCTCTTGTTTGCAACTGTTGGTAACTTCTCTTTGAATGTTGTCTTTCAGTTCTTGCAAAGAATGTGGCTTGTCCTGCATATTCTCTCCTTCTCTTAGTTCTTCAGATAATTGTGTCAGGGTTAATTTCAAGTAGTAGTCATAATGTGTTTCTTTGAGAAACACAGGTCCTATGACTTTGTGTACACTCATTGTGCTGTATCATGATGCAAAGGAAACTTTATGAATTGCATGGAGATTTTTGTTTTGCCAGCATCTGTTATTTCATACTTGATGTAAACCATGTCATCCAAGAAAAGGTACAAGTGTTTGTATTTTATTTTTGTCCATTCTTGAACTTGTTACTTTATATTTTTCCATTGTTCTTTATATTGTACTCATACACAGCACTGTTCCTGTGGGGCAAATCGTTTCTTTCTACTCAACATAATACATTTTTCTCATGCACTAACAATGTATTATGAATCATAGCACAACTGAGCAGCTGTATGAGGTTGCATTTCGATAAGGTGATGTAACACTCAGCCATCTCATGTTCCGTAAACAGCTCATATATCCCTTGCTCAGATCAGAGATTTGTGAGATGCCCTGTAGTGTTGTTGATTGGATACAGCTGTCTTGTTGAGGATTCAGGTCTTCTCAGTTGTTACACTAAGTACAAGGGTCATCCTGTCTTGATGTTTTGAAAATAATATGATTCTTTGCAGTATTGGGAATCAATAGCCTTCCTACTCAGTATAAAAATGTAGAAGACCTGAATCCTCAAAATCAGTTCTGTGGAAGCCTCAAATTTGCAGCTGCTCTCTTTCCAGTTATTTTCCACTTCATTGTTCACAATCATTATTTTATATCTTTCTGTGCTGTGTGACCTTTAAATTGATACTTTATCATTTTGTAAGCTACAAATATGAATTATTTTGACAATATTTTTAGATTTGTACAGCAGTGTTGTTGAAGATTCGAAGTCTTCTTGGATATGGTTTGTTGGGTGAATAGTTTCTAATGTTCTGAGGATCTTACTACTTTAATCTTTAGGGTCAAGCCTGTGTCCAAAGAACTGCAAAGATCATGCACTATGTGCTGACAAAGGAGCTGTAGGTTCAGAGTGTGTTCTAAGAGGGAACTATTTTTTGTCACAGCAGAGATGGTGCTCACAAAACACCAGAGACTACACTCAGACATGAGAGCATCTGTGTGAGTACATACCTACTACTTGAGCTGCAACTGATAGGGAGATAGTGCATCAAATAACATACAGTTACAGAAAAAGGGTTGGGTGGCTTGACCACATTGTCCTAAATGTATGTCACAAGTAGGAAGTTGTTTGGTAGTAAATGATGTTTTTGTGTTTTGCTAGAACCCATAACACCTGAGAGTAGCATTGATCATGATGGCCATGCTTCCCGGCGTCGCCATAAATCTGCAGTACAACGCAGTGTAAGCAGCGACGTAAGTAATTTATGCTTCGTTATGAAGGAAGAACGTAGCATTGAAACAGTCTGTTCTGTATTAATGTGCTGCATCCAAAATCACAGTTACAGCCTTAACTGCTACAGTTGCTAACTACCATTGGTATTATTAATGTACTGTTTTATTTTTTTAGGTGGTGCCATTGACCGTAAACACTAGTAAAGATGACCTTAACCTCCCCACAACTAGTCAGAACCAACAGTTTTCAACAGAGCCACCTGTACCATTGATGCAAAATCCTGTGCAGACTGTGTCGAGTTCAGTTGCTGCACCACAAACAGCTGCTGCTACAGCTGTGAACTCCCCAATTGATGATGGAAAAAGGGCTTTTGGGATGCAGGAGGCTCATGAACCAGAGCCTTATAAGCTGGATCAACTCCTATCTGGTGTGTAATACCGATTCAAAGCACATATTAATGTGTTTATTGTGCATCTTCCGAACCCTCTTGTAACATCTTTCTAGCTTACCTAAACACTAAAGTTCTGAATGGAGCCATCCAATTCAGTGTGTGTGAGGTCTTATAATAAAATTATGTGTATCTGTTTTGTCATATAACAGAAGGTGTAAAAGCCTGTGTAATTCATTCTAATGACACTACCCTATGAAAAATGATATGCCAAGTGTGATGTGATTGGTTTGTGTGCTAGAACTGGTAAAGACTGGTATTGTGTCATAAATTCTGCTCTGGGTGATCTAAACTTACTTTATGTGGATTGGAATAGTCATGCAGAAAAATCTAGGAGAACCCAGGTATTTTTTTAAATACACAGTGTGATCCATAAGTTTTAGGACTGATTTTTTGTTTTTAAATAACAGAACTAGAGTGATATATTGGCCAACCCACTAAGTATTATCAACCAACATCCGTTCACACACAGATTTTCGTTTGCTTATCTTTGACAGCATACAAGTTATAACTTGTCCTGTAAAGTCAGTTTTTTTTTATACGTCATGGATGGTGGAAATTAACAGAGAGTTGCCATAAAATTTTGTTTCAAAGCCAGTCTATCTGCGACAGAAACACTAGTATTGGTGCAAAAGGCTTATGGGAATGAGGTTCTGAAGTGATCAAACTTTTTGGGTGGTATTCTTGATTTTGAGATGGAAGGGAGCTGGTAGAAGATGACGAGAGAGGTGGACATCCAAAATCGACTCGAACTGAGGTAAACATTCCTGCTGTTGCTGCTTTGGTAAAAAAAAATGACCATCAAATCACATCAAGAATGATAGCAGAATCTTTGAATATCCCCAAGATTGTAGTTCTTTGGATTCTGAAAGAGGATTTGTGAAATAGAAAGTTATGTGGACATTTTGTTCCACTCTCCTTGACACCTGAGCAAAGGGAAGATTGAGTCACATCTTGCCAAGACATTTTTTTTTAACAAAATTATTAGGGAGATGATACCTGGTGTTTTGTCTGTGACCCCGAAACAAAGCAACAGAGTTCTGAATGGGTTGGTGAGACATCCCCTCAGCCAAAGAAAGTGAAATTCCTAAGGTTCCACATCAAGACCATGTTGATAATTTTTTTGACTCTCAAGGCATAGTGCACGAAGAATTCGTACCAGAGGGAAAAACAGTAAATACGGAATTTTATAGAGGAGTAATGGATTGCCTCCTGAAACACATTCAGCGGGTTCGTCCAGCTGCGTTCTGCTCTCGAGATTTTTTCTTGTTGCATGATAATGCGCCCACCCACAAAGCTGCAAGTGTTTCCAAATTTTGACCAAAAACAATTTTTAGAACCCTTTATCACCCCCATATTCTCCAGATTTATCTCCACCAGACTATTTTCTGTTCCCCTAATTGAAAATGAAGTTAAAAGGACTCCACTTTGCGGATGTTGCTGAGATCCAAGAAGCCGTAACTGATTAATTAAAGAAGGTCCAAAAAGAGGAGTTTTCGGTAGCTTTTCAGAAACTGTACCACCACGCAAAAGCCTACATACGTATATGCCAGTGGAGCTTATTTTGAATTACATGGTTACACTCAGGGGATGCTTTGCTGGACGTTTACCTTGTCTGGCCCCAAAGTGTGTTCACCTCTTGCAGTAATGTTCAGGGGATCAGTGATCATTGCTGGGTACTATTGGAAGTAGAATGGAGAGAAAATTGTCATAAGCATTGAGTGGAAAGATTAGTTCCTGTGTACCGTAAAACATATGTCCCAGAGCTACAAAGTTTCCTCAGGGGTAAATTTGCATCATGGGCAAGAAATGGTAGTTGCATGGAGGAAATTTGGGAAAGTTTTAAGGAATAGTCTTCGAGAGTATTGATCTTTTTGTCGCACATAAAATTCTGAAGAAAAATCCTGATCCTGAAAATTACAATAAGGAAGTGAAATGGCTTAAAGCAAAAGTCAGAAGAGTATACAACAAGAGAAAATTAGGAGAGCAATATCAAGTGGAACTGAAAAGACTATCTAAAGAATTGCTGGCAGCCAACAAAACTGCACAGTAATCATTTCTGTTTGGTCAGTACTATGAAATGAAGGCAACTGCTGCTCTGAGTTCTGCAAGTATATGAAAAGGCAGAAAGGAAATAGGGAAACTATTCCTGTGATCAAAGACCACAACGGAACGATTATTACAGACTCTACTGAAAAAGCTAACATCTTAAATTCCTGTTGTGCATCTGTTTTTTGCTGTTATCATAACATCGCAAAAATACAATTAGCCAACTTGAGTGAAACCTTTATTATTAACACTAAAATTATTAGAAAAATGTTAGCAAAAATCAGGAGATACAAATCAGTAGGGCCAGATGGAGTTCTTGGTGAAATTCTGAAATTGGGTGGGGAAGCCATGACTCCTTTCCTAGCTAGACTACTGGAAATATCATTAAACAGTGCTACTATCCTATATGATTGGAAAAAAGCAATTGTGGTTCCTATTTACAAAGGGGGTGATTGATCATCAGTCGCAAACTATAGACCAATAAGCTTAACCTCTGTGGTCTGCAAGCAACTGGAACCTGTTACAGCAGGGTATTTGAGGCAAGTCTGGGATAAGATTGATTGGTTATACGAGGGACAGCATGGGTTTAGACCAGGATGCTCTTGTGAAATTCAAGTCATCACAGTGTGCCAGGACACAGCGGACTCTTTGAACGAGAGGGTTGGTATAGATGTGATTATAATAGATTTTCTAAGGCTTTCGATATAGTTCCTCATTGGCTTCTTATGAAAATGGCAGCCTTGGGTGTGGATTTGAGGGTAGTCCTTTGGGTAAGGGAATTCCTTGTAGGTCATACACAAAGGGTCAGAGTAGGAGGACAACTATCCAAGGAAGTCAAAGTAACATCAGGTGTGCTTCAGTGGAGCGTTTTGGGCCCACTACTGTTTCTAATGTACGTAAATGATATTTGGGGGTACATCGACTCAAATATTAGACTCTTGGCTGACGACTGTATAATATATAGAAAAATCACAAATAAAAATGACAGAAAAGTTGCAGAAGGATCTGGACGTCCTGGGGGAATGGGCAGTAGAAAATGGGATGAAAATAAATCCTGGTAAAAGTAAGGCAAGAAGATTTATGAGAGCTTAGGTTAAAAATCCACTGGGTCACGCCCTTGGCGACCAAACAATTCCAGAAGCAAGCAGTTGTAAATACTTGGGAGCAGTCTAACAAAGTGATTTAAACTGGGTGGACCAAGTAAATTACAGAGTGCAAAAAGCCTAGAAGGCACTTCACTTTGAAATGCGTGTTCTCAAAAAAGGAAATAGGAATACATAAAGTTTAGGCTACATATCATTGGTATATCCTATACTTGAATATGGGGCTGCATGCTGGAATCCATGTAGAGAAGAACAGATAAATGTATTATTCATTCATTCATTCCATTGGCATGTTCAGAATGCGATGATTCCTTGCCGTTCTCAGGAGCTTCTTCCATTCCTCTCTGTTATGTACTTTTTCCTGCCACCCTTCTCCACCAACTATTCTTCCATCCTCTCTCACCTCATCTTGCCATCTATTTCTTGGTCTACCTCTCAATCTTGT
>Ga0268261_10001274_pt1 | contig 17107 bp, 12 predicted proteins | sample TergutNc150P1_FD_190353 | JGI IMG/M metagenome (GOLD analysis project Ga0268261, IMG submission 190353) | Nasutitermes corniger P1 segment gut microbial community from laboratory colony in Florida, USA - Nc150 P1 (SPAdes) (version 2) | ecosystem: Host-associated > Arthropoda: Insects >...
GTAGATGGGAGGATAATATTAAGATGGATCTTCAGGAAGTTGGAGTGGGTCGGGGGAACTGGATGGAGTTGGCTCAGGATAGGGACAGGTGGCGGGCACTTGTGGGTACGGTGAGGGACTTTCGGGTCCCATAAATGCGGGGAATTTCTTGACTAGCTGCAAAGTTTACTGGTTAGCTTCTCAAGAAGGACTCTGCTCCATGGAGTAAGTAAGTAATTAATTGTTCAATAAACAGTTGTGTCTGACCGTCTTTACCGCTGGCCTGTAAAGCATTCTCATCAGCTATGAGGTGTAACTCACCTTAGCCATGAAACGTGAGGGACCTTGTCGGGGTCAGCCGGTGCAGCTGTCCGTGACACTGTACGTGCCTTCCGGAAGACAGCGTTAAGACGGTTTTGTTCTGGGCTGATTTAACGATGCTATCTATATTTCAGGTTATTTGGCACGACAGGTGTGTAATTTAGTAAATAAGGAACTGGAAAGAACGTGGAACCGAGCGGTTGTGTCTTACTATGTGCACGCTACCGGCATTTGCCTGCAGGAAAAGAGGCGCAGCCACAAACCCTTAAAATAGACGGTGTCCGGGTCGGGACGCTGTTGGCTGGAGCGCATTCTGAAATATTTTCATTCCTCATATGTGCTTTAGAGCAGGTTGGCTGCTGCAGATTAGCGAGTGCATACCGCTGGTGTGAGTTATCAGCGCTTGGCTTCTTCACGAGCAACCTCTCCGTCCGTCCGTATGTGACCTAGTATCTGACCAAACTGTGTGTCAGATTTTAATGAAATTCGATATAGAAGTTTTTTACAAGAAGTTGCCGAGCCAGTGTCAGTTTTGTGACAGCCGTCTGAATGACACAGGCAGAAGGCCACAAATAATTTCTACCTTTCGCTCCATATTTCTTGACTGGTTTAGATGAAGTTTGGTACAAAATGTCTCCACGCATTGCCGTTGAAAAGTCGTAAGTTTTGTGGAAATCGGTGCAAAAATACGTCGTGTGCTTGAACGCCTTAATGCATTTCTGTCCTCAGTTGCCACAGTACTGTCCGAAGTGCGTGACAGCCGTGAGAGATACAGGATCTGCACTGCTGCTGTGGAGCGTCTGAGAGCAACGGCGCAGCGAGGGCGACACTTTTAATGTGGGGGTGGTGAAGTTGTACCGTGACGTCCTTTGACGTTTGAAAGTAAAGAACGCCCTATTCAGTCTGTGTACTGCGGCACGGGGTAAAGCAAGTGCCGTTTTTTTAGGAATTGACAATTAAGAGTTTTGTTACATTACAGCTGTGAGTTTTAATGGAACGGCTCTTCGTTGGACTCGATTCCAACAGCTCAACACGTTTTACACCACAACAAATTAAGCTATCATCTGATGGTGTCTTATGGGCTCCTCTCTCTCTCTACTTTCACTCCAAAGACTGTGACAGACCAATTCTTGTAGCTGCCGGTCACTCAGTCAGCATTTTGTAGCATTTGTCACTTGGTCTGCGCTATTTACATAAAATTAAGCGTTGCCAGCATTCCGGCACAGGACGTGGACAGTGGCCACAGGCTGACGCACAGTAGGCTACGCATAAGGTGATTATTTTATCTGACAATTGTCGATTGAGTTGTCAGCCTCTTGACCACACTAACGGAACCCAGTCAGCCGAACGCTCACACGGGCGGCGCACTAGCGGCTGGAGGTATCATATAAAACAGGGACTCATCTTGCGCCGTGATCGGTGTGCATGTCCGTACATAAGATGCGTGCTGGCGCCATAACGCATTGCGTAATGACGCTGTCTGTAGGAAGATGCACGGTTTATGACAAGGTCATTTCCTAGTCAGGTAGCCTGCATCGGATGACGGCACGAACAGTCTCCTTGACGCAAGGTTGTTGACAAGCTGACAGTTGCGATACTGCTGTTATGGAACCAGAACATATTTTGGTTCTTATATTCCAGCTGTCGGACAAAGCGATAAGCCAAATGTGAAAGAAATATAATGGGAGCTTATAGACTGGATTGATCTGGCCAAGATTTGGGACAACCGGGAGGCACTGTTGCGAAAACTTGGGTTTCACAAAATGTGGCGAGGTTTTGGATTATCTGAAGAAGTAGTGGCTGCTGAATGAGTACAGCGCTCCATGGAGTTAGTCAGTTTGTGGCAGAGTTATTAATGTTTACTGTTTTATTGGTGTAATGACTCAGTTCAATTCAGTTCTTGTTTATTAACGTGCTGAGACGACTGCCAATAATAATAATAAGTAACCAATATTAACACTACCCTCCAGTCCAGACTTTTAGTGACACCAATTCTGCAGAGACTCTTCCTAGAATTACATCAACTCGCTGTAAAATGTAAAGTTATAATTTTTACAGCAAGGAAAATACTTCGAGTAGAAATTTATTACGAAACCTGAAATTATCTAGAAGTAAGTAACAAAACTAAGATCACGAAAACCAAAATGAAAGAAACTTTATATTCTTATGACCAGAAACCATCGAACTGGCGGACTCGCAGTTGACAGTCGCTGCTGTTGACGCCAGTCGGTCACTGTCGCCTCTCGCTCAATTACGTATCCCTGCCACCCATAAGAACGCATGCACGAACTGCCAATGTGTCCCCCTAGAGAGCCGTAAATAGGACTTGCGCGTGACTGGAAAGCACGAAGAGTTGCCTGACATGTAGGGGCGTGCATGACTGTCACATGTTTCTGTAAACTGGGAAGTCGAAATTCTGTTTAACAGAGAAAATGAAGAACAACTTTAAGAAGCAGGACTTTTAATCAGCAGACCTGCAAGAAGCTTCACTAGTGGCCACTTTACGTGCAGGATATCTCTACGTTACTTTACGTGCAGGATATCTCTACGTTACTTTACGTGCAGGATATCTCTACGTTACTTTACGTGCAGGATATCTCTACGTTACTTGCTCTATGAACGTGGCTGTAACGACCAGCATTCATTTGTGTGTTACTGCAGACATAAATTAACTAGCTACCTATCTACCTACCTACATACCCACCCACCCACCTACCCACCTACTTGCCTACCCAACCAACCAACTACCTCCACGGTGCAGAGTCCTTCATGGAAACCTACCACTGTTTCAAGTAGTCCAGAACTTCGCCTTATTTTCTGTAATCCAAAGGTTCTTTTCCCAATTCACGTAAACCCGCCACTGGTCCCTATCCTGAGCCACATTAATCCAGTCAAAGCACTCTCATCCCATTTCTTTAATATCTGGCTTAATATTGAAAACTGTAAGCCAACATCTTCCAAGTGGTCTCCTTTCTCGCAGTCTTCGTCACCAAACCTCCGCAGTGCCACTAGCCCCGCCCCGCCCCGCCCACTTCATCTTCCTGGATTTTATAACTGGAATAATATTTTGCCAAAAACACAGCACGAAGCTCCTCATTGTGCATTTTTCTCCAGCGCCCTGCTGTCGGACACTCTCAGCCACTATTCATCCAGACAGGCTGCTTGCTATTCTCTTATAATATTTTGCCAAAAACACAACACGAAGCTGCTCATTGTGCATTTTTTTCCAGCGCCTTGCTGTCGGGCACTCTCAGCCACTATTCATCCAGACAGGCTGCTATTCTCTTATAATATTTTGCCAAAAACACAGCACGAAGCTCCTCATTGTGCATTTTTCTCCAGCGCCCTGCTGTCGGACACTCTCAGCCACTATTCATCCAGACAGGCTGCTTGCTCTTCTCTTATAATATTTTGCCAAAAACACAGCAAGAAGCTCCTCATTGTGCATTTTTCTCCAGTGCCATGCTGTCGGACACTCTCAGCCACTATTCATCCAGACAGGCTGCTTGCTATTCTCTTATAATATTTTCGGCTAACGCCAATGTTTAAGCCTTGAAGACTGATCGAACATATCCTGGGTTGTTTTCAGTGTTTACAATTGCAGCTGCATCTTCTTATGCACGATATTGGAATACAGTGTAAGTTTCGTTATGAACAGTCCAGTCTTACCAGAGCAGTGCCACTAATTTCGACTGATTTTTCAAGGAACACTCTTATTGAAAAGAGAAGCAGAATATTTGAAAGGAGATGTCTCATAACGCCTTTCAGGCTGAGCTTCCCATTGAGGCCACCCCACAAAGTGATTCAGCACCTGTTACGTCACTGTGCAATGATTGGGGGTGTACAGACACTCAGGTAACATTCCTTGAAACTGGCAGCTTTACATGCATTCATTGTCAGCAGCACGACCCACTCTCACTGTCCTTGTTGCGCACGATCACCCACACTGTACCTGGTGAGGAGCACAAATTATGCTGCTCTTCGTTATGCACTTTTCTCCAGTCCACTCTTACTTCCTCCGCCCTTAGACCAAAATATCTTCCTCAGCTCCTTATTCTTGAACATCCCAAACCTCTGTCCTCCCTTAATGTGACAGACCAAGTTTCACACCCATATAAAACATCAGGCACATTTACACTTATGTTTGTGTTAATTTTCATTGTCAGGTAGCATAGTGGAAGGCAAGAGATCTAAACTGGATGGTAGCAGGAATTTCCTGAATATTATCTACTCCTAATTTGCTCGGGTCTTTCCAAACTTATTGAACTCCCTTGTATTTTCGAAGGAACTTTTTACGTGCCTTCCTGTTGCGATCATGAAAATCGGATTGTAAGATCATTGCGGCAGGGACAGACACATATGTGTTGAAGTAAGCCTGGCTGTCGTTAGTATGACCAAGAATGTAATTTAATTGAGTTTCTTTATTTCATTATCACTAATTGCATCTGCCCTTCGTCAGGAACGGCAGAAGATGACACACAGCAGTTTGCAGTCAATAGCAAATACAAAGGACAAATAGCAATGACAGTTGATTGAGGTTGTGCAGTTTTTGCACAAGGAAGTCACTACATCTTTTGCACACAATTAGGCTGCCTTATCGTCTCCTTGCTAATTAGAAGTGCATCAAAGCGCCAGACTGGCCTTGGGGACCACCCAGCCTCCCAATGCACTTTCTCAGGGGATAAAGCAGCTGGAGCGTGAAGCTGAACGCTTCCGCCCTTGCAGAACCGAGGTTAAAATTTCGCGGATATCTACTTCCACGCCCCTGCACCTTCTTCTTATGTTGAATTAAGCTCAGGGTAACTTTGCCTCTCCCATATTGCAACTAACTTTTAGCATGTTCTTCAACAAAGTTCATCTTTAGAAAATTATACTTGCACATTTTGTCAAAGAATTCCACGCCTCTAGAGAAACCCAGACACTAAGTACAGTATCGTGTTCACAACAGCTCAGAGCCAGATTGCTCATGTAGGCCTACTCTGTTCTTACTGCTCGCTCCAATATCATCCTCCGACATGTCTGCTGTCTCCAGGTTGCGCCTTCCAATATACAATGTGTGTATTTCTCATCTCGCCATGTACGATGCTGTCGCAGTCATTTTTCATCTTATTTGCTGAAGCACACAGATTATGAAACTTTTCCGTCTTTCTGCTGCCACTAATTATTGCACCTGACAAGGAAGAAGCAGCAGCTGCGGAATATCAAATTCATTGTAATTAATTTGTTATTCCTCGTCTTTTCTACATTTCGTTCAAACAAAAACGCTGCACTGTAACAAGCACGTAATCTCCGCATTCACATCCGTATAAATTCAAATCTTGTACACAAAGTCAGTTTTTTTTCCAGCCAGTTTCATTGCACTGTGCGTGTAATGACAGGGCAACTGCGAGTCTTTTTTTACGTTCATCGAAACATTCAATTTTCAAAACTACGTGACGGATTTCGACTAAATGTGGCACTTGCTGTCTGTCCACGAACGTTTCATTTTGGTCCTGTTGATACTCCACACTCACTGCTGTACGTCAAGTACAACGTGCATGGCGGAAAGTCAGTGAAGCTCCGGGTGATCTTTTGACTTCACATCAAATACAGAGCAGCTGTCGGCCCGAACTCCCGTTTCCTTACTTCACTGGCATTCGGCTTACTGTCCTCCAGAATATTGCCATGCTGACAGCAGACAACAAGACAACTGGCACGGCAGAAGGAAGATCAGATACTCCACTGACCACACAGATCACCAAGTTTATTAAGAGACACTGTCGAAGGCTACTGGCAGGTATGCAGAAGGAAGTGTTCTGACAGATTGTATGGTAGCAGTCAACTGCAGAAACTGAGGAAAACCACAAAACCCTGAAGAGATATCTCGGAGGAAATAGGAAACAAGGACCACCAAACACATTTCAGAATCAAATCGCCTGAGGCGACCGAAATGTCCGAAGGGGACTGAGGAAAACCACGGGAAACCTCATGCAAGACAACCGGATTTTGAGAATTCGAAGCACATAATTCTTTGGGGATATTACTGATATTTTCTTTGTTAAAATTTTGAACTGATATTTTGTGGCAATGATGTTATGTAACAGAACGTTTGCTATTTGTGTCCCTTTCGCCTCTGGAAATTCCACTCACTAATAACGTACGAGTAATTACGAAATAATAATTACTGCATAGCTTATTAAAGCCCAGTGGTTACTATAAGTACCACCAATTTAACATTCCTTAATTCCACGTTCTACCCACACAGTGTATTTGTGTGTTTTGTGTGGATCTGAGAACAAACAGCGATTATTTCCCTTGCCCCATGCAGGTGCTGCATGTTTCAGAAAGTGCGCACTATTTGAAACACGCAGCACGTGCATGGTTCACCCTGTTGGTTTTTATAACCTAGACGGGGTGTGTTTACTGCGGGCGAGCTGCATATTAAGTGCAAGGGTGATGTCAGTTGTATTCTCTAAAGTGTAACGAACACAGAAAACTGTAATTGTTTAGAAGACGATTCATTAGGCATAATTACCGATGTACTGTCTGAAGGACTATGTGTTGGCACAAAGTTAACTTTCATACAACGATCAAAATGGACTGCATGATCCACTCTGACAAATATTGATATTTCTTCCAAACGTCGCTCTGCCAGATGACTGTAACAACACGCATTAAGTGAACACAACATTAATTCAGTACAATGTTAGTTACCTGTGCACCGTCGTGGTACAGAGGAGGGTGTACATGTGGCACAGTACGTACCTTCATCTAAAACAAGCGTCGACGCTCCTTTGCAGCCGCGCCTTCTCTGAAAATTGCAGTCCAACTGATGGACGACACACGTTCAGACCCGGCACTGCGGGCGGCACGACCTTCTCCCTGTATCGATTAATCGATAAGCTGACATCCGCCGTGCGCCCGGCAACCTTACGTGCAGGTGCCATTGTGTTCCCCCCCCCCCCCCTCACTCCCCGCCCACCAGCACTGCGCAGGTGATAACGAGTTCCTAAACAATGAGGTTCCTTATAAGAGCTACTTGTCTGGAATATTAAATTCCATTTACCTGGCGGCAGGGCGATTTGTTACACGCAGACTGACCTACAGCCGCAACTCAGTCGGTATAATGACGAGGTAGCCGGGTTCCGTACCCTGCAAGGGCACACAATGGAACAGACCGTGTCTTTCCTTCAGGTTTCCCCACCAAAACCGTATATGTACTTCTCTTCCCCCCATACGTGCCACATGTTCTGCCTCTCGAATCCTTCGTGTTGTAATAACCCAAATAACATTCGGTGAGCAGTACCAATCAAGAACCTCCTTGTTATGTAATCTCCTTCAGTCTCCTGTTACTTCCTGCCGCTTGTGCCCGAACACGTTTCTCAGCACCCTATTCTCAGACACCCTCAGTGTATGTTCTTCCGCTGATGTGAGGGACCAAGCTGCATGCTGATATAAAGCAAAAAATTCTACTGATTATAAACCTTCATATTGTTAGACAGCACAAGTGACAACCCAACATGCTGGACCATGTGGCAGCAGCCAATGCCCGCGTTCAATCTGCCCGTATTTTCTTCATGCAAGTTTGATTTCTTCAATATTGGACGATTTATTGTTGTCAATTTTAAAAATCTACAAAAATAGTTAAATTGTTCCACTTCAGATCCAACAGGGCAGAAGTGAGCCACTGCATTCTATAAACATGCAATTCATAACACATTCAATCTTACACCTTCTGAAGCACATATTAAAATCAATAAACAACACTTATATTAGACATACTTATTAAAAATCTTGTGTGGGTAAGTATGTAAAGAGATCAATATTATATTATGTAAATGACAAAATTTAAATCATTCTCATATTGCCATCAGAGCAGCATGATTGAATGTAAATGCAACAATCCTACATCTAACATTTGCTGGATGCACAAATATTTCTATTGCTGGAAGACCTTGAGAAACAAAACACCTGATGATACTTCATGGATGATTTGTAGGCAATAACTCCTCAGAGAAACAAATATTTCATGATTTAAATATTGTAATTTGTTTGCCTGATCTGTCAAGAAACTGGAAGAGAGGCTGCTTGTGGTTCCAAATATTATAAAATCAATCACACATTAGGATGTCTGTTTCAAGAAGATCTATCTCATTGACAGTATGGCATATGTTACCAACATGAGGTTCCCTTAGTTGCAGAAACAAACTATTCATGCAAAAAATTGTACGAAGGAGATGCAAAGGTTTTAATTTGATATTAAGAGTCTGGCTGAACGAAATCTCCATATTTATTTATATAATGTTTTGTTTAATGTGTAACATTCATAATGGTTTTTCTGGTATGTGCACTGTTAACTGTCTATGGAGATGAAACCCTTGTTTCTTCACCACATCTCCTTATTAATTTTGTTGTCACAGGATGGCTGGTCTCTTTTGTCCATGACACACCCATTTTTCTGTTCCTGTTCCCTATTTCGTTTCCTGTTTCTTTGTCCATGTAGATCATTTCTTGATGAATTTCAGTACGTAGGAGAATCATGAGACAAGTGAAATATGCAAATATTTTGGTGTTACCTATACTACTGATTTTTAAATTTGTTTTTACTTAAGACACGGATACTTTCCACTTTAATTTACTTAAATCCAGTGTTTTTGGCACTTGTAAGTCTCCTGTATTTATTGTGACATTACTAACATTATACTATCTTCCTTTTCCAAACTGGCAATTCATCATTTGCCACAGGCCAGGCCTAATGTTCCTTGTGTTGTACTGTCAGAGCACAGCATGTCCTGTACACAGCAGAGCATTTGAGCTTAGGTTGTTACATTTATTTATTCTTAGGTTCTTGAATGGAAAGACACAGCAGCACTACATTCAGGATATGTCTGTTGCAGGCAGCTTATCTTTAGGCTTCATAAAATTTTACCGTATAACATTCAGTTGTATGTGTATTTTAAATGAACTTTGGTACAAAACTGACACTTATTAATAGTACAGTTTAAACATTTCAAATAACACTAAACAAACATTTTTACTTTAGGATAAGAACAGGATGACTACATGGATGTTTGTGTGAATGTGCAATATTGAGGTAACAATACATTTATATGAATATTAGTAATTCTTTTTAAATTTTATAAAATGAAGCTCTTTTAAAACATGTAGAATGAAACAAATAAATATGGTTGTCATCCATACATGAATTTTTGACATCTACACTGTCAATGAGCATTTGTCTGCACCATTTCTCATGCTATCACAGAATAGTATTTTCAGATTACATAGTCAGGCTGGTGTTGCTCTCTTGTTAAGTGGGCTGGTTTTCAGCTTTCCTGGAAAGTAACAAAACGGTAGCTAAAAACAGAACATAATTGCCACCTATCTGAAATGTTGAGATTTGTTAGGCCGTGCATCGTAGTATAATTCCTTTATTAGTTCCAACTTGATATACAATTCTTACATAAATTATATAAAATTAAACGCCTCTACATGTTTCGAGCATCATCTGCCCATCCTCAGGAGGTCATTGTCGTTAATTATACATGTATGCAGCCTCTGGTATTCTCTTTCTGCAAAAGTGAATTATTGCTTTATTGTATTTGGAATATGTTATCATTTTGTTAAAAAGTAAACAGCTATGTGTGGTTGTATAGCAATGTGTTGTACTATCACTGTGTCATAGAGTAAAATTATATAAACGAATGTTATTTGTTATTTGTCTGTGGGTTTTGTGTTCAATATAAAATGTTAAAATATGTATCTTACCTCTGCAGGTGGCCGTCTTGTGCACTTGTTAAGGGGAGACTGGTAGGTTTAGCGAGTTATTGATTAGGTGTCGGTTAGGTCTTATATAACTGGTGGTGGGGTACTGGTTGGGTAGACAGGTTACTGGTGGCGCGGAAGACTGGTTGGTTGAGTGTGTTATTGATTAAGTGCAGGCTGGATCTTATGTAACCGTTGGGGATCTGGTTGTTAAGTTGGTTGTGATGTAATGTGCTTGTTTTGGATGAGTTCGAATAGTGGGTTGCTATCGTTCGGTTGTTGTTCCGGAATTAATTCATTGTTGTGGTGTAGTGTTTGTATGTACATCTGTTCAAACGGGAGTAGCAGGTGTGGTTTGCTAACCGGTTTTAGAAGCGACATTGTGTCATTGATCTTGCCGTATTCATGCCTGTTGTTGAGTATATGTAGTGCATGTGCGGATCTTGGGTCATTGTTCTTTATGTATCGTGTATGTTCCTGGTATCTTGCCTTGAGACTACGGCTTATTTGCCCAATATATGCCTTATGGCATGTGTTGCATGTGATTTTGTATATTCCGCTTTTTTCATATTCTGGGATGGGGGTATGTTTTTTCTGTTTTATGTATTGCTGTGTCGTTGTGGTGGTTCTGAATGCTATGTTTATATTGGTGTTCTTGAACAAATTGGTGATTGTTCTTATTTTTGGGCTATGATAGGTGAAAGTGGTCCATTTTATATAATTTATGTAAGAATTGTGTATCAAGTTGGAACTAATAAAGGAATTATCTGAAATGTGTTGCCTTATACCAATAATAGAGATTGTATAAAACTAATTTTACAAATCAAATATTATTTTCAATCCCTCAAACTCAGGAACTGTTTTGCAGTAGACAGTTTCAAGTTTATTCCTTATCAGGAAAATAAACAGATTTGTTTTGGTATCAGATGCACTTTCTTTCAAAAAAATTTATCTCTTAGTTGTACCTCTGACATGGTGTATGCAGCAGCAGATACAGTTAAGTTCCAATTCTGTGTTGCCCTCAGGGTAGCCATTCGACATCATTTTTTGGGTTACGTCGGTCATTGCTCACTTCCTCACGGTCCTTCCTCACACTGGCACTACTGCCACTACCATAAAATCGATTGTACAGGCCGGAAGCTCCTTCAGCAGCGGCTTCAATGCCATCACCCAATTTATCACCAGCTTTCCTAACAACACCTGCAATGCTGCCGGCAGTGAAAGTCGTGGGGTTGATGTTGATGTCCAAGGTGTCTTCATCTGGGGGGTTGCAGCTGTGTTCAATGATACTCAGGTCGTATGGGTCAACACCATAATCTCTGAGGCGGTTTCGAACCTGAAATTACACATGAATCAATATTAACAATGATAGGAGGGCCTTCCCAGGTCTAAAGAGTTAATTATAAGGTAAGGCCATGACCTGCGTATGGAGGCACAGAGGGGAAGCGACGGTACACATCCAACCCATTTGCAACCTCGATGCCAGAAAGGGGCCAGTAAATAGTTGTACCTTCCTAGACTGATATCAGTGATGGCATCTAAGCAAATTAAATTAAAACTAGACATTTTTACCATCTAATTTAGTGCACACACAGTAGGTAATGTTCTGTCATTTCTCAGCACAATCCCAGAGCTACCACACACAGCACATGTTTCTAACACAGCAAATGTATCACTGTGCCCACAGCTGAACACAGTATCATTTCATATGCTTTTGCACTTCTGTGGATTTCTTTTGACTCTCCTAGATATTTTTGGAGCAATGCCGAAATGTGGGAATCAAGACCTGAGATCGCACAGAGACATCTCTTCAATTGTCTGGTCTTCTTCCTTGGGGGCTGAGTCATTAGATAGAATTCTGGTTTTTAATAGAAGAATGCAACGTGATGGAAATCCTTGTTTTAACCGGGAACAAATATCGTCCAATAAAATGCCACTGGGACTGTCATTTGTCTTTGGCTGTGTACTGGTAGAATGAGCATTCAAATTTGAGGTAATATTCTTTGAAGTGGATTATAGGATGTCTGTCCAGATTTGTTTTGTCTTGTCAGGTCAATGGACGGCTAATGGCTCTAAAGATTCATTTCATAGAGTGCAGTCCACACACTCCATCTCAGTTATAAACACCAGTCAGATAATGCTCTGTAGGGAAATAATCACTATATATATGTATATATAATGGTTCTTATTGCGCAGATAATTGCTGTTTGTTCTGATAACCACACAAAACACATAAATGCATTGAATGGGCAGAATGTAGGATTGTTAAATCTGATACTTAGTGGTACAGTACATAAAGTAACCACTGGGCTTTAAACAGTTCATGGTTCATGTAGGTCCAAGTTCTCCCATATTGCACAGAAAGAACTAAGAACTATCATTTATAGTCCATGTCTGCATGTAAAATTTTACTTGATTCTGAAATCCTGATACTTATAGTTATTTTATGTTTTAGTGTTTTATTTAGTGATGCTGCTGTTGGCAAGAGATAAATCAGGGTCGTCATTATCTCAGGCACCTGGTTGCTTGGGCAACTAAGTTTTGTACAGTGGCACCTGATATTTTTGGCATAGTTATTGCAGTTAATTTACCTTACAGACAAAAGTGTGCGTGTGTCAGTACACATGAACCAAGCATAAGACACTAGATGACAACACGGATCACAGGCTACTCCAGAATTGTGGGTACTCAGCATGGAATTTGCTCCAAGTCACCTTTCCAGCACCCAGAATTTGGAGGTGACTTCTAGTTTCTTGGAAAATTTGTGGACACCATAGATAAATGAGCCAGTAAAGAACTTTAGGAGAATGATAATGCAGTACTCAGAGGCAGACCTGTCGCTGTGCCACTGTGTCTAACAGAAAACCCACATGCACTGGCCTAGGATTAAACCCAGGGTTTTGTGTTGAGAGGACGGTGACTGTCTACCTGAACCATGGTGAGGCTCCTTGTAAATACAGCTGTGAGTCTGGGGATAAAGTGGCCAAGATGCCAACTGGATCCAAGTAAATGCGTTCAGTGTCCATAATGTGACTGCATACCTGAACTACAGTGCATTTTGTTGTATGAGTTGGGCTCTAAATATCCCAGCTACAGGCACTTACTGCTCATATGAGTTCTGATCACACTGCTGCACAAAACTGTTAATTCATAAATAACATTTTGTTTAGGCCTATTATGTAAACAAAGGTTTCATACAAAATTTGCATGTCCTAACATAATGAAAACTGGATTTGAAAGAAATAGCGATGGTGTGTGAGGACTGGGAATGATGGGGGATTGCTGTTATACTGTAATAAACATTCATGTTCCGTCCCCATTTTGAGTCCCTTTTAAACTCTTGCATTATCAACACTGTCCTGATTGCTCTTACCTTGTCCACGTACATCTTGTCCAATTTAGGCAACCGTGAAAGAATTGAGGCTGACTGGCGATGGGCGAAGCCCAGTTTCTGGCATGTGAAGATTCCGGCGTAGTTGTCGTAGTCTGTCGTGAACACTATGTATGAGGAGCTACCTGCCAGACCTACAAGAATTGCATGTCTTAGATTCTAAGCAGGTCAACTATCTGTTATTTGTCCACCAGAACCAGAGAGTGTGGACAGCAATCATCTGGCTTAGGACAGTGACTGGTGACGGATTATTGTACTGAAGATAAGTTGAATGAACCTTGAACGTTTCTAAGTGGTGGGTAATTTGTTGACTGAGTGACTATCTGCTGTGGTGGTAGTTCCACCTTGATGTTTTTTAGTTCCATCTGGTTACAATGAGAGGTTCTTAGTTGCAGGTCTCAAGCCAAGATGACAGACCACCATATATTGGCACTTGCTAACTGAGATGACTAGTAACTAAAAACTGTCTAATTGCCTAAACAATCAAATGATTCCATGAAGCAGAGCCCATCTGGGAAAGCTAACAGTTCCTTGGCTAGTTAAGAAATACCCCACATTTTGTGAAAAAAGAAGGTTCACTACCATACTCACAACAGGCTGCCATAGTCTGATTAATTCAGTTGATACTCTCCCTGCATACCTCTTTAAGATCCGTTTTAATATTATTCTCCCACCTAAGCCCAAGTGTTCTCTTTCTTTCAGTTTTCTCCACCAAAACTCTGACGTGCCACATGCTCCACCCACCTCATCTTCTTCGATTTAAAAACGCAAATAATGTTTGGTAAGGAACACAAAACATGAAGCTCCTCAGGATGCAGTTTTCTCCAGTCTCCGGTTATTATGCCCAGTTATCTTCCTCAGAATGTGCTGTGCTCTGTCTATTCAGTTTTAAAATCATTATGCAGGCATACTCACTGAGAGGAAAACGGACAACCATCCTGGCAGGATCTGAGGAGTCCGGCACGGTTATGACGCCCTCGTATGTGTATTCGTGGTTGAGACTCGTGAGGCCGAGGATCAGGTGCTCGCTCACCTGCCCGATCACGTACCTCCCAGTTTCGTTGGTCTTGGCATATGTTTCGGTCAGACACTTGCTGCCTGTGGAGGTCTTCTGGATCACGTACCATTTACCCAGAAACTGTAGAACAGAATTCCGAAAGACACAATGAGGTCTGAAATTTCCAGGTCGGTAGAAATTTAAGATCCTCGTCTTCTGGTTCAGGCATATTCACTGCATAGTAATGCAGAGAAACGTGGTACATCCATCTTCAGGGTGTACCTTGAAGATGGAGGGAAAAAATGTCTCCAGAACTTCATAAACCACATTCAAGACTACACGACGTACAAACTAAGCAGGACTGAACACTGCACAGTAGTCGGGGTTCAGTCGCCATGCAGCAACCACGTCGTCCGCTCTGCAGCGAGCAGCATGTTCTATGGGCGGGTTCCGTTTTAAGTTGTACATTCTGTATCTGGTACGACGTACAAAAATCTTTCCTTTTCGACAAACATCAATTATAAAAGAAATGTTTGATGGTTAAGGGTGTCAAATTACAACTGACAGCGACAGTGTACATTACTGTCACGCCGTGTCTCGAAAGGTGCAGCTTTCAACAGCTGCTTTTTATTCGTCCCCTAAAGCATTCACACATTAAATTTTCGCTTCGCTATTGCAAGTGGAGGAATCACTACAATTGGAAGTCTGACTGCACGCATATTTGTAGAACAGACGGCAGATGAATTCAGTTTACACGCTCGTAACTCTAGGGGCCTGGGGTGGCGTAGTGGTTAAGGTACTGCGCTACTCGTCAGAGGGTTCCGGGATCGATCCCCGGTCACTGGGGATTTTTTCCGGGGCATCAGACAGTTCCATGTGCCCTGGGGTCGACTCAGCCTTTAAAAATGAGTACCAGGATATTTCTGAAGGTAAAGACGGCCGGTGCGTAAGGGTGACGACCTTACCACCTTCATGTGCCGAGTGTCTAGAAATTCTGGAGCCTTAACCTGCCAGAACCCCAAAGGCCTTTGGGGTTCCTTTTTTACTGTCGCAACTCTGCTCTTTAATATTCATTTTAGCATATACTTCCGTTTACATGTAGGCTTTCTTCCAGGTTTTCCACCTAACATTATGTATCTACTTCTTCTCACTCGTGCCAGGTGCCCTCCCAATCCGACCGTCCCCACATGCTGAAGTGCAGAGTACAAATATGGATGCTTCTGTCGGAACGGCCTGCCAGGAGTCTGTTCTAGTTAGTTGTTTGCCTACCTTTTCCTACTTTATGCACGGAATGGGAAGCGGCTAAGAGAAATTCACGTAATGTCATAAGAAACTTACGTAAAATATAATTCCTGGGTTCTTCCTGTCTTTTAAATTGGCGGCTGCTCTTCATGTTTCACCTTTCAGGACTGCAGCGTGTGATTTCCTGCAGTCCGTCCAACAAAATAGGACTTTTGTTCCGAAATACAAGCATCAGATGTCCCACAAAATAAGAATATTGTGTTGATGACTTTCTGGACACAAGCAACAGACATGAAAACATTTTTGCGAAAGTTAATTACTACTCACCCTGTCCATTTCGAAGTTCTTTTGCGCCTCAACAGCCGGACAGTTGCCCATATGATACGAATGGCCGGCCACTGTGCTCAGGATTGCCAACACAGCGGATAGAAGGAGCAGCATGTTTCTGGAACAGTCAGGACCACGTATAATGGAACATCGACTTCGAAATGGTCATCCACAAAGGATTAATTAAATTGGTCATGGCCCTGTTGTGGTTGTTTATAAGTGACCCGATGTTTTGCCATTCCTGCTTTGCTTACATTGCAGCGGCAAACAGTGCAGCTCCGTCTGTCATGATCACACCGTTGTATATTATATTACAATAAGAGAGGCGATGTTAACTTAAACGTTTAACCCCCGGTGGCAGCACTTAGCAAATCTGCGTCTTTCCTACCAATGTGTATCCATTTGTTTCGCCAGATTCTCACAATTAAGAGAGGTTATTACCTTCAACGGCATTAACTGGCTGGTCTTTGTAATGGACACGCCGAATGTTCTCCGTGATGTACAGACTTTTTTGTGCGTAATTTAGAACACCCTTAACATGCAGCTAAATAATGGTTGGTGAGTGGTTATAAAAGCAATACTGTCGTATTGGTCTGAATGTTGAACTGAGGGAAGAAGAAAATCAGCTGAAGCCGAAGCCACGTGTGTTAGAGATGGAATATTACCAACTTTTCAGACTGCCCATTCGTAACACGAGAAACCTTTGTATTTACACATACTCACTATAATTCTTAGTCTCCGAGATAACAGCGTGACAGACAGACGGACCAATAACGTCACTTATGTAGGCCTACATAACCTTACACGCCGGAATAGAAAGTAAATATTACGACAGTTTTAAGATCTTTGACTAAGTTTTGATATTGACAATACAAAACAAAACTCATGTCGATGAACGCATTTAAAGTGTATTAACCAGCAGGCAGGATTAAGGAAGATCGTCCATATTTCTGGTAGGATGTGTATAGACAGTGGCAATAGCGCTAATGTCTCCTTTCCACATCCTGAGTAGTTAAATTAATCCATTAGGCCCACACACACACACACACACACACACACACACACACACACACACACACACACACACACACACACACACACACACA
>Ga0268261_10001275_pt1 | contig 17106 bp, 6 predicted proteins | sample TergutNc150P1_FD_190353 | JGI IMG/M metagenome (GOLD analysis project Ga0268261, IMG submission 190353) | Nasutitermes corniger P1 segment gut microbial community from laboratory colony in Florida, USA - Nc150 P1 (SPAdes) (version 2) | ecosystem: Host-associated > Arthropoda: Insects > Digestive...
CTGTGGGGTGCTGCTAAGAGCGGTCACAAGTTAATTATCAGATATTTGTTACAAAACGGCAGTTGTGTGAATATACCGGACTGTGAAGGAGTGACGCCTGCAGATATTGCCGTCAGAGAGGGCCACTTGGGTGTAGTTAATGAGATTCTGAAACATGATCCAGAAATACGTCCTAAAGGTACAGAATATCTAAAGAATCATTTATATGAAGCATCAGAATCTGGCGATTTAGAAGTAGTACAGATAATATTAAAATGTGGCATTCGGGTAAACACAACCAACAACAATGGCCATACACCACTGCATGTAGCCGCAATGTGTGGACATAAGGAAGTAACCAGCTTGTTGTTAAAGTGTGGTGCTAATGTAAATACAGCAGACAATGACGGTAAGACATCATTAATATTAGCAGCTGAAAAAGGGCGAGTTGAAATTGTCCGAGAGTTGCTGAGTGCTACAGTAGTTACCGACATTTCGAAATCCCTCCCCTCAGCAGCTACAGACGGACATATTGAGGTGGTGCGAGAGTTGCTGAATCATGGCGCTAATGAGAATACTGCAGATAAAGACGTTCGTACTCCTGTGTACATAGCAGGAAGGAATGGGCATGTCGAGGTGGTGAGAGAGTTGATGAATCATGGCGCTGATGTGAATACTGCAGATAAAGACGATTTTACTCCTCTGTACGCAGCATGTAATAACGGGTATGTCAAGGTTGTGCGAGAGTTGCTGAAACATGGCGCTAATGTGAATAGAGTACGTAATTACGGTGGTACTCCTCTGTACGCAGCATGTGATAACGGGTGTGTTGAGGTGGTGCGAGAGTTGCTGAAACATGGCGCTAATGTGAATATTGCAAGTGAAAACGGTATTACTCCTCTGCACGTAGCATGTGATAACGGGTGTGTTGAGGTGGTGCGAGAGTTGCTGAAACATGGCGCTATTGTGAATGTTGCAAGTGAAAGCGGTATTACCCCTCTGCACGCAGCAGGTGATAAGGGGCATGTCGAGGTTGTGCGAGAGTTGCTGAAACATGGCGCTAATGTGAAAACTAAAAATTATTTAGGTTATACTCCTCTGCACGGAACATGTTATAAGGGGCATGTCGAGGTTGTGCGCGAGTTGCTGAAGCATGGCGCTAATGTGAAAACTAAAAGTTATTTAGGTTATACTCCTCTGATCTCAGCATGTGAAAACGGGCATGTCGATGTTGTGCGAGAGTTGCTGAAACATGGCGCTAATGTGAATACTGCAAGTGAAAGCGGTATTACTCCTCTGCAAGCAGCATGTGATAAGGGGCATGTCGAGGTTGTGCGAGAGTTGCTGAAACATGGCGCTAATGTGAAAACTAAAAATTATTTAGGTTATACTCCTCTGCACGGAGCATGTTATAAGGGGCATGTCGAGGTTGTGCGAGAGTTGCTGAAACATGGCGCTAATGTGAATACTGCAAGTGAAAGCGGTATTACCCCTCTGCACGCAGCATGTGATAAGGGGCATGTAGAGGTTGTGCGAGAGTTGCTGAAACATGACGCTAATGTGAAAACTAAAAGTTATTTAGGTTATACTCCTCTGATCGCAGCATGTGATAAGGGGCATGTCGAGGTTGTGCGAGAGTTGCTGAAACATGGCGCTAATGTGAATACTGCAAGTGAGAGCGGTATTACTCCTCTGCACGCAGCATGTGATAACGGGCATTTCGAGGTTGTGCAAGAGTTGCTGAAACTTGGCGCTAATGTGAAAACTAAAAGTTATTTAGGTTATACTCCTCTGATCGCAGCATGTGATAAGGGGCATGTCGAGGTTGTGCGAGAGTTGCTGAAGCATGGCGCTAATGTGAATACTGCAGCTAAATTCGGTATTAGTCCTCTGTACGCAGCACATCATAACGGCCATGTCGACGTAGTGCGAGAGTTGCGGATTTACGGGGTTAATGAAAATACAATTGATCCTTCCTTTAACTTATAATTTTAACATGAAATGAAACTTAATTTTATTAGAACACTTTAGTACGATAGCAATTATATCTTTATTTGTATTTCTTAGACTAGAATATTTAAAAATATTGAGATTTATTGAAGTTAATATTGTTATAGTGCAGAGACCACACATTATATTGTCACAGTCCAGAGACCATTACATTATTATAGTCCGGAGACCATACATTACATTTTTATAGTCCAGAGACCATAATTAGATTGTTATAGTCCAGAGACCATAAATTATATTGTTACAGTCCACACACAATATATTACATACTTATAGTCCAGAGACCATAAATTACATTACTACAGTCCACAGACCATACATTAAATTGTCATAGTCCGGAGACCATACATTACATTGCTATAGTCCACAGACCATACATTACATTTTTATAGTCCACAGACCATACATTACATAGTTATAGAAAAGAGATAATACATTACATTGTTATAGTCCGCAGACCATATATTACATTGTTATAGTCCGGAGACCATAAATTACATTGTTATAGAACAGAGATCATATATTACATTGTTATAGTTCAGAGACCATACATTACATTGTTATAGTCCACAGACCATACATTACATTGTTATAGTCCAGAGATCATATATGACATTGTTATAGTCCAGACACCATACATTACATTGTTATAGTCCACAGACCATACATTACATTGTAATAGTCCACAGACCATACATTACATTATTATAGTCCAGAGACCATACATTATATTGTTATAGTCCAGAGACCATAGATAACATTGTTATAGTCCAGGGACCATACGTTACATTGTTATAGTCCAGAGATCATACATTACATTGTTACAGTCCAGAGATCATACATTACATTGTTATAGTCCAGAGACCATATATTACATTGTTATAGTCCAGAGACCATACATTATATTGTTATAGTCCACAGACCATACATTACATTGTTATAGTCCAGAGACCATACATTACATTGTTATAGTCCAGAGACCATAAATTACATTGTTATAGTCCAGAGACCATACATTACATTGTTATAGTCCAGAGATCATACATTACATTGTTATAGTCCACAGACCATACATTACATTGTTATAGTCCACAAACCACACATTACATTTTTATAGTGCAGAGACCATACATTACACTGTTATAGTCCAGAGACCATACATTACATTGTTATAGTCCAGAGACCATACATTACTTTGTTATAATCCACAGACCATAATTACATTGTTATAGTGCAGAGACCATACATTACATTGTTATAGTCCAGAGACCTACATTACATTGTTATAGTCCAGAGACCATTCATTACATTGTTATAGTCCAGAGACCATACATTACATTGTTGTAGTCCACAGACCATACATTACATTGTTATAGTCCACAGACTATACATTAGATTGTTATAGTCCAGAGATCATACATTACATTGTTATAGTCCAGAGATCATACATTACATTGTTATAGTCCACAAACCATGCATTATGTAATGGCCCGGGTGTCGTATTGCTGCCCGTGGCCACTAATGTAATGCACCGGGGGTTGTCTAACCACCGGTGACGCCAATGTAATGCCCAACGGTTAGTAAAACCGCTGCCAGCAATATAATGGGTCGGGTCGTGGCCGATGCCACGATAGGGTAGATATGCTGCCACCAACCAAGAGAACTTGGTACGAATCGAACCTGGAGTGTGGAGGGGTCAATAATTGATATGCGGATAACAAAGCGATAATTGTATATTCCATGGTGATGTGACTAGAGAGTATAATGATGAGTACAATGAGTAATAATAGATAAGGCTGTCACACCTCTACAGGTTACACTGGGGGGGGGGAGAATTAGATCCAAAACGTAATTTAGTGGTGAAAGAGTACCGTGGACCTGGCGAGTGTTATCAGCGCGACTTACCTCCGAACAGAGAGAGTGCTGCGTAGAGAGCGAACATCTGAGCGTTGGCTTTCTGTCGGTGTAACTTCGAAGCACACTGCCGTAGTGGTATTTGGTATAGTGACGTAGATTTCACCCCAAACAGTGTCACGATGAGGCCTGGTCTAACGGACTAAAGGCCGGAAGAATGGTTCAGGCCGGAATAATTCTGGGCCGTTTTCCCTCAGCTTTTATAGGGAATGAAAGCTGAGCCTCGCATTTTTGTGTCAATAACACATACAAAATATCACCGCGAGGCAACCTTGGAAGGTGTGACAGAACAACAAACATGCGCTAAGTCAGCATGTCGCAAAACGATAACAGCTATGCGAGGGTCGAATTAGTGAGCACATGGGCTTGATGCAACATGACCATGGTCCCTACACTTCCCCCTTTTTAAACCGAAAATTCGGTAGAATTTTCTTACAACAACCATTACCAGTAAAGACTTAAAATGGCGACCACGCAGGGTCCTTAAATTTACTGGACAACCAACAGTAATAATTAACCGTTGAAACTCGTTTGCACTCTCATACAAAGTCTTAGATAGTGTAGGTCCGGGAGACGTTGGAATGCTGCTGATTCAGTATTTCCGAGTGAGTCTTACGCCGTGGTGACCTGACGAGTTCGCACGAGTGAGACAGTGTATTGATGACTTCATAGCTGAATCGGCGTTAGTCGGTTCTCAAGGCTTAGGTTGTGAATGCGACTGGTTCCTGTGGATCCTGGCTTCGAATCCCAACTTCCCCGTGCTCCAACATGACGTCGGGTGCAGTCGTACCTCGCGGGGCCGCGATTGGGAAGGGACCGTTTTTTATGGGCCAGCATCTTGACCACAGCAACTGGAGACGGGCTCGTAGCAGGAAAACAGCAGCACCGTGACAGTAACCGAGCAAGCTGCTATAGTAACGAGCCGCAACCAGTGGGAATCTTGTGCCGCGTGCACCGACTGTTGATGCACGTGGAGCAACGTGTCGACGTCGTACGACTGGCGTGGCTAGTCGCTCCTTGACTAAGTCCAGTTCCGACGTTTCGGGAGACATGGCCGCTTCTATCCTGGCTAATTCCCGACTTTCGATTGCCGGAATTCTGTCAGGCAGGAACAGCTGTGGGGTGTCGAGATGTAACTCTGCCGTCTTGCTGAGGACTGGCAAGGTCCTCAACTCCTGAGCGGCGACATGGCAGGTGGACGCGTTGTGAATGAGCCCACTTCCGACCCGTGAAGCAGGAGAGTCGGAGATAGGTGTGAGCACAGCCCGTTCTTGCGGCACAGTCGGTAACTATTTTCATTCTGCAAGAACAAACTTCCTTCACAGGTTAGCAGCTGTGAGTTTTACAACGGACTTCAGCAGGGCAGATGGTGACGCTGCTCGTGGTGCACCGCTGCAGCTCTGCTTCCGTTAGGAGCGTGACATCACGCTGATCCACCGCCAATCCGAAATAGGAGTATTCTAATTGATACCTCAGAAAGGAATCGTGTGACAACCTCATGGGGAAGACAACAATTTTGAAGAGAGAAAATGACTGCGCGGCTGTCTCCAGAGGGACCCTAATAATCAACTGCACACCATGTGCGTTCCCTACTAGAGCGACCTATACTAACTCGTATTAGACTGAATTAACTGGCAACTATCCGAGTAGGGCCTACTGCACTGAAGAAAAGAAAAAATCACCAATGTACTCGAGTTGCCTATCCGTCCTCGTGGTATTCGGCTATCAGAACTAGGGACGTCTGTCGTATGCTGGAAAAATTAAGGAGTAATGGAAGTCCTTACTCCTTAACTGAAATTCTACAATCCACAATGTATTTGAAATACATGCCAACAAAAATTTGCTTTATGCTGGTAGGCTTCTTTTCCGGGGGTTTCTCTGTATCGAGTACCTCGTGACGTAATGTCTATCGACAGTAAATTATCCCGTGAGATTTCACACAATCTGACAAGTTAACAGCGAACATATTCCTCGATAGGATAACTATGTTCCTGTTAACGTCGCCAGCTCCAACTGACGTAATCGTGTCTCTCTGCGCGAGACCGCTCAGCCTTGCTGAAATAACCCGTGAGATTTCACAACAATCTCACCCGTAGAACGGCGAACATATTTCTCTAAAGGACAGATATATTCCCGTTTTCCGGCGTCAGACATACTGACGTAACCTAGTCTCTCCACCGAGACCGCTCAGCCTAGCTGAAATAAACCGTTGTCCTAGACAACGCGCGTTCGGTCGTCTCTCAAATGACGCACCGAAAATACCATAGACTCACATCGGCTCCGTGCCGGTCCAGTCAACGAAAACAAATCAGACATTACGCCGTTACTCGAATACACTTCTCCCTCCGTGTGACATTCCTGCTCTACCAGCCTACTAAGCAAGTGGACTACTTCGTACGACCTTCTCATCCAACCTTGAATCAGGTGTATTCGTATGCGTATTTGCAGCTTGCTACAAAGTGCTTCCCGCAGCATAAACCCGTCAGCTGTTATGCTGACTATACCGTACTGACGTCTGCGATAAAACAATAACAACAAAGGAATTTTGCTCGCGTTTCCCAGCTATAGCAACTCCCTAGTTAGTGACAGCCCACGAGAAGTTAAAATCCAGGGTTTAACCTAATTCCCTGCGGCTTTAAACGTAGGTTCGGGTTTTCTTTCCCGGGCGAGTTTTTCATTTTGTCTCGCCGTCTTTGCCGTTTGGGGCATTCTTTCGCAAAGTGTCCCATGCCCTGGCACTCATAACACTGGAGTGCAAGCTTCAAATTTTTCCTATGCGTAGTTCCGAAATTTTTCCACAACACATCCTCCCCATGGAGTTCGGGACATGAACTATAAAATGTTCTGACATTGTCAACAAGTCCTAAAACAAATACTTGAAGACAGTCAGTCTCTAAACAACGTCCAATCCTCACTGATCCTTTGATATTGGGGAAAAATTCCTCCCGTGAAATGGCTGATTCCGTACCTGACCTTTTAGGAACGCGGGATACCAAAGAAAAATCTTTGTGGACAGTCGGAGGTGTTGTGGACAAATGCTCTCTTGAGAGTTGAATTTCTACTTGTGCTTTACTCAATTCGAGTTTTAAGCGTGCTACCTTGTTCATCGTGACTCGTTAAATTTTACATGTATACCTGACGTACTTCCTCACCAATGATAGCTCCAATATCAATATCCCCAATATAGTACTTGTTACTCTGAAAGTTGTCCTATTGACGTGGTGCGTGGGAACCGAATCAACGCTGCTAAAGCTAACTGATTAAAAGAACAACCGCTGCAAACCAATGTAATGGCCCGGGTGTCGTATTGCTGCCCGTGGCCACTAATGTAATGCCCCGGGGGTTGTCTAACCACCGGTGACGCCAATGTAATGCCCAACGTTTAGTAAAACCGCTGCCAGCAATGTAATGTGTCGGTCGTAGCCGATGTCACGATAGGGTAGATATGCTGCCACCAACCAAGAGAACATGGTACGAATCGAACCTGGAGTGTGGATGGGTCAATAATTGATACGCAGATAAACAAAGCAACAATTGTATATTCTATGGTGATGTGACTAAAGAGTATAATGATGAGTACAATGAGTAATATTAGATAAGGCTGTCACACCTCTACAGGTTACACTGGGGGGGGGGGGGGAGAATTAGATCCAAAACGTAATTTAGTGGTGAATGAGTACCGTGGACCTGGCGAGTGTTATCAGCGCGACTTGCCTCCAAACAGAGAGAGTTCTGTGTAGAGAACGAACATCTGAGCTTTGGCTTTCTGTCGGTGTAACTTCGAAGCACACTGCCGTAGTGGTCGTTGGTATAGTGACGTAGATTTCACCCCAAACAGTGTCACGATGAGACCTGGTCTAACGGACTAAAGGCCGGAAGAATGGTTCAGGACGGAATAATTCTGGGCCTTTTCCCTCAGCTTTTATAGGGAATAAAAGCTGAGTCTCGCATTTTTGTGTCAATAACACATACAAAATATCACCGCGAGGCAACCTTGGAAGGTGTGACAGAACGACAAACATTCGTTAAGTCAGCATGTCGCAAAAGATAACAAATATGCGAGGGTCGAAGTAGTGAGCACATGGGATGATGTAACATGCCCATGGTCACTACACTTACATTGTTATAGTCCACAGACCATACATTACATTGTTATAGTAAGGAGAGCATACGTTACATTGTTATAGTCCGGAGACCATACATTACATTGTTATAGTCCAGAGACCATACATTACATTGTTATAGTACACAGACCATACATTAAATTGTTATAGTCCGGAGACCATACATTACATTATTATAGTCCGGAGACCATACATTACATTGTTATATTCCGGAGAACATACATTATATTGTTATAGTCCGGAGACCATACATTACATTGGTATAGTCCAGAGATTATACATTACATTGTTTTAGTCCAGAGACCATACATTACGTTGTCATAGTCCAGAGATCATATATTGTTATAGTTTAGAGACCATACATTACATTGTTGTAGTCCAGAGAACTTAAACTACATTGTTATAGTCCAGAGACCATATATTACATTGTTATTGTCCACAGACCATACATTACATTGTTATAGTTCACAAACCATACGGTACATTGTTATAGTGCAGAGACCATACATTACATTGTTATAGTCCAGAGACCATACATTACATTGTTATAGTCCAGAGACCATACATTACATTGTTATAGTCCACAGACCATACATTACATTGTTATAGTCCACAGAACATACATTACATTGTTATAGTCCAGAGACCATATATTATATTGTTATAGTCCACAGACCATACATTACATTGTTATAGTCCACAGACCATACATTACATTGTTATAGTCCACAGGCCATACATTACATTGTTATAGTCCACAGACAATACATTACATTGTTATAGTCCAGAGATCATACATTACATTGTTGTAGTCCAGAGATCATATATTACATTGTTATAGTCCACAAACCATACATTACATTGTTATATCCCACAGATCATACATTACATTGTTATAGTCCGGAGACCATACATTACATTGTTATAGTCATGAGATTATACATTACATTTTATAGTCCAGAGACCATACATTACATTGTTATAGTCCGAAGAACATACAGTACATTGTTATAGTCCAGAGAATATACATTAAATTGTTATAGTCCAGAGACCATAAATTACATTATTACAGTCCACAGACCATATATTACATTGTTATAGTCCAGAGACAATACACTACATAGTTATAGTCTAGAGATCATGCATTACATTTTTATAGTCCAGAGACCTGCATTACATTGTTATAGTCCAGAGACCTACATTACATTGTTATAGTCCACAGACCATACATTACATTGTTATAGTCCACAGGCCATACATTACATTGTTATAGTCCAAGGCCATACATTACATTGTTATGGTCCAGAGACCATATATTACATTGTTATAGTCCACAGACCATACATTACATTGGTATAGTCCACAGAACATACATTACATTGTTATAGTCGAGAGACCATACATTACATAGTTATAGAAAAGAGATAATACATTACATTGTTATAGTCCATAGACCATACATTACATTGTTATAGTCCAGAGATCATACATTATATTGTTATAGTCCAGAGACCATACATTACATTGTTATAGTCCAGAGACCATACATTACATTGTTATAGTCCAGAGACCATACATTACATTTTTATAGTCCAAAGACCATAAATTACATTGTTATAGTCCAGAGACCATACATTACATTGTTATAGTCCAGAGACCATACATTACATTGTTATAGTCCAGAGATCATACATTACATTTTTATAGTCCATAGACCATACATTACAATGTTATAGTCCAGAGACCATACATTGCATTGTTATAGTCCAGAGATCATACATTACATTTTTATAGTCCAGAGACCATACATTACATTGTTATAGTCCATAGACCATAAATTACATTGTTATAGTCCAGAGACCATATATTACATTGTTATAGTCCAGACACCATACATTATATTGTTATAGTCCACACACCATACATTACATTGTTATAGTCCACAGACCATACTTTATACTGTTATAGTCCACAGAACATATATTACGTTGCTATAGTCCAGATATCGTACATTACATTGTTATAGTCCAGAGACCATAAATTACATTGTTATAGTCCAGAGACCATACATTACATTCTTATAGTCCAGAGACCATACATTATATTGTTATAGTCCAGAGATCATACATTATATTGTTATAGTCCAGAGACCATACATTACTTTGTTATAGTCCTGAGACCATACATTACATTGTTATAGTCCAGAGATCATACATTGTTATAGTTTAGAGGCCATACATTACATTGTTATAGTCCAGAGACCTTAAAGTACATTGTTATAGTCCAGCGGCCATACATTACATTGTTATAGTCCAGAGACCATACATTACATTGTTATAGTCCAGAGACCATACTTTACATTGTTATAGTCCAGAGACCATACATTACATTGTTATAGTCCACAGACCATACATTACATTGTTATAGTCCACAGACCATACATTACATTGTTATAGTCCAGAGACCATACTTTACATTGTTATAGTCCAGAGACCATACATTACATTGTAATAGTCCACAGACCATACTTTACATTGTTATAGTCCGGAGACCATACATTACATTGTTATAGTCCACAGACCATACATTTCATTGTTGCCACAAATCATTTTTGAACGAAAGATTAAACGTTATTAAGAAATTTTTTAAAAAGTTTTGAAGTTTTTCCCAACTACTCTCACTGACGGCAGGTTAATAGCGGCTGTACAGAAGTTGAATGTGTTGGGGACTGTGGCTGAAAACGGAATATCAGTATTGGTTTGCAAACAGAAGGAAAAGTCAGACAGGAATGTCACAAAGAGACGGCAGAAAAAATCTCGATACCTGGTGACATTTGTGGTGATTATGATTATGATTATGAGGATCATTACTACATTAAACAAACTGGCCGGCTAAAGCATCAGCTTACGGACCCAGGCCACTCGCAAACTGACATCACCTTCTGCAGTCCAGTTCGTGCAAGGATATCGGCTAAAATACGTGTGTTGTGGTTTTGTGCAGGCGGTGGTCAGCAGTGCCACTGGTCCTACCGAATATCTAAAATTTTAATAGCGTCAGATTTAATTCAGAATCTGTAAAGTGCACAGAGAGCATTTAGTGACAGCTGGAAATGGCACCATGGTGAACCGACAGACAGTTTCTGTTTATATCTAATGGATTAGATAAAACTGGAGTGTACAGAAGGTTTGTGACTTTTCCTTTCTTAAACTTCACAAGTCTGCAGTTAAGAATATTTCTCATACTGTCGGTGTACCAAAGAACACACCACAATTTCCGCAATACAAACTCCACTATCCAACACTGTACAGCTCACAACTGTACCACTGTAAATGTTCCTTATCAGCCGTTACCACATGCAGTCACTCGGTCTAACAAAGATTCTTTCATTGAATAATCATGAATTCCGATAAACGCACAAAACTACGTGCGTGTGAAGAGACAGTCTAACAAGCAGCAGCACAATCGTAACTTATTGGTACCTGTGATTGGAGCAGAGCAACAGAATGTGTTTAGCAGACAGGAAAATTGTGTATAGTGTATAGTGTACAGTATATGGGGTACTGTGTATAGTGTATAGTGTACAGTATATGTGTTACTGTGTATAGTGTATAGTGTAAGAATATGTGTTACTGTGTATTGTGTATAGTGTACAGTATATGGGTTACTGTGTATAGTGTAAAGTGTACAGTATATGGGGCACTGTGTATAGTGTATAGTGTACAGTATACTGGGTACTGTGTGTAGTGTATAGTGTACGGTATATGAGGTACTTTTTATAGTGTATAGTGTACAGTATATTGGGTACTGTGTATATTGTGTAGTGTACAGTATATGGGGTACTGTTTATAGTGTATAGTGTACAGTATATTGGGTACTGTGTATAGTGTATAGTGTACAGTATATGAGATACTTTGTATAGTGTATAGTGTACAGTATATTGGGTACTGTGTATATTGTGTAGTGTACAGTATATGGGGTACTGTTTATAGTGTATAGTGTACAGTATATTTGGTACTGTGTATGGTGTATAGTGTATAATATATGTGTTACTGTGTATAGTATATAGTGTACAGTATAAGGGGTACTGTGCATTGTGTACAGTGTATTGTTTATAGTATATTCTTTATGTGAACATCGCAACTTCAGGTAAAACTTGAGTTTGATTAAGTTTTTGTAAATTTTGTTTCATTACTCTTCCCTGTGTACTGTACTGTACTGTAATGTAATGTACTGTACTGTACTGTACTGTAATGTAATGTACTGTACTGTACTGTACTGTACTGTACTGTACTGTACTGTACTGCAATGTACTGTATTGTACTGTACTGTACTGTGCTGTACTGGGACGTGTTGTGCTGTGCTGCGCTGTGCTGTGCTGTGCTGTGCTGTGCTGTGCTGTTCTGTGCTGTACTGTACTGTACTGTACTGTGCTGTGCTGTGCTGTGATGTGCTCTGCTCTGCTCTGCTGTACTGTACTGTACTGTGGTGTGCTCTGCTTTGCTGTGCTGTGCTGTTCTGTGCTGTGCTGTGCTGTACTGTACTGTACTGTACTATACTTTATTGTGCTGTGCTGTGCTGTACTGTACTGTACTGTACTTTGCTGTGTTGTGCTGTTCTGTACTGTACTGTACTATAATGTACTGTACTGTATTGTACTGTATTGTACTTCACTGTACTGTACTGTATTGTACTGTACTATACTCTACTGTACTTTACTGTACTGTACTGTACTGTTCTGTACTGTACTGTACTGTACTGTACTGTACTGTGCTGTGCTGTACTGTACTGTATTTTACTGTACTTTACTGTACTGTACTGTACTCTACTGTACTGTACTGCACTGCACTGCACTGCACTGCACTGCACTGCGCTGCGCTGCGCTACGCTGCGCTGCGCTGTACTGTACTGTACTGCACTGTACTGTACTGTACTACTGTAATGTACTGTACTGTACTGTACTGTACTGTACTGTACTGCAATGTACTGTACTGCACTGCACTACATTGCACTGCACTGCACTGCACTGTACTGCACTGTATTGTACTGTACTCTACTGTAATCTATTGTACTCTATTGTATTGTACTGCACTGCACTGTACTGCACTGTACTGTACTGTACTGTACTGTACTGTACTGTACTGTACTGTACTGTACTGTACGTAACAAAGCCAGTGATATTGAAACGGTCTGTACGGACTGCAGACATTTGAAGCAATTGCTCAATACACATTCCCTCTCTGTTCCCTGCAATAGCGTTCCTACAAACTGTATCAGTTGTTTTATCAGCTGTTACCTGAGTGATGGCAGTAAACTGTATAACAAAACACCGGATCCGTCCTGATCCTGCCCCTGTATGGTCACAACTACCACTGGGGTAAATCGACCATGAGCAATGGTACTAATACCCCCGAAAATAGTTATAGCCGTATTTTAAGTTGCAGCAGAAAGTGACAGAAAGCAGTGGTCACCTATCTTGACACATTATAATACAAAGTTCTTCAGAAGGTCTGAAAGTAACAAGTAACAAGTACAGTCGTTACTGAGAAGATGTCAAGACAGTAACACCAGAATTCGATTGAGGGAAACTTAAAAAACTGAGAAACCACGTTCGATCGGAAGGTTATGTCTACTGATAAATAGATCGTAATGTCAAAATCTCACTCCGTTTCACTTACATTTGACTGTCAATTGTCCTTCACTGAAATTCTAACTATCAGAAGCTCAGTTCAAAGTAACCACAGATACTGTTACATCGGATTAGACAGCTGGTGACATCCAGATTTGGTCATTTGATAAACAAACCGCACTGCCTTTCTGCAAAGTGAAGAGTCATCACTACATTCACAGAACGGCTTCAGTAGATACCAATCTCAGTCAGGTGAAAACAAATTTGTTGAATAACACTTGGAAAGTTACACACAAATTGACATCCCAATTACTCACTCACTCAATCTCTCAACAACTCCATGGAGATAAGTCCTCATTTAGAAGCTAACTGGTTATCAGCTAGTCAAGAAATTCCCCCCATTTTATGCAACCCGATAGTTCATTACCTGATTTACATGTGCCCGCCCTCTGTCCCCATTCTGAGCCAGATCAATCCAGTCCCCACCCAATCCAACTTCCTCAAGAACCATCTTAATATTATACTCCCATTAATGTCTTGGTCTTCCAAGTTGACAAATTTACAACTGCTGTAAAAAAATAATCAAAAGAATCACAATATTTACAGTTATGATGTGCGGTATGATTGGTGGGTACTGACAGTACAGCTGTGCGGTATGATTGGTGGGTACTTACAGTACAGCTGTGCGGTATGATTGGTGGGTACTAACTGTAGAGCTGTGCGGTATGATTGGTGGGTACTGACTGCACAGCTGTGTGGTATGATTGGTAGGTACTGACAGTACAGCTGTGCGGTATGATTGGTAGGTACTGACAGTACAGCTGTGCGGTATGATTGGTGGGTACTGACACTACAGTTGTGCGGTATGATTGGTGGGTACTAACTGTAGAGCTGTGCGGTATGATTGGTGGGTACTGACTGCACAGCTGTGCGGTATGATTGGTGGGTACTGACAGTACAGCTGTGCGGTATGATTGGTAGGTACTGACAGTACAGCTGTGCAGTATGATTGGTAGGTACTGACAGTACAGCTGTGCGGTATGATTGGTAGGTACTGGCAGTACAGCTGTGCGGTATGATTGGTGGGTACTAACTGTACAGCTGTGCGGTAGGATTGGTGGGTAATGACTGTAAAGCTGTGCGGTAAGATTGGTGGGTACCGACTGTACAGCTGTGCGGTATGATTGGTGGGTACCGACTGTACAGATGTGTGGTATGATTTGTGCGTACTAACTGTACAGCTGTGTGGTATGATTTACGAGTACTAATTGTACAGCTGTGCGGTATGATTGGTGATTGCTTACTGTACAGCTGTGCGGTATGATTGGTGGGTACCGACTGTACAGTTGTGCGGTATGATTGGTGGGTACCGACTGTAAAGCTGTGCGGTATGATTGGTGGGTACCGACTGTACAACTGTGCGGTATGATAGGAGAGTATTAACTGTACAGCTGTGTGGTATGATTGGTGAGTAATATCTGTACAGCTGTGCGGTATGATTGGTGGATACCGACTGTACAGCTGTGCAGTACGACTGGTGGGTACTAAGTGTACAGCTGTGGGGTATGATTTGTGAGTACTAACTGTGCAGCTGTGCTATATGGTTGGTGGGTATTAACTGTACAGGTGTACGGTATGATTGGTGGGTACTAAGTGTACAGCTGTGCGGTATGATTGGTGGGTATTAACTGTACAGCTGCGCGGTAGGAATGGTGGGTACCGACTGTACACCTATGCGGTACCATTGGTGGGTACTAACTGTAAAGCTGTGCGGTAGGATTCTTGGGTACCGACTGTACAGCATTGCGGTATGATTGGTGGGAGCTGACTGTACAGCTGTGAGGTATGATTGGTGTCAGCCAACTGTACAGCTGTGCGGTATGATTGGTGGGTACTAACTGTACAGATGTGCGGTATGATTGGTGAGCACTAACTGTACAGCTGTGCGGTATGATTGGTGAGTACTAACTGTACAGCTGTGCAGTATGATTGGTGGGTATCGACTGTACAGTTGTGCGGTATGATTGGTGGGTACCGACTGTACAGCTGTGCGGTATGATTGGTGGGTACCATCTGTACAGCTGTGCGGTATGATTGGTGAGTATTAACTGTACCGTTTTGCGGTATGATTGGTGAGTACTAACTGTTCAGCTGTGCAGTATGATTGGTGAGTACCCCTGTACATCTGTGCGGTATGATTGGTGGGAACTAACTGTACAGCTGTGCGGTATGGTTAGTGAGTACTAACTGTACAGCTGTGCGGTATGATTGGTGGGCAATAACTGTACAGCTGTGCGGTATGATTTGTGGGTACTAACTGTACAGCTGTGCGGTGTGATTGGTGGGTACCGACTGTGCAGCTGTGTGGTATGATTGGTGGGTACTAACTGTACATCTGTGCGGTATGATTGGTGGGAAATAATTGTACAGCTGTGCGGTAGGATTGGCGTGTACCGACTGTACAGATGTGCGGTATGATTGTTGGGTACTAACTGTAGTGCTGTGCCGTATGATTGGTGGGTAATAACTGTACAGCTGTGTGGCATGATTGGTGAGTACTAACTCTACAGATGTGCGGTAAGATTGGTGGGTACCGACTGTACAGTTGTGCGGTATGATTGGTGGGTACCGACTGTACAGCTTTGCAGTATGTTTGGTGGGTACCGACTGTACAGTTGTGCGGTATGATTGGTTGGTACCGACTGTACAGCTGTGCTGCATGATTGGTGGGTACGACTGTACAGCTGTGCAGTATGATTGGTGAGTATTAACTGTACAGATGTGCGGTATGTTTTGTGAGTACTTACTGTACATCTGTGCGATATGATTGGTGGGTACCGACTGTACAGGTGTGCGGTATGATTGGTGGGTACTCTCTGTACAGCTGTGCGGTATTATTGGTGAGTACTAACTGTACAGCTGTGCGGTATGATTGATGAGTACTAAATGTACAGCTGTGCTGTATGATTGGTGGGTACCGGCTGTACAATTGTGTGGTATAATTGGTGGGTACGACCGTACAACTGTGCAGTATGATTGGTGGGTACCGACTGTACAGCTTTGGTGTATGGTTTGTGGATACCGACTGTACAGACGTGCGGTATGATTTGTGAGTAACGACTGTACAGCTGTGCGGTATGATTGGTGGATACCGACTGTACAGACGTGCGGTATGATTGGTGGGCACCGACTGTACAGATGTGCGGTATGATGGTTGGTAACAACTGTACAGCTGTGCGGTATGATTGGTGGGTACCGACTGTACAACTGTCCATCTGTAAAGAAATAGTGGTACTTTCAGTCTAACACATCAATATATTAACACCTTTTACAATACTTACAGGCTACATGTTTCGGCTTATTACAGCCATCTTCGGGCCTACGTTATAAGAGCACTTAGTACTATTGGATATCTACTTTACGAGTTGGGATCCCAATCGTTCACAGGTTGTA
>Ga0268261_10001276_pt1 | contig 17098 bp, 12 predicted proteins | sample TergutNc150P1_FD_190353 | JGI IMG/M metagenome (GOLD analysis project Ga0268261, IMG submission 190353) | Nasutitermes corniger P1 segment gut microbial community from laboratory colony in Florida, USA - Nc150 P1 (SPAdes) (version 2) | ecosystem: Host-associated > Arthropoda: Insects >...
TTTTTGGGGGGGGGGGGTGAGCAGAAGGGCTGGATTGTTTCTAAATGGAACAAGTGTCTCTCAGCAGAAGGCTATTGAATTCTAAAAAATGCAAGGTCATAGAGGAAATAAAGGAGAACTTACTTTTGAATTTCAAAGCGTGCTTATCCCAGACAGTTATTAGCAAAACTTCTATCCATCGTTGTTGAAGGCACCACAGGGAAGAAATGATAAGTGTGGAACAATGCAACATATATGGGAAAACATTGAACATTTTAGAAATGTACAAAAATGGCAATAAAAAGTGAAAACTCTTTTTACTTGGGCCTACAAAAATATTAAACAAATAAGAGATTACTTTAATACCCATGTTCAAATTACATTTTTGGTGTTCTTTACAAAATAAAAGAGGAAGCATTATGTGGAGACCCAGTCTGTCACCTAGTGTCAGTGACAAAAATGTTTATTGGATTGTTATGAAATTTGGTACAGCAGTTCTTTACAAAACTTATTGAGCAAACCTGAATACCCTGAAAATTGGCAAAGTGACATGACTATTTTATGTAAGGGCATAAGCAAAATTCTGCCTGTGTTGTCTAAATGTTTTGGCTGGCTTGAATACAGTTCAGGGAGGAGATGTCCACAAAAATTTATTTAGTGAATGCGAGTTTTGTGAAAATTGGTAAAGTGAAAGCCACACTTTATGTAGGAACATCAATAATCTTAAAGTTACACTTTTCACATTTATTATTCCATTTGGGTGAAATTTAGTATAGGGGATCTACACATAATGCTGTTAAGCACTGGAAAGTTTCATGAAAATAATCACATTGAAGGCCATACTCCTGCTACTGACATACATGAAATAACATTCGTGCTTGTGTGGACTGCCTGTGCAGTGTCTCCTCCACGCCTCTGTCATTGCTAGTTCCATCATCATTCCTTATTTTGCTTAGGTGTGGTGACATTTCATAAGTTCCATTACAGCTGTAATGGTAATTACCAGCAGGGGCAGGGTCCCACTGCCATACATGAAAAATATCACATTCCTTTTACAATTTTTTTTTCTCAGAAACCACCATTCTGGAAATATTGTGGTCATGAACAAAAATTCTTAACTATTCTTTCAGTAAAATGACACTTGGGGGAAAGAAACATTCAATGTACTTAAATAGGGTGAACAAGAAATACCAGATAGCTTTTGAAATGAAGTAACATTTCAAAGCAATGTGGAAAAATTTTTCTTAACACTGATAGGTACATCCCATGTTTGTGAGAAGTTATGTTAATTATTATCGTTTGAGTATGACACTGTGTAGGTGTCCACCACATTTGTCAATACACTCCTGCAGTTACGATGGGAAGAATGTCATAACATGTAGCTTTTTTTTTAGATATCCCTTGAATACGCACAAATTTGCTGTATTAAGTCGTCAGTATTGGCAAGATTTGTTGCATATACCTGGCTTTTGTTTTAGCCCCAAAGGAATTATTCTGGTGTTGCAAGATCAGGTGAGTTGGCAGGCCAGGTGATGTCTTCAAAACAAGAAATGAGTCTGCCTGAAGACACTGTACTGATAGCAATCATGGAAATGTGTGCTGTGTGAGTAATTGTTGCATTGTGTATGATGACAGTCAGTATGAAAGCAATGGTTAGTGGGCAACCTGGTTTTCAAAGCTGAATTACCATCGGGTCTTTCTGGCACACTTGGCTCGTCCACTTACCTAATCTTGCTTTTCCAGGCTGCTTCTTTTGGGACTACATCAAAACACAGTACACAGAATGTGTTCTGCTGATGTTAATGACATAAAACAGCAAATTCAGAAATGTATTAAAGGATGTGTAAAGCAGTGCTACAGATTGTTATGTTACCTTTTCCATCATGATGGTAGAAGTGTGTGGAGCAACTTGGTGGTTGCTTTGGAACTTTGCCTTTGCTGTTCATATACAGCTTTGTGGTGTGGTGTTTGGGGCCTAAGCATGACTTTGGCTTTACCCTCCTTGTATGTGTCACATATAAGGTTTGTGTTTTATGTTGCAAGTTCATGCATTTATTGAGTGGTATTTGTATTCCTCTGTTCAGTTAAGCTGATATTAATTGGTGACTGTTATTTCGTATGGTAGAATAATTGTAGTTTCAGCAGTATAGGTAGCAATGAAATGTATGCTCTGGTTTGCTATTGTAATGCTTGCAGATTCAGGGTGGTGATCCTACTGGCACTGGAGAAGGAGGTGAATCAATCTGGCAAAAACCTTTTGAAGATGAGTTCAAACCAAATTTAACTCATAGTGGTAGAGGTGTGCTGTCGATGGCAAATTCAGGACCCAATACAAATCGATCTCAGTTGTAAGTTATATTTATCCCAGATCATCACATTGACATGAATTTTATTAGTTTTCTAAACACTGCAGTTTGCATTAATCCAGTGTCCTTAGTATTTTGGGAAGTGGACTGAAATCTGCAATAGCTGGAAACAGAGTCTACTGGCATTGCCTTGTTTAGGCCCTTTTCTCAAGTGAAATAGAAAGAATTGACCTGACTTGACTTGACTTGTCTTGGAAATGGACAGGATTGCAATTTCTGCACTTGGTTTTTATACTTGGATGGTACGTTTTGTAACCTCATTGTATGAGGAGAATAAATTGGAATTGTAACCTAGCAGTAAATAGCCTTTACATTTACCTTCTTGCATTTGTTGTAGGAAGAATATGAAAAAATATGTTTACTGAGTAGAAGAAACGGTTGCATACAAGTTACAAATTTATTGTTATTTTTTACTGTGTTGCGTCTATGATAAATGGGTCCTGTCAGCACGGCATGGTGTGTCCTCAGTTTGCAGATGGAGGAATGGCCTCCAGTATGGAGGGTAGCTGCAAATATATTGGATAAGCAGTTGCAGACAGCCGACAAGGGTTGGTCCTCTGGCTTATGGGTTGGGCGAGGTGATAACAATTCCTCTCCTTAAAAAAGTATCATGTTTTGAAACATAAACTGGTGCCTCAGACCTGGACTGTTTCTTTGGTATGACCTTAGCATTGGAAAAGGAATATGAAACTCAGTATTTGGAATATTAGGAGCCTGTGTAGGGCAGGTTTCCACAGTAGCAGCCAGGGAATTAGCAATATATAAATTAGATTTAGTGGGTGTACAGGAAGTTAGGTGGGACAAAGGGAGCATGGTAAGAGCAGGGGATTATAATTTTTTCTATGGAAATGGAAATGAAAATCATCAACCGGGAACAGAATTTTTTGTACACCACAGAATAATATCAGCAGTTAAGAGAGTGGAGTTCATTAGTGATTGTCATATATAGTTCTGAGAGGTCACTGGTGTGATATCATTGTTTTGAATGTGCATGAACCAGGTGAAGAGAAAAGTGTTGATTCAAAAGGCAGTTTTTATGAGGAATTAGAGCAGGTTTTCGATCATTTTCCTAAGTACCATATGAAAAATCTCTTAGGGGATTTTAATGCAAAAGTGGCGAGAGAGAATATTTTCAACCCAACAATTGGGAATGAGAGTCTACGTCAGGATAGTAATGATAATGGTGTTAGAATAGTAAACTTTGCCACCTCAAAAAGTCTGGACGTTAAGAGCATAATGTTCCCACACTGAAACATTCGTAAATTCACCTGGACCTCTTCCAATGGGAGGACTCACAACCAGATTGATTACACGTTGTTAGGTAGGAGATGGCATCTGAGTATACTCTAAGTATGATCTGTCAGGAGAGCTCACTGTGATACTGATCACTATCTGGTGGTTGCAAACGATAGGGAAAGATTGGCAGCAAGTAAACAAGAAATAATGAAATTTGATGTGGGGAGATTTAATCTCAGGAAGCTAAATGAGCTGGAGATTAGGAAACAGTATCGGATTTAGATCTCAAACAGGTTTGCAGCTTTGGAGAACTTAAATTGTAGCGAGGACATAGATAGGACTTGGGAGAACATTAAAGAGAATGTCAAAATCTCAGCGAAAGGGGGTCTACATCTGTATGAATTGAAGCAGCATATACCATGGTTTGATGAAGAATATTCACAATTTATAGATAAAAGGGAGTGGGCTAAAATGCAGTGGTTACTGGATCCAAATCAAGGCAATGTAGATAATCTAAACAATGTAAGACGTGCAGCTAGTAGACATCCAGGAACAACAAGAAGGAATATCTGAAAGCTAAAATTGATGAACTTGAAACTAACAGTAAGATAAAAAATATCGGACTTGTATAGGGGCATCAGGGGGCATCAGTGATTTGAAAAAGGTTTACCATCCTAGCAGGATGAGAAGGTTGATTTGGTTACAGACAACCACAGTATTTTGACTAGGTGGAGGAACCATTTCTCTCAGCTGTTCAGTGTTCATGGGTGTAGTGATGTGATATAGAGAAAAACACGGAAGCTTTGATAGTCGCTAGTAAGGAAGTAGGTCTAGAAGTAAATGCTGATAAAACTAAGTACATGGTTTATCTCAAGATGGGAATGCAGAACAAAGTCACAATGTAAAAATTGATGATAGCTCCTTTGAAAGGGTGAAAGAGTTCAAATACTTGGGAACAACCGTAAGAAATCAAAATTCTATTCAAGAAGAAATAAAGGGCAGGTTGGAGTCAGGGAATGCTTGCTATCATTCGGTGCAGAATCTTTTGTCTTCCAGGTTGCTATCTAAAAATACAAATAGTAAGATGTACAGAACTATAATTTGCCTGTTGTTTTATATGGGTGAGAAAATTGGTTGCTTACATTGAGGGAGGAACTTAGGCTGAGGGTGTTTGGGAATAGGGTGTAGAGGAGAATATTTGGGCCTAAGAGGGATGAGGTAACAGGGAAGTGGAGAAATCTACATAATGAGGAGCTTAATTGTCTATACTCCTCACCCAATAGTGTTCAAGTGATAAAATCCAGAATAATGAGATGGGCAGGCATGTAGCACATATGGGTAGAGCAGAGGTGTGTGCAGGGTTTTGGTGGGGAAACCTGAAGGAAAGAGACCACTTGGAATACCCAGGCTTAGATGGGAGGATAATATTAAGATGGATTTTCAGGAAGTGTGATGTGGGGGCATGGACTGGATTGATCTGGCTGAAGATAAGGACAGGTGGTGGGCTCTTGTGAATGTGATAATGAGCCTTCGGATTCCATGAGATGTGGTGAATTTCTTGACTAGCTGAGAACCGATTAGCTTCTCAAGAAGGACTCTACTCCATGGAGTAAGTATACTGTGTTGTGTAGATAGGTGAAGTATTCCTGTGTTCTGCAGCTTCATCACATTTCGATCATGCCGACATTTGGATGGAAAGCACACTGTTTTTGGCCGTGTTGTTGGAGGATTAGACACACTTACATCCATGGAACGAGTTGAAACTGACAACAAAGATAGACCAATAGAGGATATTATTGTGGAGAAGGCACAAGTATTTGTGGACCCCTACCAAGAAGCTGATGAACAGGTACAGTTATATTCACCTTTGCCGTAGTGTCATTGTTTGTATAGCATGTTGAGGAGTTGGCTGTTGGACGGATGGTTTGCTGACCATACTGACATGCAAGATTTCATGCTTCTGCCTGAGGTCTTCACTCTTCTGGGATGTTTCACAGTACTGGTTACTAGTCAGTTATCAATGTTGTGGGACAGCATATCAGTCCCATTTTCAAAGGTGAGGCAGTCCAGGAAGACTGGCCTGCTAGATTGCTTGGCCCTTGAAGATTGGACAAATAGTGTCCCAAAACACTGGTAATCAACAGTATTCATTGGATGTTAGAAAACTGTGCACTCTGTAATATGTATTTCTCTCTATTCTGTTCCTTCCTGTGTATATTTACCAATTACTTTTTCATATATTGGTAGTTAATGGCTGAAAGGGCAGAAGAAGCAAAGAAGAAAGCTGATGAAGAGGAAATGGCAAATAACAAACAACAGTCTCGCAGCATGAGTGGTCGCCTTACAGTGTTTCGGTCTGGAGTGGGTAAATATATTAATATGGACGCTTCCAAACAGTGAGTATTTTATGTTTATTTACATAAGTCCATTCAGTTAATTTAAAGATTAATAAATATTTATGTGGTCTAGATTAACATAGTTGGTATAGCAACTTTACTGGCTGGACTGTCTGGGGATCAAATCCTGGTGGGAGCAAGGTCTTCCTGCAACTATCCAGACCAGCCTTGCTGCCCACCCAGTCTCCTATACAATGGGTACTGGGCCATTCCTGGGGGTTGAGCGGCTGTTGCATGGCATTAACCACCCACCCCCATCTATCTATGAGGTTAAAGAAATAGTATACCTAACTGCTACTCCGCCTGTGTGGCATTATGGCAAGTTACAGGGTGAATTTTACTTTATGAATATTTATTTTGATATTTGATATTTAATATCTCTATTAACTGCAACTGGGTTGTCACCCAGTGGCAGTACACCTTTACACATGAACAATACATAGAACAACACAAATAACAACCAAACAACACAAATACAAACTAATGTGGAAGAATGCGGGTCGTGCCTCGTCTTTATGAGTTTTACCCTGGCATTTGCCTTACAACTGAGGAAAAAGCACGGAAAAACCTCAGTCAGAGTAAGAAAAACCTCAGTCAGGTTAAGAAAAACCTCAGTCAAAGTACATTATACATATTACCAAAAACACCCACACATTACAAAACCCACTCATACACACACATGTGCACACACATACTACAAAACAATATAAAACCACCATAGTACAAATTAAAACAAAATGCATATAGGAAAAGCAACATAATGGGCAGAAAGAACAGTACCTAGTTTCTAATGTTGTAAATCCACAGGTAACATGTTACTAGTGAGCTGGTGACCTGCAGTGGGTATGTCCTGTACTTCCTTCCTTCTCAGTGCAGCTGTTTGTGGTGTTTTAACATTTTAGGCAAGGTTTTTGTGTTACATGTCTAAGACTTTTTTTTATGAAGTTGTGTCTTAATCCAAGTGTGCTTTGTATGTTTAATATTTCAGTCTTGAATTATTTTAAATCCATTAAATGGAACATTGCAGATAGGAAGAAAGAGTCCATGTGGGATTTGCATTGGATTACGGAGCAGTGGGAAAGGTTTTTCTTTGAGCACTTCAGTTTTTTTATGTCAGTATTATTCCACAAGTTCTCCCTGCATACACTCGTTTATTAATTGGTCATGGATAGTGCATAATTTTAGCATTTGACAGTGTCACTAAATAAACAACTTCTGTGTCAGTCTGTCTGTCTGACATGAAACAAGAAAATAAACATGGATTCTGAATGTGTATTTTTAATGTGGGTAGTACATTGTAACTTACCAGACTGCTCATGCACATTATTTCCGCTTCATTGTATATCATGATTGCAACTGCAGATTATGGTTGAGTGACAGCTCTAAGGCAATGCAAGAAGTTCTTAGACTGTGCATGTAACCTTGCTTTAAAATCATATGATGCCCACAGAATGTCATTGAGTAGGCTGCCAGAATCCTATTGTTGTTCCCCGTTCATTCCTTAAGTGTTTTATTATCAAGTACAGACCATTATTTTATGCACAGAAGTGTGCATTGACAATTTTTAAAAAATATTATTAATGGGAACATTGAATAAAGAATTTTACATCACCTACAAGAAGCAGTGCTAAAGAAACAGGAAGAACTTTGGTGAGAATGCAGTTGGTTTCTTCATCACAACAATGTTCTGGTACACATAGTACTCTCCTTTCAGTAACCCCAAAAAACAAAACCTCACTGGTTTGACAGACCCCTGTACAGCCCTGATCTCTCTGTAGTGGACTTTTTCCTGTTTACAGTATTGAAAGCTGGTCATTTTGAGACATAGGAAATACAAGAAAAGTCGCTAGAGCAGGCACCCATATTTCTTCAGATTGTATTAAGAAATTTTGGGTGGTTGTAGGCCAGGAGGTGACCTATCCTCATTGACTTTTTTGTAGTTGTTTTCAGTCTTTCCTGGTAAATGCTGTGCTAGTATCTGTAATAAGCCATGACCAGTTCCTTGTACAGCCCTTCCCCAATTCAGTGTTCACATTCTCCTTTTAGTGTACTCACGGAGTGAAAGAGCATTGTTAAGTAAATGAAGAAACCAAATCAGTATCATGTTTATTAGAACATGAATTCTGTCATATTTTACTTAATTTAGGTTATTTCATAATTTTGCAGGCCAGGATGTTCTGATGCAATTCAGGAATCTCCTATGAAGAAGAGAAAAAGTGTTGGGTATGAGTTTGGTAATTTCAGTAGTTGGTGACTTGAAAATTATTTTGTGCTTGTAAATTCTCTTCACCTTTGTCATTAGTTTGTGAGATCTTCGTTGTATACATTGTAGAACACTGTATTTAATCAATGAAAACTTGTATTCTTTTAATATTTAATATATTGAAAGAATCTTCCACGTAAATTCTCTTCATCTTTGTAATTAGTTTGTGAGATCTTTGTTGTATATATATTGTAGAACACTGTATTTAATCAATGAAAACTTGTATTCTTTTAATATGTAGTATATTGAAAGAATCTTCCATCAATTACAATTTGATATTCTAGGGGGGTGATGATATTGATTTTTCTTGTAAAATATTTACTATTATTAGCCTCTCTTTCTTTTGCCCATCTTGGTCTTGTCCATTCCATTGGTTGAGTGAATACGGTCTTGTCCATTCTATTGGTTGAGTGAATACACAGAGTAAAGTTGTATTAGGCTATGAAAATAAAACAACTGTGTTAGTTATCAAATACAACATGATGCATAAGTATTGAACTCGTGCTCAGCCGTAACAGGTCATTCTACACAGAATTAAGTGCCTCAGCTGTTTCAGCAAAATACTACACAGGTAAGGAAGAGAACAGCAATTTTTTATTCACAGTTCACTTTATTATTCCAGATGCTTTTGTCAAAGAATGAATGGAAAGAAACGTTTGAAAGGTATTTATCAGTTTTTGCTTTGAATTGTCTACTTCAGACTGTTGCAGCCTCTCTTAGGACTGACAGTTGCACTGCTAAACCCTTAGTGTTTGAAGCCTTCTATGACCTTGGCTGCCAAGCCCCTTACTGAATTACCTTGACTTACATATAGTACACAGTACTCTTATGCATTTAGATCTGGATCTGTGTTTGTTTTCCGTTATAACTATGTCCCGTTAGAAGATAACTGTACATATTTCTAAATTTTTATGTGGATTGTTCTAAACTGAAACAGCAGATCCACTGGGAAGTTATAATTGATTTGAGCAACAGTGAATGTTAGGCAGGGCAAGAACTTGATGTAATGACAGAAAGAGAACAGAATGTTTCTGCTGTGTACAAAATCTGGCAGATGAATTGAAAGAATGTTTGTCAGCATATGTTAGAACAGGGATTGCTGACTTCAATAGGTTGCTGTCAGATAATTTTGAAATTTCAAGCTCTAAAGAGGATAAGCATTTTATTCAAGATTTAAGGTTGTCATTGTTGTTGCTGAAGATTCAGGCCTTCTTGGATGTGATGCTTGTCTGGTGAGTATTTCCTAGCTCTCCTAAGGTTCATAGTGCCTTTGTCATCTGGGTCAAGTAGTCCAAGAATGGGAGTACAGGATGTGTTACACGCACCCAATGACATAGTGTTGCATCCCCAAAAACCTGAGTCTTTGGTATTTTAATTAGAAGTAAACAGCCATAATGAGTACTTAATATGTTTAATAACAAAATCTGAACATATAACTGTTGAATGTAAAACTGTATTGCATTATTTTGTCTTTCCTTGTGGATATTGTGCATTACCATGCAGGGATAGCAAACCTTTTTGAGCTATAAGGCAGGTGCCAAAAGTAACTTTAAATCACAAAATCTGTGACATTGGACTGATCCACATTCCATAATTGGTAAATTATAAGTGAAAGTACTGTACAAAATGAATTGGTGAATGATATGTTTGAGACTCATGGCTTAGAATATGATTGGGATTGTTAGTGTAGCACAGTTGGTAAGAGAGATAACTGCTAATACTTATCCCAACACCCTGTTCATTTCCATAATTTCAGTCCTAAATTGATTAGAAATGACATTGTGTGGCAGTACCAGGTTGAGAAAATAAATTGCTTATTTATAAACATCGCAAAGACTGCATAACAAGGAGATGTATCATCTCTGCTCCTCACCAAGTAGTGTTTGGATGATCAAATCAAGAAGAATGAGATCTGTTTTGGAGAGGTGCATATAGGATGTTGGCAGGGAAGTGTAAGGGAAAGAGATCACTTGGTAGATGTAGGCATAGATGGAAAGATATTAAAATGGCTCATCAAGAAATGGGATGGGGGAGGGGGCATGGACTGGATGGGTCCTGCTGAGGTTAGGGACATGTAGCAGGCTGTTCTGAATGCGATAATGAACCTCCAGGTTTCATAAAATGTGGAGTATTTCTTGACTAGTTGGCCTGTTAGCTTGGGAAGAAGGACTCTGGTGAATGGAGTTGGAAGGCTATAACCATTTCATTTATTTTTGTTTTGCTTATCAGGCACGCAGGCGTTACACCTTACAGTTCTACATTTTTCGTTACTTAAGTACAATAAGAAATCAGAGGTGCGATGTATAAAATAAAGTTATCGTAATACAGTAGGAGGAGGAGTTTCGATGCGATGAACGAAATATTTCCGCAAATGCCGCGGTGTGTATGTTTTAAGACATCCAGGACCTTTTGTTTTTAAGTTGAGAGGTCATTACTAGTACTTCATGTAAAAACATTTCATTGCACGTAGGCCGGACACAGGATAAATAGAGAATCGTATGGCGACTGCACCTTTTCGATTGTAACATTGACCTAGGAAATATCGATGAATTTGGCACATTTGTGTTATCTGAAACACTGAAATTCTGGAAATACTACTTAAAAGCGTAGCGGGAGATTGTTGCAGTTTCAGAAGTTGTCTGGGTGAAAATGGAATTTGAAATTCGCGCATACGCCATAGCAATGTCGACGTGTGGTGGAAGCGCGGTATGGCCGCATGCAACCGTGTGTCAATGTTTGTAATTATTATATCATAAATTTCCTAAGAAAGCGTCAGAGTTACGTGTTCAGTGCAACTTAAAGGATGGTAATTTCCCCAGATATTTTGTCGTAAAACTACAGTGGATCCAAAGAGAAGGAAATAACTATCAGTGAAACTAATCGAGAAATGGATGATTTAGGTATGATTAACCTAATTTTTGTAATATGATTATTGTATGTGTGACATTTATTTGTAGTCTGTTTATTACTGTAACTTCTTAACGATTGTGGAATACTGCAGTTATGTTTAGTGTACTGTAACTATTCCGTATTTAGATGTTTATTTTGTTCATAACCGTACTTCAGTTGTGATGGACTTAACTTCCGAGGTAAGACACAAACCCCACTTATTTACTGTAGTAATATGTTGTGTTTGGTGATGTGTTTTAACTGGTGTAAACGGAGACTTTTTCAGTAAGCTCCAGAATATGGCGGATCAAAACATTTTTGTAGTGTTTGCCATTACGAGATATTTACAACGGAAACGTACTGTAACCAAATAAATGCTCACAGTGTGACGGGGTACGAGAAACATCTTTATGCCCGACTACCAAGCCTAACATTGAGACTTCTAGACCATTTATAACGTGAATTCCTGTTAGATTACGCTTTCGTGGGTTGGGCATACATGTCATTGTAGCAATTTTAGGAAAGCTAACCAGCTGGATGACACAAGTGTGTCACTATGATTTAACATTTCTGAAAGTCAGGTAGCCAGACACATTTTGGTTGCCAGAAACAGGCAGATCAGTATTTTCTGGTACTTTATCAGAAACTAATGTAGACTAGGAGCTTCACTTATATCTGTTTTTATACTTAGCCCTTTTCCATTGTTCATTAATGAGCATCATTAAATACTTGTAATTATGAAACAGAAGCAATATGTATGAGAGCACATTGTACGAGGGTGAGTCAATAATTATCCGCACTGTATGTTTCATATTTAGAAAAACAAGGACAGAGATCTTAAAACTACATAATTTTTCAACATAGTCCCCTTGCTTTACAATGCACTTTGTCCATCACTGCATAATCTGCTTTATGACCTCAGAATAAAATATTTTGGGCTGAGAGACAAGGCACACATGCACTTTTACATCCAGTTGCTGGTCCGTGGTAAACCAAGGGCCTCTTAAGGCTTGTTTAAGTGGACCAAACAGGTGAGTCTGTAGGTGTAAGGTCAAGACTATACAGGGGATGCTCCAATACCTCAAAGTTTAGTTTCTTAAGGTTTTCAACAGTGTGGGCGGTGTCTGCATCAGTAATGGATGTGGATTGGCGCCTGGTTCCTTCCCCATGCTTAACGCTTTTGGGACCATTTTTTAACCTCTCGCTCCATTAACAGACAATCCGTTGTGACACGACACTGTTCCCATACTGCACTGACATCATTCTATGCATTTCAACACCTGGTACACCTTCAGCCCACAAAAATGGATCACTGCCCTCTGCTCTTCTTTGGTGCAAATGAAATTGGGAGTGTCCATGTTTATGGCAAAAAAAAACTCATGACAGAAATGGACTATGAAGGTCACACCTGCACCATAGTGGTAGGAGAGGAGTAGACCATGTGTATTTTGCCATGCCCAACCAGCAGTATAGCAAACTGCAAAACATGTACCTATAACGCAGATAATTTTTGACTCACCTACGTATTATAACTATATGAAACGTTTTTCTGCAGTCAGTACAGCATACTGTATTTCCTAAACATTTATTGTGGCATGTTTTGACAGTTTGTATCATATCATCCATATGCATTAAAAAAACATGAAAACACGATTTTGATCATATTAAATATGAATCATGTTTCTGCAGTCAACATAACTTCCTTACTGTATTTCCTAAACATTTGAGGCAACAATGTTTTGACATTTCTTATCACATCATCTTCAGCTTCATATGCGTTAAAACAGAGAAAAATGAAAAATTGGACTTTGATCATATTATGTACTTTTATCTTTTGTTATGTACTATTATCTTTTGTACTATCATTACATTACGTTACTTAAAATTGTACAGTTTGACATATCGTCATAAATGTTTAAACTGTATCGTGCAGAGTTTGGTAAGTACAAGTTCTAAATGTGTGGGTGAGGTTTTCCTAACCTGTATTCTACTAGAGTTGAACAGGAATGCTTTCATCTCTTACGTTGTAGTTGAGTATTCATGCCTAGGTATGTGTGTGTAATACCTGAGATGTACATGATTAACAAAAGGTATAAATTCTGATATCACGCACATGCCCATGCAAGATATTTAGTTACAACATAACTTCAGATGACAACACTCCTGTTTAGCTCCAGTAGCAGAGGATACATGCTAGGATATCCTATAGCTTTTCAGTATTTGTATTATGCCAGTGTTATTGGACAGAGATTTTCAACACTTATGATATGTAGATTTGTACAAGTTTATGTACCATAAGATACTGACAATGTAAAATAAACATGAGATTTGAATTTCCTATACTAATATAACCGAAGTCTTGTACATGTTTTAGTTTTTCTTTAATGTATTTATATATATGGACCTGAAGATGACCTGATGGGGAAGTTTGAAAAAACATGTTCTCTTCACTCTTGTTTTGAAATACAGTACAGAAGTTGTATTGACTGCAGAAGTGTTTTCATACCTTGTATTGACATGTAGCACAACAGGATGCCATATTCTAATATATATAAGATTATATTTCTGTATCTGTCTATAACAGTTTTCCAGTGTTACATTTGTTAATGGTTCTCAGTTGCTTTCTGCCATATTTCCTGGTTTACTGTGTCTTTGACTGTTAGATTCTTCTGTGTCATCACTATTTCCACCTACCTGTTTCACTTCATTTTGTGTTTTCCTCTTCTTTTTTTTCCTTCTGGCAGCCAGGTCAGTATTTGCTTAAGATCTGTTGTCTCCCTTACCTAATGCATGTCTATACCATTTTAACATGTTATTTTCCATTCCTTCCAGAATTGTGTTACTCCCTTTTTGAATCTAATTCATTTCTTAGTTATTATGTTTGGGATGTTCTTGCAGCTCTCCTCCAAAAAATCCATTTTGGTACTTTACAGCCTCTTCTTTAATGTGTAATTCCCTGTCCAAATTTCACAACTGTAAGTGTATTTTTACCTGTTGTTTTATTCATATATGAAATGTGTTCTCTCACCCAGTGTGAAGAGCATAAATTGGAAGTGTCTGAGAACAGTACTTATGAGAATTTACATATTTGTAATTTATTTAGTGACTGTCCATGACCCAAGCTATCTAGCATCAAGTGCAGTGTGTTAGTGAATTGTAAATAGGAAAGTGTACAGAAGAAAATGATCATGGCGTAATAGAAGGTAATATTAGGGTTATCGTATATCCATTACAAGAAAGGAAGACATTTGCCACTTACTGATTCTAAATAAGGGACCATCAACAAAAAAGGAGTTTAAAAACGAGGACACAAATTGTCACAGTTTATCAAATAACAGTTTCCCTGCCTAGTTTTTTTTTATGGAAGCCATCCCGATGCATTTATGAATTAATAAAATAAAGTAGGAAAGAATCCGTCAAACACACCTTGTTTATTTAATAGTTATTGTTGAATTGTCGACATGTTTTGACCCTGCAGGGGCATCATCAGGCCTTTATGTGAACCAAGTAATGTTTAAAACCGTGTACATCTTTGGGATCCCATTGATGTTTACAAAAGATACATACATATATATATATATATATATATATATATAAAATGGTCCATGCCTAAGACTTATATTAAAATTTTTATGTAATTAAAATTCATATAATTGAAGTATTAAAATGTATATTTAAAACAGTGTAGTTCCTACGTTTCCTGTAGCTTAGGAGAGGTGTGTTCACTGCTGTAGTATAAAGTTATGTTGTCAACCGTTCAGATATCAAGGACAATTGTCCCGCATTGTGGGTAGTTTTGCTATTTCTGTTTGCTGTCTTCTGTGAAATAACAATGTTGTACTATATATTTGGCAAGTAGGTGACTTTGTTGATTATGTAACTGTAAGAATTTTAAGAATTAAGTGCACTTACGTGTTAAATAGACGTGGGTTCATTGAAGACGTAACATGTCTATTTAACATGTAAGTGCACTTAATTCATAAAATTCTTACAGTTACATAATCAACAAAGTCACCTACTTACCAAATATATATCACAACATTGTTATTTCACAGGAGACAACGAATAGAAATAGCAATACCACCCACAATACGGGACAGTTATCCTTGATTTATGAACGGCTGACAATATAATTTACACTACAGCAGCCAACACACCTCTCCTAAGCTGCAGGAAATGTAGGAACTACATTGTTTTAATATACATTTTTAATACTTCAATTATATGAATATTAATTATATAAACATTTTAATATAATATAAACCTTAGACACGAAACATTATATATATCTTTTGTAAACATCAATGGGATCCCAAAAATGTATGCAGTTTTAAACATTACTTGGTTCACATAAAGGCCTGATGATGACCCTGCAGGGTCGAAACATGTTGCCAGTTCAACAATAGCTAATAAATAAACAAGGTGTGTTTGATGGATTCTTTCCTGCTTTATTTTATTCTCTGCCTAGGCCTTTAAGAGTTCATGGTTATGAACTTCAGATTGAGACATTCTTCAAGCACCTCTTTCATTATGGTCAAGTTGTTCAGAATTTTGGTCCCCAAGTTCTCCAAGATACTCTGAAGTTCAAGTGCTAAACTTATGTTTCTTTGACTCAGAACATGGTAGTGCAATATTATTATGAACCTTTTAAAGACCAAACCTAATCTTCTTTACATAAGGAAACAGTCCGTACCATGCTGTAAACACTTTGCAATGCAATAATAAAAACCAATCAGCTAATGATGTATAAAGCAAAAGTCGTTGTCTGTTCTGAGAGCCATACAAAACAACACCAAGCGAGCACCATGTAGAATTTTTTAATGTTAAACCTGCTGGTATGTAAAGAAACCGCTAGGCTTTTAAAGGTTAAGTACTTCTTTAAAAAGTAGTAGATATATTTTTTGCACTTCTGTTACAAGTAAAACTGCAACAGCTTTAAGAAAAAACAAGTAGTAAAAAATCCAGACATTTATACAAATTTAAAAAACCAACCCAGACAGAAATTTTTTGTTCGAGAAAGAGAATATGTCCAGGGAAAAGCGTATGTGTCGTAGCCATGGGTACTATCCAACACTTGCCTGAGTGCAGTGAGTAAAACCAGCCAAGACTGCAGCTGGGTACTTCATGAATGCAAGTCAGAAGAAGCATTACTGTTTTAACTTACTTGCTGGACGTCTGCTAAGAATATTTTGACCTGAGAGAGATGAAGTAAGGGGAAACTGCAGTAAATTGCTAAGAGGAGTTTGTAATGTGTACTCATTTCAAAATGTCAGTCATCATAACAGAGTACATACTTTGAATTCCATTGGTTTGTTGTGGCCCTTAAACCATATACTTTCTAACAGTAAAGTCAAGGAGGATGGAATGGACAGGACATGCATTCAAAATTTTAATTGGAAAACCTGAAGAGTAGAGAGAATTTGGAAGATGTGGCATGGGTGATATGATGATAATATTGATGTTAAATAAACAAAGTGTTAAGAGGTGAACTGCTTGACCTGTCTGGTTCAGATGGCCATTATTGGTGTCATGGGTAATGATTCTAGGGTTTGTGAAATGCAGAGGATTTTTTGACCTTCTTATGTGACTATCGCCTTCTTAAGAAGAACTTTATTGCATGGACTTAGTCAAAAGTAACCAAGAATAATAAATAATGTAAAGACGGTTATATGTTCTTATGTATCGACAAAGCTACATTACGATTACATTTTAGTGTGCTGTGCCAAATGGAAAAGGTTCAGAAACTGGGCCCAGTTACTTGGTCTGTTTTAGGCCGAAATATTTTCCTGAACACTTTGCTTGCTTCAGACACATTTATTTGTTGTTTTCAAATACACTGCAGGGGTTAATGATACTTACTTACTGCATGGAGCAGAGTCCTTCTTGAGAAGCTAACCAGTAAACTTTGCAGCTAGTCAAGAAATTCCCGCATTTATGGAACCCGAAAGTCCCTCACCGTACCCACAAGT
>Ga0268261_10001277_pt1 | contig 17097 bp, 16 predicted proteins | sample TergutNc150P1_FD_190353 | JGI IMG/M metagenome (GOLD analysis project Ga0268261, IMG submission 190353) | Nasutitermes corniger P1 segment gut microbial community from laboratory colony in Florida, USA - Nc150 P1 (SPAdes) (version 2) | ecosystem: Host-associated > Arthropoda: Insects >...
GAGAGGTACTGCGCGGTGCCCATCACCATGCCGGTGGCCGTCATTGGAGCTTGATTAGCGGCCAGGGAAACGCCAAAGTCAGTAATTTTCACTTTGGGCGCAGTGCCCGGCAAAACCTCTTGCAATAATATATTGCCAGGTTTCACATCGCGATGAACCACCGAATTATGGTGCGCATGTTGCAAACCCCGGGCGGTATCAGCCAAAATCGGTATCAAAATTTTGGAGGGCAAAATAGGTTGCCGGTCCAATAAGTCGGCTAATGACTCACCTGGTACCAATTCCATTACTAAGTAGCCAGTGCCAGCTTCTTCGCCATAATCAAACATTTGGGCAATGTTGGGGTGAGCGAGCGCGGCGGAATTGCGGGCTTCAGTGCGTAGGCGGCGCAAGAATTCTTGATGGCCGGTATATTCTTCGCGCAAAACTTTTACGGCTACCGTGCGGCCCACGCTTTGGTCGGTGGCAGACCATACTTCGCCCATACCGCCCGTGGCCAGCAGGTCAATAAGGCGGTAGCGGCCACCCAACACTAAGTTCCGTTCAGCTTTCATCGCCACCATCCCACAATCTTGGGGCTGGCCACTATTCGGCGGGCGTTTGATATGGAAATTTTCATTGCGCTAACGCCGCCTGAATTACGGCGCGCGCAATCGGCGCAGCCACCCGGCCACCAGTAGCTTCAGATGCAAGATTACCGCCTTGCTCAACTACCACCGCTACTGCCACAGTAGGGTTAGCGGCCGGGGCAAAAGCCACAAACCAGGCGTGCGGCGGTACACCCGGCGCAGTTTGAGCAGTGCCAGTTTTGCCCGCCACCTGCACACCGGAAATTCGTGCCCCAGTACCGGTGCCCCGGTTCACAGTGTCCAGCATCATCTGTGTCAAAGCCTCGGCAGTGGTGCTGTTAATGGCCTGCCCGAGTTGCTCGGGAGTGGCAGCGTAAATGGTTTGCAAATCAGGGTCACGTACTTGTTGCACCAAGTACGGTTGCATAATTACCCCATGATTGGCGATGGCGGCAGCCACCACGGCCATTTGCAAAGGAGTAGAAGTAACATCACCTTGCCCGATGCCGCTAAGGGCTTGGCGGTCCGGGGTTAACCCCGCCACCGGAGGGAACCCGGAAACCGCAGTATGCATCGGAATTTCAAAGGGTGAGTTAAACCCAAACCTCATCGCTTGATTAGCCAGCGCTTCGGCGCCGAGTTCTACGCCCAACATAGCAAATGCAGTGTTGCAACTAATAACCATGGCATCGTGCATAGTCATTTCACCAGTGGGTGAGCAACTAGCCCCCCCAAAATTATTTAAGGCGTGGCTGGTACCAGGTAGGGTGTAACTATTTGGTGCCGGGATTAGTTGGCCATCGGTGACCGTGCCAGTTTCCAAGGCGGCAGCTGCGGTGACAAGTTTAAAGGTAGAGCCAGGCGGATAAAGCGTGGCGATGTTGCGGTTCAGCAGTGGATCATGGGGTGCGTTTACTAAATCCTGGAACCGTTGCCCAGCCACAGCCGTACTGTGAATTGCCAAGTCATTTGGATCATATGAAGGTTTAGAAACCATCGCCAAAATGGCCCCAGTTTGCGGATTAATCACTGTAACTGCGCCGCGCTGGCCACCAAGCGCATCCCACGCGGCTTGTTGAATGGCGGGCACGATGGTGAGCTCCACCGAAGCACCCCGGCGGTCTTCCCCAGTGAATAAGCCGCGCAGCCGGTTAACCCAAAGCGCTGCGGCACTACCATTTAGGTAATCATTTTCCGCGCGTTCAATGCCGGTGAGTCCATTGACGATGGAAAAATACCCGGTCACGGGCGCATACATTTGCGCTTGGGTGGGGTTACGGCCAGAAAATGTGCGCATAAACCCAAAAGGCGAATCAACCGGAACAGATTCCACCAAAATTTGCCCATTACTGGCTACGATGGGACCGCGATGGTTGCCGTATTCGCGATACAAAGAGCGCACATTGCGGCTGTCATTATTTAAGGCCTGGGCATTAAAAAACTGATGGTAAGTGGTGGAGGCCATGATAGCTAGGAACATCAAAGCTACCAGGATGGAGAGGCGGCGCAGCGGTTTGTTCATCGCATACCACCACTTAAGGAAACCCCATCAACTATCATGGTTGGTTCATCATCAGGCGCTGCCAAAATTCCAGATTTAGCGGGGGCAGTTACCGGATCAAACGGCGACCCAGCATTGGGCGCGACTCCAGCAGACTCGGCAATGGTGTTGCCGCGACCGGGAACCACATGTTGGCTGACCGGGGCTACTGCGATTTCGGCCACACCTGGGTCATATGAGGGTTGGCGCGCGGCATCGGACATGCGCAATAAAAGCGCAATCACTAACCAGTTGCTCACCATCGAAGTGCCGCCTTGGGCCATGAAGGGCACGGTTAACCCGGTTAGTGGCAGCAGACGGGTCACGCCACCGATGATGGTGAACAGTTGCAAAGCTAGCAAAAAAGACAAGCCGCCAGCCAGTAGCTTGCCGAAACCATCGCGCACGCCGATCGCGGCACTTAAACCACGTTCGGCGATGATCATAAAAATGACCAGTAGCGCGATTACACCGGTCAAGCCCAGCTCTTCACCTAGCGAGGCGAAAATGAAATCACTAAAACTAAGCGGCACTAAGTAGGGGAAACCCCGGCCCCAACCTGCACCTAGCAAACCGCCGTTGGCTAGGCCAAATAACCCGGCCACCAGTTGGAATGAACCGCCTACGCGGTTAAATACCGCTGGGTCCATGGCGTTTATCCAACCGTCAATCCGGTTAGCAACATGTGAAAAGGTATTAAATACAAATACTGCGCCACCGGAAAATAACAGGCCGCCAATAATTAACCAGCTAACTCGTTGAGTAGCTAAATAGAGCATGGCCACAAACATGCCAAACAGCATTAGGGACATGCCCAAGTCGTTTTGTAAAACTAATACTCCAATTGAGGCGGCCCAGACAATTATAATAGGGCCTAAATCGCGTGGGCGGGGTAATTGCAAACCCAAAAACTTGGGACCAGCTAAAGCTAAGTTATCCCGATTGTTGACAAAATAGCCCGCAAAGAAAATGGCTAGGAATATCTTTGCGAACTCCCCAGGTTGGAATGAATAACTACCAAGTTGTACCCAAATGCGGGCGCCATTAACCTCACGCCCTAAACCCGGCACCATCGGCAATAAAAGCAGTACCAAACCGACAATCATCGAAATGTAGGTAAACCGGCGCAATACCCGGTGGTCATAAAGCACCACTAACAAAACAGCGGAAGCAATGGCGGCCAAAATTGACCATTGGGTAGCGCGCACCACATTAGCCCCGCGCGTGCCAGCTAACTCAATCCGCAAAATCATCGCTAACCCAGTGCTATTTAATAACACCACAGCAGGTAAAATAACTGGATCAGCCCAAGGGGCAAAAATGCTTAAAATAACATGGTAGAACAAAGCGACACCGATTAGGGCAGCAGCTTCAAACCAAAAATGGGTGGGCAAAGCACCGGTTACATTAACACCCACCATGGCATAAGCACTTAGCCCGATCGCAATTGCCAAGATAAGCAATAATAATTCGTTTAGCCGAATAGGGCGTTTATTGATGGGTAAACCGGCACCCCAACGGGGGGCACTAGTACCTGCGAGGCGTTTGGCCATATTCAACCACCCGCCCCAGGGCTGCCAGCGGCGGGCGGACCGTTACCAATTGGGGACTTATAGCTAGGCGGATTTTTACCGGTTGGCCAATTGTTGCCAGCGGGTGCATTACGCCCAGGTGTTGCCGGTTGATGGGCTGGGGCGCCAGCATTGATTTGCGTGTGAGCGTCAACTATTAAGCGTTCAGCGCGGTCCACGGCATCTTCAAAAGAGTCAGCACTTACTGAATCAGAAAGCCGCGCCACAAACAACGAGGGGAACCGTAGGGTGTCGGTGTCATAAATCAGCACCGGATGGTGCAAGTTCAGCGGCCCTAAATCTTGAGGTATTCCACGGAACACGGCGACTTGGTTGTTATATATTCCAACAAAATATTGTTGTTGGGTCCAAGCATATGCCCGCCACAAACCCAAGGCGACCAGAGCGGTCGCAAGCAGCGTTAATGTGACGGTAAGCCACGGACGGCGCCGGGGCGTGATATCTCGACCCTGTGCGGCATCGGGCAAGTAAAGCGGGTCAATGCGGCCTGCTAGCGGGGTGGCAGGTTGGGCGCTACTTACCTCGGGGATTTCACCGCTTAATGGGGTAGTGGGTAAAGGCGGGTCAAAATGTGCGCCCGGATTGGCGGCCACCACAGCGGCTGGGGTGCCGCTAGCTGGAGTGACGATGGGTACGGGATTGGTAGGGGTTTCATCATGCAGTTCGCGGTAGTTAAGCCCATGATCAGCAAAATCTTGCGCGGACATCGGTTGCGCATCATCTTCATAATCATCCCAGTCATCGCCAGCTACTACGGCAGCTACCAAATCAGGGAGTGGCCCACCATCGGCGGCAGCGCCAACCACTTGCACGCGCGGGATGGGACGTTTCAAAGTAACCGTGGTTTGCCCGCCATTGATGGCAGGTTCCGTACCAAAATGAGTGGCGGGGTCAACAATGTCGGCAACCAAACAGGTAACATTGTCGCTGGATTGGTTTGCCAGTGCCCGGTTTATCAACGCTTCGGCGGCATCATCGGGCGTTTTTACCCCGGTCAAAATAGCCGTCATTTCCGCTACGGACATAAAGCCGGAAAGGCCATCAGAACACAGCAACCAGCGGTCCCCGATTTTAGCCTCGCGCACGGAAACATCAGGGTGTAAGTCCAGGTCAAAATCAGAAAGCACCCGCATTACCACATTGCGTTGCGGGTGAGTTTCGGCTTCTTCAGCAGTGATGCGCCCAATGTCAACTAAATGTTGCACAAAAGTGTGATCCACCGTGACCTGCGATAACGTGCCGTTGCGCAACAAATATGCCCGTGAGTCACCCATGTGCGCCATCACCAAAGTAGTTTCGGTGCGCATCAAACAAACTACTGTGGTGCCCAAACCTTGCAGTTGGGGTGCCGTATCACTTGCCCGGATTAACGCAAGCTGTGAATGATCAAGCGCGGTTTCCAGGTCTGAAAGCGCAGTAGCTGGGGTATGGCCGGGGTGGTCAAGGTGTTTAAGGATTTCTATGGCGATGGTGCTAGCCACATCTCCGCCCGCATGCCCACCCATACCATCGGCTACCACCAGCAAGTTTGGGCTAGCGTAAGCGGAATCTTGGTTGGATGAGCGCACCAAACCCACCACGGATTTAGCAGCATAATCAAAAGCGTAAGCCACTTACATCACCAGCTTAAACGCTGAATGCCCGATGGTGACCGGTGTACCAATGGGCAACACCATCGACCCTAGCAGTGGCGCATTATCCACAAAAGTGCCGTTAGTGCTGCCTAGGTCTTCGATAACCCAGCCTTTATCACTGGGGTAAAGCCGGGCGTGGTGGCCAGAAGCATAGTCATCTTCAATTACTAACGTGTTACTGGGGGCCCGCCCGATGGTAATCGGCAAACCTGCAGTTAGGGGCAACATCGAGCCAGCTAAGGCACCATCAGTAATGGCTAAATACTTAGGAACCTTGGGCCCAACCACAATCGGTTCTGGTGGTGGCGGGGTAGGGTTTGCTCCCGGCCCAACCACGATGGGAGCCCCTTGAGGTGCCGCAGGTTTGGGTTCCACAACTACCAGCGGCGGCCCAGCTGCAGCGCCCACATTTGGGGTTGCTAGCGGGTTCGGTGGTGTTGTGCTTAGTTCGGCAGGGTTCACCCACGGCCCCGCCCCCGCGTCGTCCCGAGAACGCCCAGCGGCGCGGCTTTTCGCAGTTAAATCCCGCCGCAAAACAGCTACCGCAGAAAACACAAAAAACCACAACAAAAGCAAGTAACCCAGCCGTAGCAGGTTAAAGGTTAGCTCGCTCATTTTGGTCTGGCTTTCTAATTGGTAGCAGGTTTTACAGTTCGGCAACTACCGGGGCGCCAGCCCAGTACATAATGCGGGTGCGCCCGATGGTGAGCGTGTTGCCATCAAGCAACGTGGCTGCTGGGACCTGGTGGCCTTCCACAAAAAGCCCATTGGTGCTGCCCAAATCAGTGGCAATTACCCCTTGGGGGGTGACGCGAATTTCCAAGTGCTTGCGGGAAACCCCTGGGTCATCAACCACAATGTCGGCCTCTGGGTCACGGCCCAACACGGTAACTTGCCCGGTCAGCAAATAACGCTGCCCACCAATATCCAAAATGGGGTGGCTTTCGCCCGCTGGGCCAGTAACCGGCGTGATGCCGCCTCGGCTAGTGCCACTGGCTACGTCAAAATGTCCAGTACTCAACTGCGAATTCTCCTCAAAAGCGACGGCAACGGGTCCAACAAAAGAATAGTGCTGACTGGCCGCATACTCGGTAAGGTTCGCGGCAAGTTCGGTAGCTAATGCGGTGGCGCCCCAACTGTGAATCTGGGCGTAATCTTCTGGCGAGAGCAGGATGGTGAAACTATTGGGCGCGGCGGTGCGTTCCCGCGATAGCACAGCGGCGTGATCATCAAGCTCACGGCGGAGACGGCTGGCGAGCTCAACCGGCTTTACGGAGCTTTTTTGCAGCTTGGCAAACGGCGTGTTCACAGCACGCTCCAGCCCCCGCTCAAATCGCTCCAAAACACTCATGTGGCGAGTATGTCACGCTTGGGCGACAAAACCAACGGTATGGGTACGGGCGTTTGAAAGTTCTTTACGTGACAGAAATTGCGCGCTTGTTTGCGCCATCGTTATTACCTATTACGGCGATGATGTTGTATGATTTTCCGGTTGCGTAGTTCAGACTTGCCTCCAGCCTGACTGAGCCGTGCAACTTGGAGACGTGCCAGAGCGGCCGAATGGGCTTCACTGCTAATGAAGTGACGTGTAAAAGCGTCCCGGGGTTCAAATCCCCGCGTCTCCGCCAAAGGTTATCGATGGCCGCGTAGTGGCCAGCGGTAACCTTTCTCTTGATATAGCGGATTTGAACCCGGGAGGGCGGGACCGTTAAGAAAATGCCAAAGATTTGGCATTTTTAGGGAGCGCGCGAAGGGCTATGCCCGAGCGATCAAGTAATCGCGTAGTGATTCTCAAATCCCCGCGTCTCCGCGCAAAAATGAAACCGGGCTATGACCCGGTTTTGTTTTTGCCCGGATGTGTTGTTGGGGGATTTGGGAGGAAGTAGCCCCGGTGGGGCTACGACGAACGCGACGGCGCGCAAGACGCCGTGCCAAAAGTACTGTCCGCGTCTCCGCGCAAAAATGAAGCCGGGCTGTGACCCGGTTTTGTTTTTTAGCGGGCGATGCTGTTGGGGCGATCACGCGGGATCGCGCCATCGCCATCTGAGTTGGTGAAACGTGGGCGGAGAGCGCCATCGGCGATGGTGGATAAGGCGACTGGTTGGCGTAGTTCCCCTGATGCCAATTTCTTTTGCATAGCAGCGTAACGTTTTTTGGCGGCGAATTTATTCAGAAAATAAATAAGCACGATGGCGCCAATGATTATGCTGGCGATTATTCCGAGCAAATTAAGGCTCCACTGCGTAAATGGGTTGAGAGTGAAGTATTGCATAACCGAACTTTACCCTGTTGAGAAGGTTTTATTATACCCCCGGCGCATTGGTGCCATCGGTGCCGTAGGGCCGGTAGTTTTCACCAAACATTGAAGCACGCTCGCGTTCATTTGAAACCCGCACAGCATCGTCATCGTTAATAAACTGCGGTTTACCGCCGCCGTTGGCGATGTCGGATAACGCGCTAGAACGGTCTAAGCGGCCCTCGGCAGCTAATTGGGCTTGATGGGCGGCATAACGTTTTTTACCTGCGCGTTTGCTTAGAAAATAGGCCAGCAGCGCCACCGCAGTGACAAAGATGATGCTCATAATCAGCGCCTGCAAATTTAAGCGAATGTGGCGCAGTTGTTGTTCTTCATTATATTCGGGCAGCAAGTCTGGTGGAATGTTGGGAATTTCAAAACCCAGCTTGGTAAACCCGGCAAAGAGCAAAAACGACAGTGACATACCTCAAGTATAAGCAAGAAGCCCCCATCTTTTCAGATGAGGGCTTAACGTGCTCTAATTGTAGATTCTGCGTTTTTCGTCGTTTACACTCCTAGCCGCAGAATGACGTTTGTTTAGAAGGAGCCGATAACGATGCCGAAGGGCGTCACTTGGATCGAGCTACGGCGCTGCATCATCGGGCGGTTAACCAGGCGGTGCCCAAACAAGTCATGGCCGTATGCTTCTTCAGCAGCGGCAGCATCGGCCTGGGCCTTAGCGCGAGCAGCAGCAGCGCGGCCAGCTTCAACTTCAGCCTGGCGCAGTTTTTCGTCCATCGCAGTTACTTGCGCGGCGGTAGCCGGGTCAGCCAGCAGCAGATGACGCTCGGCGGCCTTCAAATTATTGGTAACCAATTTGATCGAACCAGCCACGTCGCCCTGGGCTACGTCAGACTGGAAGTGTTGCGAATAAGCGGCAAACGCCTTGTTCAAGTGATCGCGAGCATCCTTCAATTCACCAGCATTGAGGTTTACGCCAAAATCTTCAGCTTCGCTGAGCTTAGCATCAAAATCAATGAGTTGGCTGGGGAAATCGCGCTTGGCATTAGCGTAAGCGGCTTCGGCATCGTACCGGGGCAAGCTACGTACCGGCTGGCGTGCAGCCATGTTATCGCCATCTTGGGTCAGCACATGGCCGCCCATAAATGCGCTCAGCATCCGCATAACCGCAGGTACAACAAAGAACATCAGAAACAAGAAGGGCAGGATGGACCCGCCGGTGCCTACAGGAAACAAAAACATTATTGGTTACCCCCAAGTCAGGTCAGCCGAGGTTTGAGCGCTCACCATTCCGCGCTGCAAGCACGGCAGGCTGCCTTTATCGCAGCCACCGTGGTGGGTTTGCTTCGCGTTGTTGGTTGCGCGCCGTGGGTTCGGCAAGCTAATTAAACCGTTTGTTTGGCGGGACTCGAGGGCCATCGAACCGCCTACACTTAGTACAACGCCGTAGGGCTGCGTTTCATTCCCAAATTTTATGTGACGTATGTCACAGAACAGATGTTTAGAGTGTTGCACGGTTCCGACTGAGTAACGGTTGACACAAAGTTAGCGGCTGCAGCGGATTTAGTGGGCCTACTTTATGAATCCCCGATGGAGTAACCACGTAATCCATCGGAACGTCGTGGGTTTCTCTGGGGAGTAATTGGTCGGTTAGGTACTCGCCGTCAAAGAGCAGGGCCACCAAAGTCGCGTAGGGGGCACGATGTGGCAACATCCGATCATACCAACCAGCTCCCCGCCCCAACCTGGTTCCCCGGTAGTCAACCCGTAAGGCTGGCACAATAATCAGCTCTGCGTCGCGCAAACTCTCCGGCGTAATCCACTGGTTGGCACCGTTAACTACTCGCCACCCAGGTTCCAATCCCCCGATTGGCACTAACACTTTTGCGCCCCGCTGAGATAGCCCCCGGTTAATTGATGCGGTATCTGGTTCTGATGCCCAAGATTGGTAACTTGCGACCGTACTAGCGGTTTGGAACATAGGCAAACTTGCCAGGTGCCGGGCAATGGCTGCCGACTGAATTGCGCGCAATTGGCCCGGCAAAGCGGCGCGTTCCTGTAATGCCCTGTTTCTTATTTCGGGTTTTGCGGTTAGAGGCAAATTGCTAATAGTTCCAAATCCAGCCCACTCGGCCTTTATAAACAACGCGGACTTCCCCGCTTGGTTGCATTTTACAACATGTTAGGTTGCGTTAACTCGGAAACCGGCTATAACACTTACCCTCTTTTAGGTAAAGCGGCTTTGGGCGCCCCGCCCTAAAAGTAAGTTCAGGCAAGCTCGCTTTAGTTAGGTTAAGAGATTCAAGAACCTCTGCGGAGGTACGGCCGTCCGCAACAAATTTGTAGAAACAGTCTGTCCTTATCCCGCGAATGGTGTTTCGCATGCGTGGCCTTTCCACCCGATCAATGATTTGGTAGCCAGCGGCAACAGTATTCTGTTTCCCCGGGCCTACCGCGATGACGTGGGTTATCTGGGGTGAACACCCGGCTGGAATTTGCCATTCCTCTAACACCCGCTGTTTTAGCGAACCATTTTTCTCGAGTTCGAAAGGATCGTAATTTAGTTTCACACAGAGAATTACTCCTTTCCCTGGGAAGGTCAGATCAGAAACTAACTTTGGGCGGTAACCTAAACGGGAATTGATGTCGGAAACGGAGTTAGCGATAAAACCGCGATTATCTCCGACCTTTAGCCCGAACTCGGCCAACTTTTCGCCCCTAAAGGTGGTATGGCCGCGGTATTTGTTGGTGAGGTTGGGCCAATTAGCGTCAATTAGCGCTGCTTCAATCAAAAGGGCGTCACGTTCGGAAAGTCCCCACGCTACAAACCGCTGTTGAAAGGAGCCATTCTCCTTGGCATACTTGATCTTTTTTTGCGTTTCCGCGTCGTGATCCATACCCGAAACAATTCTTTGATGGTGCAGTACGCGGTCGTTACTTCGATTTCCATTACGGCCTCCGCCTTTACCGAAGTAGAAAGGGCCGGTGCCATCGCTTAGTTCGTAGACATAATTGCCTAGTTCCGATAGTACCGCATCGGATAGTTCGTCAGAATTATTCATATAATTTACGTCCATTGATTTTTACCTTTTCATAATTATTGGAATTCGCAGAAGCTAGCGATACCGAGCCAGTTGATACATGCCTGGTTGGTACACAAATCAGCAGTATCGGATGCTTGGTGATGGTGTGTGCGGTCTTTATGGGCGCCATGCATCATTAAGATGTGCTGGCCGTTCGTGAGAGTTTTGGCGGAATTGGAGCCGAATCGTGCCCTGCCCAACCAGGCCTGAGCTTGGCCTTGTGGGCCACGAAGACCCACGGCTTGGCTGCTTGCCGTGGTGTACGCCCAACTTCTCCCGTTTGGCAATTTGTCTGTTTTCAGCACGCAATCCTATTTGGTCAAAGGCGAGGTCGATTTCATCCAAGGTGAAAAACTTCCTCCGTGCTGCTAGTTTCCCAGAGGTGTTTGGTCGGATCGTTCTGTTCATAATTAATTCCATTGATAGATGCCCGTAATTCGGAGTGATAGTTCCTATGGTAAGTTCCAACCAAACCTATTGTCAAATTTCTCGAAAAGATGCCGAATTTCTTTGGTGGCACTAGTCTTCAGGTATGGGAGAACGGGTCGAAAAGATCGAGGTCCGTCATTTGTGGTGTGACAAAGACGGGGCTGAAATAAAAGATTGTAATCATGAACGAATGGCCATTAGTTTAGAAGGCAAAATTTATCAGGTTGATCTTTGTGAAAAACATTACCGCGAACTTAAATTGCAACTTAACCCGTATTTGGAAAACGCTACCGTCGCTGATCAACACATAGCCCCGGAAGTTAAGGTAGTTCAAAACGAGGTTCAGCTATACCGGGAGAAGAATGAAAAGTACCCTGCCTGGAAAATTAGGCAATGGTTGAAACAGATCCCAGGCGTCGAAGTGAATAAGCATGGACCGATCCACCCTGATCTGATTAAACGATTTGAAGAGCACTTCAACGTCAAATTATGAGGTTTACTGTTTAAAGTAACAACAGTTAGTAGTTGTTGGTAACAGAGTTTTTCAGCACCGAATAGAAAAAGGCCCCGGTTGCCGATATGGCGAACCGGGACCTTTCAATTGTTAACTAGCGGCGCTGTTCGATGGCGGCGCCGGGAACGTCGTAACGGTCAGCGTTCATGATCTTGACCCAAGCTTTGACAAAGTCACGCACAAATTTTTCTTTGGCATCATCGGAGGCGTAGAACTCTGATTGAGCACGCAGAATGGAGTTGGAACCAAACACCAGGTCAGCGCGGGTGCCGTGGTACTTAACTGCACCACTGGCCCGGTCTACCCCAACAAAGCGGTCGGCATTGCCTTGCACGCCAGCGTGAGCCCCATCGGTATCGTGGCCTTCCCCATCGCCGCCGCCATGGATGCCGGTGTGCAGCGGAGTGTCATGCTTGGTGTACTTGTCATCATCGTGCGGAGCGTATTCTGGCTCTTTGCCCTCGGTCTTTTCCGCGTGCCACACGTTATCCATCGAAAGCAGGTTCACAAACCAACTGTTGTCCAGCACGCCCTTTTGGTTTTCAAATTGACCTAGGTCAGACCCATCATAAGTGACGCCGAGGGTGCGCAAGCCGCCAATCAGAACGGTCATTTCTGGCATCCGCAGGCCCAGCAAAGAAGCTCGGTCAACCAGCGAATACTCAGCCTTCAACGGCGAACGCCCACTCCAGTTGCGGAAACCATCAGCCAAAGGTTCTAACCACTTAAAGCTTTCCACATCTGTTTCAGCTTGGGTGGCATCAACCCGGCCAGGCAAGAAGGGCACGGTAATGTCAACGCCAGCGGCCTTAGCAGCTTGTTCGATGCCCACGCCACCAGCCAAAACAATCACATCGGCCAGCGAGGTATTGAACTTTTCAGCTAAACCTTGCAGTACGGGCAAAACCTTGTTCAACTGGGCCGGGTTGTTAACTGGCCAAGAGCGCATTGGTTCCAAAGCAATGCGGGCACCGTTAGCCCCGCCTCGGTGGTCCGAAGCGCGGAATGATGATGCCGAAGCCCAAGCAGTCGAAACCAATTCCGGCACACTAAGCCCAGAAGCGGCAATGGCAGCTTTCAACTCACCAAGTTGCTCATCGGATAAAGCAGGGTGGGAAGCAGCGGGCAGCGGATCTTGCCAAGGTTCAGCCGCAGCAGGTTTCCAAGACCCAACCAAACGGTTAAACGGCCCCATGTCACGGTGGAACAACTTGTACCAAGCCTTAGCCGAAACCTCAGTGAAGTAGGCAAAGTCATCTTTGAAGCGCCGGGAAATGGCATCGTAAATCGGATCAGTGCGCAGCGCAATGTCCGAGGTGAGCATGTTGGGCGGAGTTTTGCCCTTCAAGTCAGCGGTGGGCGCCATAATCACTTCGGAACCCTCTTTAGGTTTCCACTGCCACGCACCCGCTGGGGATTTAGTTAGTTCCCACTCGTAACGGTACAGCACCTCAAAGTACTCGTTATCCCACTCAGTCGGGTTATAAGTCCAGGTCACCTCAGGCCCAGAAGTAATGGCATCAATGCCGTGGCCGGAAGCAAAGGAGGATTTCCAACCCAAACCTTGCTGCTCCATCGGGGCATCTTCTGGGTCCGGGCCAACATACTTATCGCCCGATGCCGCACCGTGAGTCTTACCAAAAGTGTGCCCAGAGGCGCACAACGCCACGGTTTCTTCATCGTTCATACCCATGCGGCCAAAAGTTTCGCGCAAATCATGCGCGGAGCCCATGGGGTCCGGCACGCCGTTAGGCCCCTCAGGGTTAACGTAAATCAGACCCATTTGGGCGGCAGCCAAAGTGGGCTGCAATTTGCGGGATTTATCCCAACGCTCTTCGGCGAGCCAAGTGGTTTCCGGGCCCCAGTACACATCATCGTCCGGTTCCCACTCATCCAAACGGCCGCCACCAAATCCGTAAATGGGCATGCCCATGTCTTTTTGGGCCACGATGCCGGTGAAAATCATCAAGTCCGCCCAGCTCAGTGCCCGGCCGTACTTCTTCTTAACCGGCCACAGCAAACGGCGGGCCTTGTCCAAAGATTGGTTGTCCGGCCAAGCGTCCAAAGGGGCAAAACGTTGTTGCCCGCCCTCGGCGCCGCCCCGGCCATCTTGAGCGCGGTAGGTGCCAGCCGCGTGCCACGCCATCCTGATAAAGAATGGGCCATAGTGCCCATAATCAGCAGGCCACCAGTCTTGCGAATCATGCATAACGCGCACGATGTCGGCGGCAACTTCATCCAAATTCAGCTTGGAAAACTCAGCCCGGTAGTCAAAATCTTCATCCTGCGGATTGGATTCGCCCAGGTCATGGTCCAGCATTTTCAGGTTGAGCTGCTCGGGCCACCAGTTGCGGTTGCCGCCACCTTCGGCTGGGGTAGGCAGGCGATTGGGTTCTCGTAGATGTTGGTTCACCCGCCCAAAAATAGCGCATTAAGTAACATTTTTCAGTGTCATTTTATCGCGGCGTGCCGCAAACTCTTATCTGCGGCTGGGTCGAATGGAGGCGGCTAACAAAAAATTGGGAATGGTATGGTAACGTATTCCCATGGAAGTTACCGTAGATTCAGCAGGCCGCATTATGCTTCCCAAAATGATGCGAGAAAAATTTGGGATTGATCCGGGTAGCAAAATTGATATTTCGGAATACGGTGGAGGTTTGCACCTGGCGCCCGGAGGGCGGACTGCTCGGGTAGTTGAGGATGAATACGGGTGGAAAGTATTCCAATCCGAAAATTCCATAACCCAAGAGACTCTATACCGGATGCTAGATGAGGATCGGGGCAGAGGTACCCAGGGATTGGGTGTTTAGTAATGGCTATTCTAGAAATTACCACGCCTAAACGGTGGGCGGTGGATACTAGCGTCGCAGTGCCCAGGTTACTGGAAAGCCACCCTAATCATGAATTGGTAAAACAAGTTATCGGTAATCGGAAAGTTCACTTATCGGGTCACGCACTAGCAGAGACTTATTCAATCCTTACCAGGTTGCCTAATGTATCGCTTGATGCCAAGCAAGTTGCGCAGGTAATAGACAAGAATTTTTTACCGGTTTTTTTACTGCCTTCCAAAGCATTTGCCTCGATTCATCAAAAATTTGCTGACCGCGGGATTAAAGGTGGAGCTATATATGACGGTTTAGTAGGGCTAGCAGCAAAAGAGAACGGTGCAACATTACTGACCATGGATACCAGGGCGAGCGCTACATATGATGCCCTTGGTGTGGAGGTAGAGATAATCGCAGTGTCGTAATTGCCCTACCCTTGTCCCACCGGCGGTATAGAGTTTGCACATGAAGCTAACGAAATTTGGGCACGCGTGTATTCGCCTTGATGCCGATGGTGCTGGCGTAGGCACCATCGTGGTTGACCCCGGTAAATTCACTGATGTTTCCGCAGCGCTGGATGGTGCGGCGTACATTTTAGTGACTCACGAGCATGATGACCATGTGGACTACCCCAAAGTAGCAGCGGCGATGATGGCGAACCCGGCTTTAAAGCTGTGGGCGGACGATGAGGTAGTAAAGGGTTTGGAAGCGGCTGGCGCACCATCCCACCAATTAACCACCTTGGAACCTGGCGATTATGCGCAAATACCGGGCTGGCGGGTGCGCGCTGGGGGCGGTTGGCACAAACCAATCCGTTCCAATATGCCGCGTTTCCACAACCTCACTTACACCATTTCCGCAGATGGGGGAACCGTTTACCACCCTGGCGACTCGCTAGACTTGCCCTACCACGGCGTGGATGTGTTGTGCGTGCCGATTTCAGGGCCTTGGTTGGCGCTCGGTGAGGCAATTGATTATGTGCACGATGCTGAAGCGCGGATCGCGGTGGCCATCCACGATAGTTTGAACACGGATATTGGCAGCCAACTTTGGGAGTTTCGCTTAGCTGATAACGCGCTGGCTGGCCCTACGGAATTCAAACGCCTAAAAATCGGCGAAACCATCACCGTCAGTTAGACTATTAAAGGCAGGGTGCCGAACGCCCGCCAGCTTTGAAAAGATGGGCCGAGTGAAAGTGTACGGGCTGGTGCCCTGTTTTGTTTGCCCCGTTCCCATAGGCGTGAAATGCTGGGTAAAACCCAAAGCGACCTAAGCCGCCCCCGTTTAGGGTACGGTTTACCGCATGACGATGCAGCAGCAGATTAGCGCCGCGCTAGGCGTACACCCAGAAATTGACCCAGCAGCCGAAGTGGAACGCCGCGTGAAATTCTTAGCTGATTACCTGGTCAATACCGGTGCCCGGGGTTACGTGCTGGGTATTTCTGGTGGGCAAGATTCCACCCTGGCCGGGCGGCTCTGCCAATTGGCGGTAGAGCGCGTGCGCTCGCTAAAAGAAAAGTATGGCGATGGCGAATTGGTTAACGATCCGGTATTTGTGGCTGTCGGATTGCCTTATAAGGTGCAAGCCGATGCCGACGATGCAGCCGCCGCGATGGCTTTCATCAAACCGGACAAAAGTTACACCGTCAACATCGAACCTGCCGTGACCGGGGTGGAGGCTAGCCTAAAAGATTTGTTCCCAGCAGGTTTAACGGACTTTAACCGGGGCAATGTTAAGGCTCGGGTGCGGATGATTGAGCAGTATGCCATCGCCGGGGAACTAGGTTTGTTAGTGGTGGGCACCGACCATGCTGCCGAGGCGGTTACCGGGTTCTACACCAAATTTGGCGATGGGGCTTGTGACATCACGCCGCTAGCTGGGCTAACCAAAGGCCAAGGCCGGGCGATGCTCAAGTACTTGGGCGCTCCCGCACGTTTGCATGAAAAAGCTCCCACCGCTGATTTGCTGGATGGCAAACCGGGCCAAACTGACGAAGCCGAATTGGGCGTCAGCTATGACACCATCGACAAGTACTTAACCGGCGCGCCGGTAGCCGCGACCGACGGTGGTTTGATCGAAGAAAAGTACCTCAAAACTGAACACAAGCGCCGCCCACCAGTTACCCCGGACGATAACTGGTGGCGCCGCTAACTGCGGGAGCACCTTACAGCAGTAATGCTGGTGGCGTAGCTGTTTGGGCAGCGTGTAGCACTTCGGCAGCAAAATCAGCTGGTGGGATATTGTGGTCATCATTATCATGTGGCGGTCCCACCACGCATCTAGTGTTTCGAGCAGGGAAGTTGATGCGATCAACCGGTATGGGGTATCGTACCATCCCTTGCTAGGGTGTACCTTAGAGTATTGGTTGGCTATGTGACCCGAGAACACTAAGTTGACGCCCCCAGGGAAAACATTTACCCAACGCCTTACATAGCCCCAAGTCGGAGCCTGATCAGTGATGAAGGGTTCAAACCGGGCGTACCGTTCTTGGTTGTAAGTTTCCAACGCCGCTATTTCTAAAATTGTTTGCAGGGTCGTCAAATCTCAAAAGCCTTTCCAAAACTGCGTAAACTGCTTCCCCTGCCGTTTTCCGGGTAGTGTTTATTTTATGTTTGCGCGGCTTACCATTAGCGTCGGTAATAGTTAGGATTTT
>Ga0268261_10001278_pt1 | contig 17093 bp, 10 predicted proteins | sample TergutNc150P1_FD_190353 | JGI IMG/M metagenome (GOLD analysis project Ga0268261, IMG submission 190353) | Nasutitermes corniger P1 segment gut microbial community from laboratory colony in Florida, USA - Nc150 P1 (SPAdes) (version 2) | ecosystem: Host-associated > Arthropoda: Insects >...
TAACTATCCGAGGTAAAACTCGGTGTGTTTTGCTACATTTTGACAGTTCAAAACGTTGTGTATGTCCTCTGTATAAATTTCTATACGCTTTCAAAGTTGTAAAGCTCTTTTTGAAACACCCTGTATTATTGAGGTATATGCAGAGTGACTTTTCCCTCCAGACATTTCTGATGATGCATCTGTCCCCTCTGGCAGAACTACATCTGTGGCGCCCCTCCCACACAAGTCCAATGTATGCAACCCTACATTGACTGGCGATAAAGTTTCCCTGACGAGATATTTCTGACTACATTCCTGTCACGCGAATCGGTACTAGTTCTTTCCGGAATGTACGAGTCAGCATTTCGATTCGGCTGACTGCGCCGCCGCCTTTGTAGTGAAGCCGCCTGCAATTCTCGGCCTGTAGAGTGTTGGTCGTATTGTCTGTTTTGATCATAGCTCGAATTTTATCTGTAGCGTGTATGCCTCATGTTCTGGGGTTGAAACCTCGGTCTCTAGTGGCCGCTTTGGTTTTGTCCACTGGACGAGCTGTGCTGTAGCCTTGACATTGACGGTTCGCGGTTCGAACAATTTTTTGTCTCACCGTCCTCCGTTATCTGCAGTTTGTTTATGAAGTAAGAAGACTAAGGCTTCCTGTTTTGTTTTTACATTTGCAGACAAAAGTGCGCTATGTATGTAGTTAGGGTAGTGGCCACCGACAGCGTCAGTGATCTCTAACTCAGACATTTTTGGTGTCAAATTTGCCCCCTGTATCATACAAGTGTGGCTCTAGCTCTGTGAAAGATAAATGTACTTATTCATTCTCAGCATTGTTGCCAGATGTGTGCTAATTGTTACCTTTCCCACATATAGAAGTCCTTACCATAACAATTACCAAATACATAACTTCAATACTGAGACCAGGCAAAATGATTGTCCATAGTTGGACTTGTCATGCTGTCCCCTGGCAATGGCAAAGAGGACTTTCTGCAATTGGACATACTGTGTAAGAATTTTCATACAAAAACAACATTTTTGAGCACTAAGCAATATGTACATATAAAACATTAGTACAAATATGCTTGTGGATTTACAGATTCCTCTTAGTTTTGTGTATGTAATAAACTTCTACATACTGTACAAATATGTACATTTCTTAAAGGAGACTTGTAATGAGCAAATTATAATGCAGTAAAGTTGTAAGTTGTAAATTATGTATTCTTATTGTTTTATTGACATGTATACTCTGTTCTGTATATTCTTTGCCAACTGGCATTCTCCAGCCACCCTGACTGAGGTTTTTCCTTGCTTTTTCCTCAGTTGTAAGGCAAATGCCAGGGTATACCTCGCAAAGACAGGGCACGGTCCGCACTCTTCCTAATTAGTGAATTGTGTTGTTTTGTGTATTGTTTATGCCGATTGTGTTGTTCTATGTATTGTTTGTGTGTTAATGTGTACTGTACCACTGCCACCGGGTGTAAACCCAATTGCAGTTAAATATGTATCAAATAAGTCACTCCTTATTTGCAACAATCTGAAATTGTTCTAACAATCCACAGGATCTAATTCTGGCCAGTTATTGGAAATATACAAATTAAGCCTTACAGAATAAATTCTTAATCAATCTAAAAATATTTTAACCACTTTCTAACAAATGTGCTTAGACTGCAACTGGATTTATCCATACTGAGAACTCTTTTTCATATGCAGGTGCAGATTACTGCTTTTTGTCCTCAGCACAGTCAATAACAGAAGATTCATTGGGCTTCAGAAAGTATTGATTGAGATCTTCTTTGGAGCTCATGTCATTTTCAATTGTAGCTTCATGCTCTGAAATTCCTTTTTCTAAAAGTGGCTTTGTCTCTAATCTTTCTTGATCCATTTTTTCACCTAAAACAAAGTAAACAATGGCAAATTTATTTTGTTGTGACACCAATGTAGTGTACTCTATTTAACAAAATGAAATTTGTAGTTCTTCTTACCATAGAGAATTTCCACAATTTCTTCCTCTGAGTCACAGCAAGGTAATGTTTTCACATCAGTATTTTGCAACATGAATTTAATTTCTGGTTTAACATTAAAAAGGATCAGTGTTTGCTGTCTATTCTGGAAAGTCCTGTAAATCACTTTCAAGACCTGGGGAATTAATCAATACTGTAGTCATACATTATTGACTATGTAGTATATAGACAGAAGAGCACTACAAACAAAATTCTGTAATACCTCTCATTCATTCTTACCAACCAGTTAAACTGTGACCTTATAACCACCATAGAAAAACATATGAATTTTACAAAAACAACAGTCATAAAATTTCTGGTGTTTGTGTCTGTTACATTGACCCTGAGCATCAGCTTGTGTACTGTCATTCTAAAAAGCTTGGAAATGGTACACATTTAAAATACAGAATAGGAAGTGAAGTGTTAATATCCAGTAAAGTTTCGTGACAGTTTTATGTGATGTTTATTTTATATCTTTGTTTTTAAGGTGGGCACTAACAACTCTAATATTGTTATAATATTCAACAAATAGTATGATTTTTCATTTCATAATTAATATAGTTCAAATTATTTCCATTATTCAGCCAAGTGATAAGTGTAGGTTTATATGGAATTACTTTTGGAAATTGTAAATACACCACACACACATTAATACAAACAAGTACAAAGGTTCCAGTACCATGTGTGAAGGTGATATCAATATATGCACACATTAAAATGTCACCAAATATATGATTTATAATTCTTACAGTAGTAAACTCATACTGCTAGTAATCTTAAGAACATACCATAGCTGTGGTGCAATCCACTCCCTTAATATATGTGCAGTTAATAATAACTGGCAGGGGACTGCCATCCTGGTTCATTCCTGCCTTGTTCACTGATGTATACATATAGTTTGCTGCTGGATACATTAGACCAATGTCTGGGGTAACCATCACATACTCACTACCTGTAGGAGTCTGTAGACATGTACATGCCAGTAATCCACATCAAAGTAAATTACATGTTGATTAAACCATTTACATCTATAAGTGTACCTATAAGTGCTCATGCTATATATATATATATATATATATATATATATATATATATACTCTCATTTCATGGCAACTGTAAGTGAACTTTTACTCAACACGTGAAGGATTGCTTGCAGTTCTGCTGCCATTTGTGAGTAATGTTTGATACTGTGTGGTTTATAAAATTGTAGGAGCTGATTCTAGAAACCAGTGAAAACACTTCTAGCTATTCATAGGCAAGGATTGTCACTAACACCTTTCCAACCAACATGAAGTGATGAAGGATGCAGATAAGATACACCATCTATGTTGACAGAACTGATCCAACAAATGAGGTGCTGTACTGTTCTTTTCTTATTTTGAGAAATTTCACAGGAAGAAAAAGCATGCCTTAAGATATTAATGTCTTATGCAAATTGACTTTAAAGGCGATGGTAAAGGTAAAGGTAAACTTTTCCCTGTACACACTGTGAAGGCATACAGGGGAAGTGGAGGTATACTGCCACCCTTCTTGAATTGTGGTCTTTATGGTCTGGCCACTTTAGCTGCTGGAATGAGCATCCAGTTCCTCTTTAATAGGAAGTTGGATATGCCTCAAAGTTGGTTTGGACATTTTGGAGAAGAGATAAATCTTTTGCCCCTGCTGCTATTCAAACCCAAGATTATCCAGTCTGTATCCTAGTCATTATACTGACTATGCTGTCCCAGCTTCCCAGTTGACTTTAAAGGGAAAGAATAAATTATATTTTATATGTGGAAGGATAATGTGTGACTAAATACTTAAATATGGTTCAACAGTGGGTATCATACAGCTGACTGGTATATTTTTTGACATTATGAAGGCAGGAATAGATGTCACACTGTAGTTAAGCACATGAATCAACAAAACTATCACCTATATTAAAGTACTTTATAATCATCTCACTAAGTAACATGTTTAGTGAAATTTTCTAAATGTTAAGGAAACAGCATCATTTACTGTAGTACAGGGTATCAGAGTACCAGACAATTACTGTTCATCTGTCTCGCTTTGTGCTGGAACAGAATACCACAAACTGGAATGATATGTTGCATTTATGATCGCACATATGCTGTCATCTTAGCCTCTGTGAGTTCTCACACCTATGACTGACATTATTTCATATCTTTTCTCTTTCCTACTTCATCATTCTTCAAAACATAATCCGTGAAGAAATTCATATAATTTGCACTGTGTATTACCAGGTCTTTTATATTTTCACCCAGAATTGTTGAAGAAGGAACATTTAAATAAATTTAAATTTAAAATAACTTTTAATTTTACAGTCAGTTCAGAGTGTGTTCTGAAAATGTGGTTTATGATACTAGATTTGAGTTTAACACTAAAAAGCGTTAAGAAAATATTGAATTATAGCTCTTATAATTTTTAAAATTAATACTGTCTCTAATAGCAAGTGTATGGGCAAGAAATGAACAGACAGTTCACAGTGAGAGTGGTGTAGCTGTGTGTAGTTAGTGCCATCAAATTCAGAACTCAGTACAGGGAAGATACATGGTGACTATGCCAGGAGGCAGCCTTTTTACTATGTGCAGTTACCACGCTTCTTAGCTAGCTGTAGCCAAAGTGAGATAAAGGGACATCACAGAGTGGTGGTTACTGGCCTGCTTGCAGTTTGTACCATACATGGCTGTCAGAGCTAACTGTATCTTCAGAAAACAAAGGACCCATAATAGTTTTTACATTCAGGATGCACAGAACACGAACTTGTACATCATGGTGTAGAAGGTTATGCATAAGATGTGTATTTTTGTGTTCCAGCATCTATTTTGTGTGTGTGTGTATTTCCACTCAACATCCCTCCCCCCCCTCTTACTATCATATTTTTTGTTTTGAACTGACTAAAGACATCAATCATAAGTATTGCCAGATAATGTGTATCTGTAATTCTGTAAGATTTGGTAATTTTGTTGTGTTCGTTATGGTCTCTCTGTATTTCTGTTTCTTGTGGAAGGCACTCAAAATCACGAGGCTTATGATGTGAATTTTCAAGCTCTGATATCATCTAACTGTTCTTATATTAGTACTAAATGTTGATGCCTTATTTTACTGTCTGTCAGCGTGGCAGTTTGTGATTGACAAGGTTCTGAATATCATCTCTGTGGGGGACTTCAATCACATGACACTTAATTTGGGATTTTGTCTGACACTGCCTACCAGACTTAATTTCACATGTTCATATGGAGCACAAAGTAGTCTAGTGTAATCCATGTCAAACACAAAGAAAGTCTCGAAAGAACTGTAACAAAATTATTAAAGCCTGTAACCTCACAAAAGTGCAGATGCTTACACCTCTACAGTCACATGATTAATATTTGTATAACTGGCATCTCCATTTTGCAGTGGCAAGCTTGATTCTGAGTTGAACTTTCTGACAGATTTTATTTGTATGGTGCGTGGGCACACAAAATGCAAGCTGGTGGAGTACAGAATATCACATCCTATATAGAAACTTCTTCTACACAACTTAAAATTTGGTGTTTGGTGCATCCTGACTGTAAAGAGGATGATGGATCCTTTGTCTTATGCAGTTGTAATCAACTCTGAGAAACATGTCAGCAAATTATTGCAAGCAGACCAGCAACCTTCAGTCTGTAGTGTTGCTTCACTGCATCCCTACAATGGACCAAACAGAAAAGGCAGCAGCCTGTGGCACATAATGGTAAAGCCATGTCTCAGAAGAGTCACCTGTCTATATTTTCTAACCTTGCTGGTAGTGATGTTGATATTTGGCCGAGCCCACAGGTAGAGCAGGAAAACCATATTTGCGATGACACCTATCAGTAAACCAATTTCTACTCCAAGACCCAGGCATGATACAAAAGTTAGCACCACCAGGAATAAGTCTCTCTCTGTAAGAAAAACAGGTATTTGCATAGCAGAAGTGTAGCACACGTCATATTTTATGTAAGTTTGGTTCATACCAGGAAAGGCTATCCAGTATTCAGAAACAAAAAAAACTAACTACATGGAGCATAACCCTGAGAACCTAACTGGTCCTCAGCTAGTCAAGAAATTCCCCATAGTTTATGGAACCTGAAAGTTCATCACTGCATTCACAAAATTCTGCTACCTGTCTCTATCCTGAGTCAGACCAATCATGTAAAATGTGTATGTGTACAAGATTTTTGTCATATAATTGATCTGTAAAATATAAAAATAATGTACTGGTCAGTTAAAAGCATATTTTTGTTTAATCCATTTGTCTTGTGCTGGTATAACAGAACATGGCATTTTGAAGTACAGTATCCCTAAGCACTGCATTGTTTATCAGAATTTAACATTTCATGGCACACACAGTTTCTTCTTACTGGGATCCTAGTATTTTGAATGGATGTTACTTACAAGGAGAGTGCACAATTGAGTCCACACCAATCTGTTTAAAACTGTAAGGCAAACTGACCAAGCGGTATAACCTTATATTCATAAACAGCTGAGAATATCGACATTGAAATTTTTTCATCAAGTCACCATTGATTTGGTGATGATCAAGTCATCCCTCCTTAGGCTAGGGGTTAAGGTGAGCAGCTTCTAATGGGAAGGTTACAGGTTTCAGCCTCATCAGTTACCTTTTTCCTTTTTTAGTTATTTAACTCATGCATTTGTATTGTTTAGTTTTTATTACTATTTTGTTTATTTCCTTTTATATTACTTCAAAGGTAATTTGCCATACAAAAATATTTTTACTTATAATATGAGAATGTGCTACAAAATTGCATTTGAAAAGAAATAAGCAAAATTCTTTAATTCATTCATTCCATTGGCATGTGCAGAATGCAATGATTCGTTGCCGTTCTCAGGAGCTTCTTCCATTCCTGTCTGTTATATACTCTTTCCTTCCACCCTTTTTCACCAACTAGTCTTCCATCCTCCCTCACTTCATCTTGCCATCTTTTTCTTGGTCTACCTCTCAGCCTTATTGCTTCCAGATTCATATATACTACATTTTTGGGAATTCTATTTTCTTCCATTCTGTGTACATGTCCAAACCAACATAATCTATTTAACCTTATTGTCTCTATTATAATGGGTTTTTTAACCATTGCATATATTTCTTTGTTGGTTAATATTCCTCAATTTTCTTTTTCATTGTCATATACCGGGCCTAAAATTCTTCTATACACTTTCCTTTCAAAAATGTTTATTTGCTTTCTATCACTCTTTGTTAGTATCCAGGTTTCTGATGCATATGTTAAAATAAAATGGTAATCAAAATTAAAAAAGAAATTTGTAAGTTAAAAGAGTGAAAAAAGAATAATATAACCAACTGCCATAAACCTTCACACTTGAATTTGCTTGCCTTAACTCTTGGACTACTGATGGTTGGAATGGTAAATGTCAAATCACTGGTGACTAGTAGAAACGAAATTTCATTGTTTATTTGTTCTATAATTTCTGAATATGGAGTCATACTGCTTGGCCATTTTGCCTTACTCAGGAGTTTAAAAAGAATTTGCAAGGACTCAAACCATATGCTTTCCTTGTTAGTAGTGAATGATATACTGGAATGATTATATATGCAGTGGAGTTTACTGGAAGTGAGAAGAAATTACTGGCCTAAAAGTTGTAGGATCCCAGCAAAAATTGTGAATTTCAGATGTAATCAGAATACAAGTGACAAAATTTACTGTTTATGCTAATGCCTAGTTAAACAATAGGACTGATTGTACTGAAAGTAGTGCCTTGTCAGCAGATTGTGAAATGCCTGTAGTCTAGTAGAAGCAATGCCCGAGCTTACAGGTAACAAAAAATTCGTCATTGTGTGTTCTTTGGGCAAACTGCACAAAGTAAATGCATGTTTGAGGGGGTCATATCTATCAGTCTACGTGTTTGATCTCTGATACTGCTGAATAGTATTTGATGAAAATTGGTATTGGTAGGTTACATTGATTATACAATAAACTTAATTGTAACTGACCTCCTGCACAATGGGTACCTGGTCTTTCCCTAGGTTAAAGTAGCCAGGCCATGGGGTTGACCACCCTCCCCAATCTAGCACCAAGGTTATAAGAAAAGTAGAACCAAAACTCTACTCCCCCTCTGTTCCTTTGTGGTATGTTGTAGGGTGGATGTTACCTTTTAACAGTCTGACATAAATACAAGGCTACATAAAATGAAGCACAAATCAAACTTTATCATTTCTCTCAAAACCTTTCATTTTATGACAAAATCAGTACATAAAACACTTTAGATCTATTTATTATCCAGACCAACAACAGCACAACATGTAAATTAATAATATTTTATATATTGTAAGCACTCCTTCATGTTTCAATGCATCTGCATCATCGTCAGGGAGTCTTAACCTTTACTTTGCTAAAGTTACAAATTATTAAAATTACAACACAATAAAATTAGTAGATTACTATGTTCACGTGATTATTGTTCAATGGTAAAAAACAATCTATAAAACGTTACTAATTATAACATTTGGAAGTTGTTTGTTTGATGGCCACATATGCAATCTGGACACTCTTGTGGGTGTAATCCCTATGAGTCTTGTTGGTGTTTCCTTTATGTTGGAGGAAACACCAACATAGGGATTACACCCTCAAGACTGTCCAGATTGCATATGCAGCCACCAAATAAACAACTTCCACATGTTAAAATTATTAACGTTTTATAGATTATATTTTATCATTCAACAGCGATAACGTGAACATTTTAATCTACTAATTTTATTGAGTTGTAAATTTAAAATTTTCTAACTTTAGCACAGTAGAAGTTTAAGACTCCCTGCAGATGATGCAGATGCAATTAAACATGTAGGATTGCTTACGATATATAAAATATTATTAATATATATGTTGTGCCGTTGTTGGTCTGGATAATAAACTGTACAAGATGCATGGTACATACATTAAAATAACTTCAGATCTAATTAATATCTTTAAAATAAACATGTTTTCAGTGCAGGCGATATTTAACAAAATACAAAGGAAGGAATTCATGACTGTGCATAGTGATATCAGCAGTATCACTAGCTTCATAATACGATAAATGTTAGCATACAGTAATTAAACACTGAGGTAAATTAGGTGTAATACTATTAAATAATTAATTTTAGTAGATATCTAGATGCTTTTTATAGACTTCATCCATATTCCAGTAATATTACAAGCTGAATGAGGACTGCTTGCTGTAAGAAGTGAAATAACCCTTATGTTTATTTTAAAACATGTTATACCTGTCCAGATGTTTTCTGCATGTACTACAAAGAGTTTGATTACAGAGTAAAGAAATGTGCCACAGTTGTAACTTCCTATCTTTTATTTTGCATGACTTTTGCTGAGTAGTCATTACTTTTTGTTGTTTACTTACTGTTACATTTCCACAAAGTATTCAGAATTTTCCAGTCTATCATGAAAGAAACTGCAGCAATAAGCACAGCTGCTAGTGTTGTACGTGGTATGTAGTAGAAATATGGAGCCAATAAGCTGAGTGCTAAGACGATCACGGTTCCTGGAAAAAAGGGTTCATGTATCATAAGCAAAACAGATATGTGGACATGTAGGATAAATAATGGCAGTTTCTTGAATTGTCTTATTCCCCTTACATAAAATTGGATGGGATTTATATTAGACATAAATAGGCATGTGATATGGAGCCATGAAAAGTACACAACAGAAGTCTGTCAGTGGATATTTGAATTAGGGGGTTTCAACATTCTCTGTTTCAGTATATTATTTAGTTAATAAACTCAGTTGTAAAACAAAGATGTTCATTGCTGAATACATTGTACTTAAGAAGAAATTAATAATTGTTTAGAATAAGGGTTCACAGAAAAGACAAATTTGAGATAGTAATTCTGTAATTAGTTTTTGTCTACTTGTATCTTATTATTAACCCTTCAATGCCAGTCTTGATGCAGTGTACACACCTTTAATTCTTCACATGTTTCTGGCCTTGCTGCATTGTACACTTATGAATGGATAGAAGGGTACTATAAATTTAAAGCCCCTTCTTTTTGGGCAGTGTTGTTGAATGGTTAAAGCTCTTTCTTACTGTCTGTTAATTGTAGTCATAATATATAAATATGTATATATATATGTATTTTTTTTCTGCTACTGATTTCTTCTCTGTAGAATGTTGATTGGGAAATTAGCTACACATAAATTTTGAACTGGTAGGATCCAGAGAGTCATAGTTTACTTCAAAATGCTGTCTCATCATTTGTGGGGGGTTGGGGGAGGGGCTTACTGAAAATCATGAAAAACCTCAGCCAGGATAGTTGAACCTCTTGAATAATAAGCAAGAATGCCAACTACACTACAGTATTTGGTTGATACTAGCCTGAATATAGGCCAACCATGGGAGTTCTGGCTCCACTGGCATTGCTGACTGCACTCCTTGTTAACGCTCCGCATGTCGGCATAGATTGCACACATGATCCAAGGATATTGCATACACCAAGAGTCAGCATTTCTTGGGTTGCATCCACTGATGGTCCAGTAACTGAACAAAATGATCATACAAAAAATTATAAAATTCCCATCTCAAGTTGGGTTAGAATTGAATTTCACATGAAAGATTCAGGATTAATGAGCTTCATGATAAGGGACTTAACTCCATGTTTCCCAAATCAAAATAATATACTGCAGATGCAAGGACTTGTTTCTTACAAAACATTTGCACGAGTACATACTGGTTAATCTGCAAGTATGAAAATTAGGTGACAAGGTAATACCTGGTACCCAAATCTTTTGAACTTCTCTGTCATCATATCTGACTTGACTGTAAGCAAATTTACATTTTTTTCCTTCCACATATTTGGTTTACATATGCTTAGCTGTTCTGTTGTTATCAGTTATTTGTCATAGTATATTATCCTTTTAGATATGTGAAACAATAATAAAGGAAAGAAAACACTACATGTGCATTCAAATGAATACTCCAAAGAAAAGATACAGTTGATTTCTAAGATGGGAACTTGACCAGAAAAGTGTAACATACAAACCAGCAACTATATACCAATACTTACCAAAAGCCTTTGCTATTGCCACATTAGCCAGTATGGCAACCATAGGAATCACTACAATGCCTAGGCCAAGTTCTGAACACATATCAAGGAATGTCACTGTGGAATTGTTCTCCTGTATTGAGAAAGGTGGAAGACTAAATGATGGAAGCCCTGACTCAATTTTACCTAAAATGCATCAAAGTTAAAATAATAAATTAATATCAGTGACATTTTATATGGTGTGTATGACGTGTGTTACATGGACATGTAATTAACACATAAATGTTGTGAGTTACAACTTTCATCTTACACATAGAGGACATATAGCTTTGTGTTTTGTTTACAAGCTCATGTAATTTTTGATTTCATGTAATTTCATGTAATTTCCTTCCACAATACTTGTGTGGCGTTTTGAGAACAACACAAAAAAGAAGTGGGCAGAGCAAATAACTATCTTTGGCAGTGGCAATGCAATGCATGTCAATAAAATGATAAGGTTTACTTGAAATGGACATGCAGATACACCTACAATAAGAACACAGCCCTATTTGCTAGGCTGTTCCATTAGATACTGAGTTTCTGTAGCAACATGCAACCACAGACAGATGGAATTGTTTCCTGCCTATGTCTGTAGAGCATGTAGGCTCTGGTGACATATGGCAGTTGGGTAGTCATATAGCTGCTGAGTTCAGCATCAAAGACTAGGGGTTAGAAAACATGTGAAACTGACAGTCTTACCCTGATCAGTGGACCGATAGTGGCCCGAAATCCAGCTGCAGTCTCAGGCAGCCACATGAGAATATCTCCTTCAAGCTGTGCCATGATTTCATTAGATGACATTGTGCGTATCCACCTCAGGAAGCCAAGTGTGTATTTTGAATGTAGTCGATGGTGTTATGCATTAATGGGAAACCAGGCAGTGTGGCAGATTCCAAGGCCTGTAATTTCTGCATAGCTTTTCACCAACCATACTAGCTGTTGCACCAAGACCCCTCCTAGTGCCAGTCACTATGACTCCCACTGGTTCACCACCCACTTTGTCATCATCCACCCACATGTATATGTAACACACCCCATCTCTCCGAATGGCTATTCTCTTGGACTCTGAGAAAGCACAGGCCCTGATTGATAGCCTTAAGTGTCAGTTTCAGCCAGTTGTGCTTTTGTTCATGTTGTGAGTGGCATCCAAAAGCCCCAGCTGGTACAGACGTTTGGTGAGCCAGTCCCATGGGTTGATACAGCTCATTATGTTTAAGTGACCCTTTATACATAATAGATCTGTTTGGCACACATAAATCAGGTTGCAAAGAAGGCAGCCCAGAGACTGGGTATGATGCCAGGTCCTCTTTGAAACAGAAGTGGCCTATCCTTAATAAACAGTGTTCTGCTTTATAAGCATCTCATTCACCCCATGGCAGACTATGTGTGCCTTATCTGGAGGTCTGCTGTGTACACCTGTGTCAGGAAGCTCTATGTGCTATCAAGTTGTCTTCACATTGCACCTAACAGACATTTGTACATTATTTTTTATGAGAATTTGGAGGTTTCTTTTTTCACTGGCCATATCAGAGCACTGGCTGAGGTTGTCAAAGTAGCCAGTGTGGCAAGTTCCCTATTTCGGCACTCCTAAAAGGAACATCTGCTGCATGAGGGCTGATCAAAGTCACCGGAGTCCTTAACAGGCAGTGAATGGAAATCAGCAGCTAGTCAAGGCTCCCTGTCAAATGTGGTGAGCTCAACAGCATGAACTGTGCCTAGTGCTTGTCAGATAGAATTACTGGGATTTCCCATGATTTTCCTTATTTATAAGGCAAATAGCAGGACATAATTCAGAGACAGTTTACAGCTTACATTCCCTTGAAGCCATCCTTGAGACAAACAGGCTCTCGGTGAACGTGATGTAGTCAATCTGGCTTTAAACCCCTGACATCCTTCCAACCAAATTTCATACCCCCAAAGAGGACATTTGCCATTTGCAGTATACACCCTCATTATGACTGTGTTAAGGCCTCATGGCAAGGCAGTAAGTCCATTAGTGTAAGCAAAATCCCCATTATCATTACAAATTTCCTGTGTCATGGCTGAGCAGTATGTTTCGTGTGAAGCGATTAGTAAACAACCAAGAGACATTGACATGTGCTTCGTGTAAGTCTCTGTCGTCAGCTTTTTGGTTGGTTGGTTGGTTTGGTTAGTTGGGATGTGGATATTTTTCTTGGACCACTAAAGCCTAAAGATGAAGGCACTATGTTCCTTTGAAGTGGGAAGTGATATTCGATTCATACACACCACATTCCAGAAGATCTGGATGCTACAGTGAAATAAGTTGTAATTTACAGATGTTGTTACAGAATGTTTTCTTTTTCATCCTGAGGCATGCAATGTGAAGGTAAATAGTGGTTTCTGTATGTACCATTTATAATAAGCATCAAAAAAACGTACTGACGATCATACAGAATGAATTCACAGTCCTTGTTTCAGCATACCTGATAGAATGAATGGAGATGGACCAGCTGTTTCAAAGTAATAGGCAAGGACTGCTGATATAACCACTATAATTGCATTGCGAGAAATGGATAAAAACCACAAACTTTTCTTTATCCTCTTTTGATGTATGGTTAAATTTTGGTCTCCAGATCCCATATGAATATCCTGTGCTTTCTGTAACAATTACAAAAGAAAAAAGAAAGTAAATAAGACTTCTGTTTTCAGAATATTTCATAGAAACAAAACAGGATAACATGTTCAATGAAAGTTTATTTTTTTTTTATGTCCAGCTGATTGATTTCTATAAGACTACAACCACTCTGTGGTATGTTTCAGAATTCAGTTCCTGCCTCACACAAAACGCAGTTTGTCTCGTTTATGAAAACAAACAAGTTAATGCTGTATAGGGAATAAGTATCTTTGTTTATTGTGAGAACCATATGCAAAATGTGAATGCACTCCAGTAAAAATGCAGAGTTGCTAAATGTGATACATGGTGGTATGTTTAGTAACTGCTTTGTTTTATTGGCTTAAAGGTATTAACGCTACCCAATGTTAAAAAAAACAACAGGTGTACTGTGTCAGCTGTTCTTATTTCAATACCTGAAAATTTCTTAAGAATTAGGTTTACCACAAATGTTGATCAAGGCATCCCTTTGAAGACTTACATTTTATTTCTGTTTCTGCCAGTAATAAATTACTGGCCTTACATACTCCTTGTTAACATCAATATCATGAATGGGACTATGAAAATTACATTCGGAAAAATGAAGTAATTGCACCATGCAGTATTTTGACACAGACACTTCTGCTCCAGTTTCTGTGCCATTAATTTAGTTGTTTTTGAACAGAGACACTTTGCATTCATGTGAGAGTTATGGTTTTATATTAGACATGCAGGTTTGTTAATCTGACACACTATTTAGGCAGTGAAATTTAGTCTGAGTAATAAATTCTTATTAATCCATATTATTCACATTACAAGTAGGCAAGTAGTATTTCATTATGCCAGGAGAATTTTGTGGCATACAAAATATTGTCATTTATGTTTTATCCACAGGGCAAGGGGGCTGTTAAGGTTGCTATAATGGGCCAAAGTACAATATATTTTAAAGAAGCATTAAAATCAGAAACGAACCCGGAGAATAAGCAGGCATGTAATACAGAAAACTCCCAAAATGGTATCCCAAATCTTGATCTCATGCATGTGGGTAATGAGTTTACTAATATTGTCAATAAATCCTTTTGTATTAAATTTTTGCAAACCAAACAGTGACTTCAGCTGAGATGCAATGATGATGATGGAATAAGCAGATGTAAATCCAGATGTAACTGGTGCAGAGATGAAGTCTATTATAAATCCTGTGTCAAAAGAAAGAAATATTGTTGTAACAGATTTCTTGCACTGTCCATTTATACAGTTCATTCATACGTATGTGTGTGATTAAATCAACTCACTTCTAAATATATCATTAATGCAATTAATTATGAAGTTAGTCATGTAGCATGCAGAAGGCAGCAAGTAACTTTTAAAAATTATTTAAGAAAACATCATTAGGAGAAATCACTTGGAAGATGGAAGTAGAGTTGGGAGAACAATACTGAAAATACACTTTAGGGAATTATGATGTTATGAATTGGATTAAGCGGGTTCTTAATGTCAGATTGTGATTTATGGATATATCACAGGTGAGAATCTTCTATTTCTGTATCTGCAAGGATAACTGTAGTTAACTTTTGTCACCTGAAGTAATAAGTAACAAAACTGGAATAAAAAGAATGATCATAACAGTAATAAGAATATTGTGTACAAAAAAGAAATGATGTGTCACAAGTAGTCTGACTGAGCTGGATTTAGCTAGCCCAGATCTCCCACATGGTGTTTGTTAAAGTTTTCAGACTCAAGTTTTGTTTGCACTTCTTATTTCTCTCATGCATAATATATTGTTCATCTAGCCAATCCTCTCAATTTGGTAATCCTAACAATATTGTGTGAATGAGTAAAAATGATGGAACTCATAATTACTTTTCTTCATTCTCCTGTTTCTTGCTCAGTTGTAGGACCAAGCATCTCTTCATTACTGTGTTATCAGACATTCAGTCTGTATAGTTTATGTTCTGGCAAAATAAAGAATTCTGAATGACATGTGGTGTCATCCGTGTGTCCTTGAAGCTAAGAAAGCTGTCAAAGTAAGAACACTGATCCATTGTGTACCACTAAAAGTCCAACTTTTGTCTGTAAGTCAAGGATAAAACAGCAAACTCGTGGTTTTAACAGGCTGACCCTTTGCAGGAGTCTTATCCATTTCTCACATAGTTGAACATGAGGAATCAGTAATTCACAATAGAAATCTTAGATACTGTCTTTTTTCATTTTGGTATGTAAAATATTACTTACCCAAATTTAGTAAGCCCATAATAAGTTCAATACATCCATTTAAAAATGTCAGTAAAACTATGTATTCTATACCAAGGCCATGTGTGAATTCATATGTCAACAATGACATGACTGCAGTTGGTCCAATAGAGACTTCTTTAATTGTTCCAAACACAACATACAAGTAACTTCCAAGGAATGCTGAATAAAGTCCAAACTGTAAAATAGTTACAAGAACATGAAAAAGGAAACACAAACAGCAGCAGCAATTGTGGTAACAATGATGACAGTGACAACAGCAATGAGAAACAAATTGATGGTGATCATTATAATGAAATAAAATATGATAAAGATGACCATGACTCTTAATTTTTCACTCTGATGATATTCTGATGTTATTCCATTTTATAATTTATAAAGAAAAAATTCCTAAATGCAGTTGTGTCTTAAAATAAAAAGTCTTTAACATTAATGCCTTAAATAATGCTTTTATCACTGGCATTAACACACTGACAGAGCTTCTCAAGTGTCATAGCTTCTTCTTCTGTAATCACAGTATCACAAGGTTAGTGATGCTGAGGAGATAATTTGGCTGTGATACAAACACAGCACTTACTCATACCTGTGGACTAAGGCCAGCTAATGAAGCATAAGCAATGCTCTGTGGCATCATTGTGAGCCCCACTGTTATTCCTGCGGTTATGTCTCCAATTGCATCTTGCTTCGTGTATTGTGGCAACCAGTTAAGGATGTTTATATGACGAAAAACTCTGTCCTTAATTCTTGCTGAAATTGGTTTCTTCAACATTTCCAGGTAAGTTGCGTCACCAATTAATGACACTGAAGTAATTAGAACGCAGTAAGTTTAAATAACCGTACATGTTAACATTTTATTTTTGCATGGGAGGTTTGTGGAGTGGAAGTTCAGAACATATATTTGGAGTTGTCAATAAATACTAACACTAGGTAGTAATAGTATGTGGAAATATAGGCTAAATTGAAGAGTAGCAATATTCATCCCATAAAAGCAATCCCATTACAGGCCTGGACAGGCCCTGAGGGTTCCAGGAGGTTGAGGCTCCCAGATTTCAAGACAATTGGCACATGAAGGTGGTAAGGTTGTCAGCCCTACGCACCGGCCTCCTTTACCCCCAGGAAACATTCCTGGTACTCATTTCTGTTAGAGGCTGAGTCAACCCCAGGGCCATAGTGCGGCTGGAAGGATTATGTCAATGAA
>Ga0268261_10001279_pt1 | contig 17089 bp, 9 predicted proteins | sample TergutNc150P1_FD_190353 | JGI IMG/M metagenome (GOLD analysis project Ga0268261, IMG submission 190353) | Nasutitermes corniger P1 segment gut microbial community from laboratory colony in Florida, USA - Nc150 P1 (SPAdes) (version 2) | ecosystem: Host-associated > Arthropoda: Insects > Digestive...
TATGTCACCTGATTGTCATCTTAAGTATCCCCTTAATGGATTTTTCATAGAATCGTTATCTGATTTTATCTAACTTGCATTCCTGCTGGCGCCTACAAGTTCAAACACGTCTAAAGTAGTCGTCTAATAACTTTGCCTGGGGAAATCAACATAGTGCAGCTTAAAACTCGCTGCTCTACAAGTAAAAGACAGCTCGCTCAGTCTAACCCGTCCACTCTCACAGTTTAGCACCAAGTCTCATTGCAGTTAAAAATGTTCAGTGCAACGCATAATGAATATTCTAAAATTCACCATGTTTCATTTCTACCTTACTTAAGCCTTAAAAAGTTGCGTAAAAAGTTAAATACTACTGTAGAACAAGGTATTTGGTATAATACGTTTCAAGTTCAAAGTACAAAGTGTTATGGCTGGTAAATAATATTGTTACGACACTTAACAGTGATATTGTACACGGTGTTACATCCTGACGTTATCCAAGTTATGTAGCTAAAACCCTGAACTCAGTAATAGAAATCGATTTCTGTGTTGTGCAATAAACATAAATTACGCAAAATATACTAAACAATGTATTGCGCAAAAAAGTGCACTTTTAAGTTACGTACATAACTATTTCGTGTTATCATCTGGTTGTGACACAGTTAAATTATCCTTTAAAGCAAAACTAATACATAAATAGCTCCCGTCAAAACTAATATTCGTCTTAAAATGTGTTAAAAATGCGTTTATCGTCTCTGGCTTACGGTGTTGTGTGTATCAAAAACGTTTAACATATTTCACTAATTACGTGTTAACATCAAAACATAAGTGCAAAGTTAATATGTGTGCTTTTGATTTAAATAAAACTAGTCGCTTAGCTAGCTGTAAATTGTACACCGAGTTCTGTTCCAAGCATCCTCAAATAAACATATTTCCCACCTAAAATACTGTTCTGTAGTAAACGTTCTCATAATTGGTTATAAAAAAATCAGTGCCGTTGTAAATTATGTGTTAAACCGGTCCTGCAAGTTTAAAATCGCTCTGTGTTAATAAGTTATGGAGTTTACCAAGCAAGTACCATAAGCAAAAACTGTAAGTGTGTAAAAACCAATTATGTGCACAGTAAACATCGCCGCAACTTCATCTGTGTAAGTAAACAAGCAAAAATAAATTTAAAGTGTACATATTTGTAAAATTGTCTTTATTCAAATAGTAAATGTTTAAATCACGTTTAAATAACACGCGTGCCCACCGTATTTAAATAACCAGCTACAGTTAAGTTAAAATAGTGCGCGTATCCACCATATTGTAAAAAATAGCCGTCTTATTACAATAACAAAGTTACGTTTACGTTAGCATTAATTTAAAATTACCGCACTAGTCGCTGTATTGTAACATGTTCACGTTATTCAAATAACAAATTAAAGTTAGCGCACTAGTCCGGCATATTTAAAAATGGCCGCCTTATTACGATAACAAGTTAAATTTAAGTTAGCTTTAATTTAAAATTACCGCGCGTGTCCGGCATATTTAAAAATGGTCGCCTTATTACAATAAGTTAAATTTAAGTTAGTATTAATTTAAAATTGCCGCGCGTGTCCGGCATATAGTAATATGGCCGTGTCATTCAAATAACAAAGTTCAAAGTTAAGTTTAAAATTACCGCGCAAGTCGCCATATTAGCAAAATATTCAAAATGGTCGTCTTATTACAATAACAAGTTAAATTTAAGTTTAAAATTACCGCGTAAGCCGCCATGTTAACAAAAATTCAAAAATGGTGGTAGCGCCAAAATTCAAAATAATAACAAAGTTTAAAATTGCCGCGCAAGTTGTCATTTTAGGAAAAATTCAAAAATGGTCACCTTGTTAAAATAACAAGTTAAATCTAAGTTTAAAATTACCGCGTAATTCGCCAAGTTAACAAAATTTCAAAAATGGCAGTAGCGTCAAAATTCAAAATAATAACAAAGTTTAAAATTGCCGCGCAAGTCGCCATGTTAGCAAAAATTCAAAATAGTCGCCTTATTACAATAACAAGTTAAATTTAAGTTTCAAATTACCGCGTAAGTCGCCATGTTAACAAAAATTCAAAAATGGTGGTAGCGCCAAAATTCAAAATAATAACAAAGTTTAAAATTGCCGCGCAAGTTGTCATTTTAGGAAAAATTAAAAAATGGTCATCTTGTTAAAATAACAAGTTAAATCTAAGTTTAAAATTACCGCGTAATTCGCCAAGTTAACAAAATTTCAAAAATGGCAGTAGCTTCAAAATTGAAAATAATAACAAAGTTTAAAATTGCCGCGCAAGTCGCCATGTTAGCAAAAATTCAAAATAGTCGCCTTATTACAATAACAAGTTAAATTTAAGTTTCAAATTACCGCGTAAGTCGCCATGTTAACAAAAATTCAAAAATGGCGGTAGCGCAAATTCCTAAATAACAACGCGTTAGGTTTAAACATTGCGCGCGTATCCGCCATATTACCACAAATTGAAAATGGCAGTGGCGACATGCTGTCTATAGGGTTTGTTTACATACGTCTAGCGTAACAAGGCTTCAATATAATAACAAAGTTTAAAATTACTGCGCGTGTCCGCCATATTAGCTAAAATCCAAAATAACGCTTTGTTTACCATAACAAGTTAAAGTTAGGTTAAGCACGGCGTCACACTGTCTACCTCATTGTTTACATAACATCGCCTAGGGCTGTTTACATCACGTGACAATAACAACGTTTCAAAATAATAACAAGTCAAAGTTAGGTTTACAGGGATGTCTTCACCCCTCCGCCATCTTTTGTTTACATAACAGCCTGGGGCTGTTTACACCACGTAACAATAACGTTTCAAAATAATAAGTCAAATTTAGGTTTACAGGGGCGGTCATTCACCCCTCCGCCATCTTTTGTTTACATAACAGCCTGGGGCTGTTTACACCACATGACAATAACAACGTTTCAAAATAATAAGTTAAAGTTAGGTTTAGAGGCAAGTTCATTCACCCTCCGCCATCACGTGATCGCCTAAAGGCCTAAAGAAGGGTGGGGAGTGTTAGGTTTGTAAATAATAAGTTAAATTTAGGTTAAGACCTGGCGCCATAGTGTCTAGGAGGTATTGTTTGTCGCCTAAGGGCAAGGGGTGGGAGGGAAAGGTTAGGTTTGTTTACGGAAGGAGCTCAAGGTTAGGTGTCGGCAAATCACAGTGCAGGGGGCGTGGCCTGTCAAAGGTGTATGCTTACTACTCCCCACGTTTAACAGGGAACAGTATCCGTTCGAGAACACAATCCCCAGTTTAACATCAAGGGTATAGATGCACTTGCTATCATTCGGTGCAGAATCTGTTGTCTTCCAGGTTGCTGTCCAAAAACTTAAAGATCAAGATATATAGAACTAATTTTGCCCGTGGATTTGTATGAGTGTGAAACCTGGTTGCTGACATCGAGGGAGGAACGCAGGCTGAGGGTGTTTGAGAATAGGGTGTTGAGGAAAGTATTTGGACCTAAGAGGGACGAGGTGACAAGGGAATGGAGAAAGCTGCATAACGAGGAGCTGAATGATCTGTACTCCTTACCTAATATTGTGCGGGTGGTAAAATCGAGACGAATGAGTTGGTCAGGGCATGTGTCGCGTATGGGGGAGGATAGAGGTGTGCACAGGTTGTTGGTGGGGAAGCCTGAGGGAAAGAGGCCATTGGGGAGACCAAGACGTAGATGGGAGGATAATATTAAGATGGATCTTCAGGATGTTGGAGGGGGTCATGGTGACTGAATGTTGTTGGCTCAGGATATGGACAGTTGGCGGGCAGTTGTAGGTAGGGTGAGGGACTTTCGGGTTCCATTTCTTGACTAGCTGCAAAGTTTACTGGTTAGCTTCTCAAGGACTCTGCTCCATGGAGTAAGTAAGTAAGTACGGGTTCTTCATATTTTTGTGCCGTGGGCCTCTTTGAGAGTCCGGTGAAACCTACGGACCCCTTCTGAAGAATGTGTTCATTTGCACAAAATAGAAATATTGAGAGTTATTGAAGTCAACAAACATTTTTGGAGTCTAGAGGCGGCACGCAGTGGCGCAGTTGGTTGTGGCACTGCGCTACAAGTAGGAAGGTCGCGGGTTCGATTCCCGATTGTGTCATTTGATTTTTTCATTGACAGAATTCTTCCGGCCGCACTATGGCCCTTGGGTCGACTCAGCCTATAACAGAAATGAGTACCAGGAATATTTCCTAGGGGTATAGGCGGCCGGTGCGGAGGGCTGACAACCTTACCACCTTCATGTGCCGATTGTCTTGAAATCTGGGTGCCTTATCCTCCTGGAACCCTCAGGGCCTGTCCAGGCCTGTAATGGGATTAAATAAATAAAATAGAGGCCGTAAATACTTAGTTGCGTACGTTCATAATTGACTGAAAGCTAAATTTCAGTTAGAGGTTAATGAAAATAAAGTTGTAATTTTTATCTGACCCAAGTTCACGTACCTGCCGAAATCTATCCATGGACTCCAGGTTAAGAACGGCTGATGTAGAGAATCTTAGGTGCGTTTGTATTCCTGTTGGCCGCACTGTGGCTCTGGATTCGACGCAGCCTTTAACAGACGCGGTTTATATCCTGGGAGGGGGAGGGGCTGTGTAAAGCCTGCTTGAGCGTAGGGCTGACAACCTTCCCACCATCGTGTGTCCGAGTTTCTGGATATTTTGGAAAACTGAACCACCTGGAGCCCTAAGGGCCTGTGCAGGCCCGTGTAGGGATAGCTTTTCCTTTGTATTCCTGCTGAGCACCTATTAAATTGGCCTCTTCGCCCGTCTGCGCGCACGTAAATCGAGAATCTCTTCGAAACAGATTTTAATGAAATTTTATGTTAGAATTTTCCTTAAAATTATTTACACATTTCAAGTTTATTTGGATAGAACAATTTTTAGTCCACTTTGTGCGAAGATCTGCATGCTTTTCTGGACGGATGACCATACACATTCCTACTGAGTGCTGGCATGTTCGTATCCCGGCTCTGCGCATGCGCTGTGCGAGGTTATCACCATGCTTTCGATCCGTGTGGCGTGTAAGAGACAGTGAAATGACACTTCCTACAATTGGAATTTCGTTTGCAAAACATGGAAGTATGGTGCCCTAGAAAGTTTGCATTTTCCCTATATCCAAGAAACAGCGGTGCAGTCGAGATTCATATGATTTTCTCACCGATTGTAGCATTGTTGTTAGGCCTTGAGGAATTTACGACTTGTCTGGAGCACCAGATTATTTCTAGGGTGGCCAATACACTGAAATGGTTACGCTCTGTGTACTTCTAATTTGTAACACGCGGTGGGGGGGTTCAGGAACGGAACGGACGTACGTAAATAGGTGTACGTTTGTATTCATGAGTGCGCATGTTGTGACGTAAGCGATAAATAAGCCTGCTACATGGCAGAAAACGAAAATTGAACAGCCCATATACTGCACATCTCCCACTCTCCTTGCACGTACTGTTTTTCACCGCGATGTGGTTAGCATGAATCCACAGGGAAAATGCCTGAAAGCTTTCTTCCGTGTCGAGGTGGCAGCCCTGCTCTGAAGGCTTGCACTGTGCCATTCACCAGCTGTGGTGCATCATCGTTGCCTGCTCTAGAGAAACTCTGGGAGAGTTGGGTTCCCTGCATAATGTGTTTAAATGAACCGGCACGCAGACCAGACAAGACGCGATGTCTTTGTCCCTATGTGCAAACAGAAATGCTCCTTCCTCGAATACAGACTTCATGCGCTCATTGTGATCGTGGGTTTTAGTGGCGTGACGTGCGTGATTGTTGTTTATTTTTTGTTTTTACGACCGCAGATAGTTTTACGTCCCTCCTTCCCGCCTCTCACTGAACTTTCTGTTATATCGCGGCAGATTTGTCTGGTTCGGTTTCCGCTGTAGATTTGTTCAAACGTGCCTGATCCGAATAAAGAAGTATGAGTTTGGGTAAATAAAAATGTCCTTGTATGCAGGCTTTTTCGCTTTTACGGGTGACGCCAATTTGCGTGTAATGAGAGAAAACCCCTAAAACCTTATACGGAGGGGTCCGGTGTAGTCCTGCGTGCAGTGTCACACCTCTAAGTTTAGTGGGCTGGTAGAACCTGTATTTATGTCGTAATGTTCACTGTACGAGACCGGAACACAGGTGTGTCTTTGGCAGTGTGTAATGGACATGACTGCGCCTGGATGATTCGAGCCTCACCGAATTTGAAAAGTGCATACATAGCTTGTCATCTTATGTTAATTCCTTTCACTTCCAGTCAGAACTTGTTTTCATATCGGTCTAGACTGTGCTGTCCGTTCATAATTGTCCCTCTGCCCGTAAGTCTGTGCGTGTATGACAGATCTCTTGGGTCCATCCCGAAGATGTGGTCATGTGTACCGTTGAGGTGCAAGTTTAAGTCAGTGCAAGTATAAAGTTACGAAGCGAAACCATCGCACACTTACGTAGACGGAGACGAGGAAATAGGGTCGACGGACGAGGAGGAACAGGCGAGAAGGGAAGACAAACGTGCGGTGCAAGACACGCGCTGCAGACAGGCTGTATACCCGTAGATACAGATGTTATTTGACACCATGAAAGGGCGATCAAAGTTCGTGTAAACACACGCTTCGAAGGTACAGACGGACCGATGCCGCTGGCCGCGCGGTCGAAGGTGCGGTTCTGCGGCCGCTTGCTTCCTGGGATGGAGGGTTCGAATCCCGTACCCAGCCGACGGCATGGAAGTCAGTCTGTTTTGAGTGCTGTGTATTGTCAGGTAGAGGTCTGTCTCTATCCTTCGTCCAGAGGAGGCCTTCTGTGTGTGTGTTACTGAGTATTTCAGTTGCCACAATAACCCTCTACACCTACAATGAGTAGGAGGAAGAGGTCAGAATAAGAAAGACGCTGCAGGCGTAAAGTGTGATAGCGCAAGCACATTCTCTTGAATAATTAAATATTCCAAAGTTAAAGCCAACGTTAAATACTACAAGTTGATAGGAATATCTGAGTCGAAATGACAGTAATTTAAGCTTGGGAATCACTCTTCAGTGCAGTGTATGTACCCTAATATCTGAACGTATTACTAATTAACAAATGTCACGGTATCACACACATACAGCCATATATTAATTTGAATAATTAGTGTTTGTTACGGCATGCTGAATATGATAGACTGTAGTAAAAGTTAAGCTCTCCGTCTACAGGCCTGAACAGGCCTCTAGGGTTCCAGGAGGTTGAGGCTCACAGATTTCTGACAGTCGGCCCATGAAGGTGGTACGCAGCCCGTACTTCCTGGTAAGTATTCCTGGTACTTATTTGTGTTAGAGGATGAGTCGACGCCAGGGCCATAGTGCGGCTGGAATTCCAATTCCTGTGACTACATCGGGAATCGAACCCGCGACCATCCGTCTTGTAGCGCAGTGCCTCAACCAACTGCGCCAACACGTGCCCCAGATGGATCTGAATATGAAATAGAAAAAAGCTGAGTGCATTTAACGTACATTAGGCTGTAACGGGTACTTGGTAAGTTCAATTCATTTGTAAACCGTAACCCTGCTGATGATACGACATTTATAGTCAAAGCATGTAGTGTCCTGCTATGTAGATTGTGCGCCATTGATGGTGTTAAAAAAGTAATTATTTACTATTCAAATGTGTGCTGTCCAAGACGTGGACACCAGCGCGCGTGATAGAACAGAGGCCAAGCGAACGGCAGATTCAGTGTTTACGTGGCCCAGCCCGTAGTTATAAGGCCGTGTTACAGCTTAGTGCAAATATAGGCCTACGCAACACAGCCTTCACACAGTCACTCGCATGACGAATTGTTTGTCCCAATGTAGTTGTGCTTGTCAAGTATTTTCTTATGAGATAACGTCCATATCAGTATGTAATATTTTTTGCTTTCGCTGTAATCTCGCTTTCGATTCAGTGAAGGAAGTATAGCGGCAGCAGAGCCCGAGTAGGGCTAGCGCGCACGGGCTGTTTTCCGGACGCACGGAAATTAGGCCGCGGCGGCTGAGTAATCGCCATTATTTATTGTTTAACTCGCTAGCGAATGTCAGCCTGTGACAAAAATTGTATGCAAATGACAGTGGATTTTAAGAAGGTTGTAATTTGTGCGTTACTGCTTCGTTTTGGAAAAAAGCGAAGGACAGGGCGGGTTCATCCGTTAATCAGCCAGAGACTGGTTAAAGACCATCTTCATAAAATATATGAGGACTTAACATGCGTGTCCCAAAAAATATTTTACACCTCTAATCAATTTCTGTGTGTCAATATATCCCTTTTGGCTACTTTCAACCACCGTGAAAGGACGAAGAAGCCGACTGGTTAGGCCCCATAGGTGATGTACAATGTAGAACTGAAAATACTCCTGAGCGGTTGTTTGGACGCTCGTGCTTACGCAGGCGCTTGTTTACATTTGTTTCCTTGGCAAAGGCGGCGACCGCTCCTCCAAGAAAATGGAGAAGGTTGCGTTTTTGAAACCGCCGCGGTAAATTGACCGCTCGTGCTCCTAGATTTATTTATGTTAAGGTGCTCTATTGAAGGAGGATAAAAACCCGCAACCGCTGAGCGGCCAACAACCACCCGTACGCGCTAGCACTGTCGCTCAGCTCAGCGAGAGATCCCTCGCGTTTTGTTGAAACCGAAGACTACATGTGTTATCAGTATGTATGTATAGTACGGGGACTTTTTTATATCACAGCTGGTGTCGTCCTTCGCTCAGACATTTGGCTTAATCGCAGGCAGCGCAGCGTTTGCTGCTATTACAAATTGCCGCAAGTCGGGACATAGGAATTTCAGTTAAATGTATTGCAGCTGATATTAGGTTCGTGCTTATCGTATTTGAAAGAAGGCGCTGGAAATGATTTCTTTCGGCCAGCAGACACGCGTCACATGTAACACACACGACCATATCACGTGGAAGTTTTATAAATGAAGTGAACCGACATCAAGTAAGTTGTTAGTTAAAATATTGTCCCTGTTCGAAGTAAGGAAATAATTAGTTTGTCACTACGGTAGTTTCTTTGATTCGTGGGTTCAAGACATTTTAGAGTACTGTTTAAACGCTGCGTGAGATCATACGATAAACTCTTAGGCCGGGGTTACACTATCATTTGTCACGTGAGCTCATGTGATGTTACGCGTGCGGTTGGGATGTGAGAGGCGATTTAACATTGAATTCTGTGGCGAAGATTCACACTTCTGTCACTCTGCTTACGTCACGTGATCTCACGTGGAGCTCTGGTCGGCACACGTGAGATCACGTGACGTAAGCAGTGACAGAAATGTGAATCTGCGCCACAATTCAATGTTACATCGCCTCTCACATCCCAACAGCACGTGTAACATCACATGAGCTCACGTGACGTGAGGATAGTGTGTCCCCGGCCTTAAGTTCTTACAACGTCCGTAGTTCCCATTGCATTCTGATTCCCCTCTGTGGTTGATACAGCTCCTTCCACCACAGCGACAGTGTGCCTCGAAGTCCTGTATGATGTCCATCAATGAAGACATGCCTATGATTAGCATTTACACGCAGAACGCCCTTTACATGTTTTATTATATGACCTGTGTTGTGATAAGTGTATCTACTTTCATTCTGTCTGCGTGCGTGTTGCCTGCAGTCCTTTAATTTTTGTCACTACACTCTATTTGTTATAAATATCTTATTATTAGTATTATTATTTTATTGTATGGTGTCTGCGTTTTACGATTGCTTCTCGTAACTCATATTCACATCCTAACCTCAAGGTTAATTTGTGTTGATATAGTATTAGCTTCTGCTCCTTTTTTAATTCGTGTGTTACACTTGCTGTCATTTCCCCATATTTATTATAATGTGCCGTCGCCCATTTAACCTTTTGGCACCGGAGTTTTACATTTAAATTTTAGCACATCCTGTATGTAAAATGTGAATAATACAGAAACCAAAAAATAAATGAAAAGAAATAAACGGCATTTTGAAGAGAAAAACAGAGAGTGTGCAGCATGTTTAAAATACTCAGTACTTATAATTGTTGAAAAAATATATAAAATGCGACATCTGGAGGGTAGCGGTACGCCCGTTTTGTATATAGGACGCAAGGTTCTTAAAGGTTAAATATCCTGACATTTAAATGATTGTTGGGTCTGGCGTTTAATCGTGTTATTTAGAAACACAGACTACTACTTCATGTAAAGCTGAGGGTTCTTATAAACCCCGTAAGAAAGGTGTGGCACGTAGATCTACACAAACAGTAAAGACGTAGGCCTAGTTGCTGTTGCGGTTAATGGACCTATTTAGTATGCTAAACTAATAAGGGAGGGTGTTGGATTAGTGGAACATTTGTGAGAAAAGGCTGTGTTAACGACGTGTTGACGTGCCAGCAAAGAGAGATTTGAACTGGATTCTGCAGCAAGTAGCAATACTAATAGCGACCGTTTATATGAATCGTAATATTAGTACTGCAAAGTATAGGCTTCCAGATAAGAAAGTGCAAGTTTTTGTGCCACTGCCTGGTCTTCCGACCTCTGAACAAATAAGATACGATAGATAATTAATGCGAACATAACTTATGAATTTGCAATTATGGATGGAATTGGTACAGTGTCCCTGTGTTTCAGGTCTTATGTTGCCTGTCTTGTTTTATAATTAGGTGTGATTGTTATCATGTATGGCGCCGGATTTATAAGGTAGCTTATAAAAATTCTGGCCGTTATTTGCTGGAAGACCAAAAAATAGGGCCTACGGATATTGGGGTACTGTTTTTTTGTGTTCGGTTAAAATCAGCGAGGAAGAGTTTTGTTGGCGATTGTGTACTTCTTTGTATTCGCGTTAATACAGTTCAGAGAAAAAAATATAGCAGAGGTTATGTTCATCTGCGTGTTTGGTTCTGGGAGGGGAGGGAGGTCTGTATAGGACGTTTGGCCTGTTTAATTTCAGGCTGTGTTTTGTCCGTTTAGTCGCTACTTAACTTGAAGCTCCGTGTAGCCGCTACTTAACTTGAAGCCTCAGCCAGATTTACTGAGTATGGCTCATTGTGTAAACAGCTTATAGACCGTACATAACATAAGATGCAGGTATTAATATCTACAACTAGCATTTAAAAAAATACGGTGTTAGTGGAATGCACGTTGAAAATAAACGAGTGAAGTCGGTTCGTGTCACTGGCTATGGTTTCCACACACACACACCTTTCTGTTGATCTACTCGTACACTTAATAGTCCCTAAGGGATAGTTTTAGATTAGTAATATGCACGTTATCCAGTGGGTACCGGATCTCCCGGGGGTAAAGTGCGGTCGGGGCGTGCAGCTGATCACTCACCCTCTTCTAGCGCCGAGGTCTTGGAAGAGATACCTCTACCCACCTCTGGGCCACATCCGGGCCTGTAGCGGGGTTACTTTACCTTTAATATGCACGTTATCGTCATATCTACCCTGCAGTTGGCGGCGGCACGTTCCACCGAACGCTGCGAAACGTTGATACTCTTCTCGACTGACTAGAACACTTGTGACCGTGACAGCATGTGTGGAGTCTTTCGTGTCCAAAGTTTGCGGAGAAGACGTATAAGCCTTGTGAAATAAGTCTGCAGCCACCAGTTTCAGCTGGCCGGCAATTGTTGGGCGTTTAGATTGTAATATACGTAACGTGAGATTATGCAAAGCTCCAACCACACAGAACACTGAGCCCTCAGCCTCGCACCCAATAAGGGGGAAGCGCTAGGTCGAAAACTGGGGGCTCGCACTCCTAAATTGCCATCGATCGTTTGGGCCGCTGAGCTCCGTAACACTGACACTTGTGGGGGATTCGTGAACACACATCACAAAAGTCATAAATTCATAATACTGAAGGTATATTGTAAACGAAACTCTATATACAACAAATAACAAACAGTAAGAATGATAATACAAAGGTATAAGCACGCCATGTGCTTACGGCCGTAACAATTCCTTACGGTTCCAGGGCTATCGTAAACATTTACAATACAATCTCAGTGCTTACCGACCACAACAAAACATTACAGTTAGAATGATGTACATCGAAGTCTCCCAGAACAAAACACGTGTAAACTTGACTCGACACAACTGAACAAACAAACTAACCCAACGTATGTGAAGCTGCTAGCCTCTCTCCGTGTTCTGCCCCTGCATCAGCTCTTCGATGCATCGTAAATTAAGCTAGGCAGGCGCCCGGTGTTCCAAATACAAAACCGAAAGAGGGAATTTAAAATCACCCAACGCCAGAGCAGTTTTACCTTCTCGACATAACCTTGGGCGTCTGCGTAGCCCCCTCGAGAATCGGCAGCAATCTCTCCCCAGCGGCCGGCCAACCAAATCAAGACGACTTCTTTAAGAGGAGTCCAAACTTCGAGTCCCAGACCCCAGCCCTTAAAGCCACCAAGAAAACTGGAAGAGCTGATGCCCCCACCTTTCACTACCTCTATTAACCAATCGCCAGACGATGGCCATTTATATGGAAAGGAGTGGGAGATGTCCGTCCTGTTCCGGTACTTCCGCGTAGCGACGAACTTTGGGCCAGCTTGAGGCGGTCGGCTCAACACAAAAAGTAATGTTTTTAGCTCGCACGCTTAACACGCAGTTGATGTTTTTTTAAGTAGAGTACATCGGTTTGACTTGTCCTTCGCAAGCACTGGCAGGGTCGAAGCTGTTTTCGTGACCTGACAACTGTACTTGTCCAACAAACTCCATGGCATGACATTTCAGGAATTGGTGGTTCTGATATTCACAGCCGTGAGAGTCTCCGATTATGGCCTAAAGCCGTCCTATGTAGGTACGTCAGCGTAACGCGGGAATGTAACTTGCGGAGACTAACGCGCGTGATCAGATGGGTCCGTCTGGGCCTGTCTAGTGAGACGTATTTTTCCCTGTCAGTTACACCCCCACTTCTGCGCCCAAACGTCAGAAAAAACCTCCATGTGACTTTAGTCTCGCTATTGTAATACACTGTAATGTGTGAAGGACCTGTGTACCGATGGTATATTGTTGGACTGCGAAATGAGATTGAAGGTTGTTAGAAAGACAGCTTTGTAGTCTGAGGGTCGGTCAGCAAATAAGGTTGCATGCAGTTTCGGTTCTCTGCTTTCAGCTCTAATGAGGCCAGTTCATGTTTGATTGTACTGCTGTGTCTGTTTTCCACACTTCCCGCCAAAGTGGATGAATTTGTCATGATTGGGATCAGCTTTTCTTTTCTGTTTGCTCTTCAGAGATGTTTATTCCTTAAAAGCTGCCATTTCTCTACTCTTTCCACTTTTCGATCGTCTTCAGATTTGTATACGCCATGATTTTGCTTGGGCGCTGGAAACAGGTAAACATCGCTGTGGAAAGAATTCCTGGGATATAATCGCAATAACTGCAGGATCTTCAATACGAAATTATCTGACGTACGTCGTGGAAACTTCTTTCCTGGCAGACTGGAAGATACGTCGACTGAGATATCTTCGACCGCAGTATGCGGCTGCCGTTTTGTGGACCAGATCCTTAACTATTAGCAGCTGTGGAACGTAAAGCCAAACAGACATAAATTTAATATTCATTGATCCGGTCGTCGTAGTGTGAATCAGTAGAAATAACCAAGATGCAACCTTGTAATAGAATTTATTATTCCAAAATTTATTGAAGGCTCAACATGTTTCGAGCGGCATACCGCTCATCATCAGAAGCTCCAAACTGTAGTTGCAGCCTCTGGTTTATATACACATGTGGTGACCGGCCGTTGTCCAGGTAGTGCAGTCCCCACCCAGCGTGGACAATGGCCGGTCACCATATGTGTATATAAACCAGAGGCTCCAAATACAGTTTGGACCTTCTGATGATGAGCGGTATGCCGCTAGTAGTAAGGGTGACCGTATAGGACCGGAAGTAACGTCACACGTAAACAACCCTAACCTTGAGCTCCCTCCGTAAACAAATCTAACCTTCCCTTCCCTCCCCTAGGCCCCCAGACAGTATGGCGCCAGGGCTTAACCTAACTTTAACTTGTTATTATTTACAAACCTAACCCTCCCCACCCTTCTGTAGGCCTTTAGGCGATCACGTGATGGCGGAGGGGTGAATGACCTCCACTGTAAACCTAACTTTGACTTATTATTTTGAAACGTTGTTACGTGATGTAAACAGCCCCAGGCTATGTTATGTCAAAGATGGCGGAGGGGTGAATGACCTTTTCTGTAAACCTAACTCTGACTTGTTATTATTAGGAAACTTATTGTCACGTGATGTAAACACCCTTAGGCGATGTTATGTAAACAATGAGGTAGACAGTTGACGCCGTGTTTAACTTATTATTGGTTTGATGTGAATTTTTGCTAGCATGGCGACTTGCGCGGCAATTTTAAATTAATGCTAAACTAGACTTAAACATTTACTGTTTAAATAAGGCGGCCATTTGTAAATATGGCGGACACGCGCGATATGTTTAAACCTAACTTGTTATGGTAAACAAAGGCGCCATTTTGAATTTGAAGTAACATGGCTACTTGCGCGGCAATTTTAAACTTAAATTTGAACTTTGTTATTTGAATAACGCGGCCATGTTACAATATGGCGGACTAGCGCGGTAATTTTAAATTAATGCCTACTAACTTAAACATGTATTATTTGAATAAGACGGTCATTTTTAAATATGGCGGCTAGAGCTGTAATTTTAAACTTAGCTTATTATTGGTTTGATGTAAAGAAAACGCCGTTTTGAATTTTAAACCTAACTTTAACTTATAATAGGGCAGCCATTTTTAAGTACGGCGGACTAGCGCACTATTTAAATTATTTGAATAGGACTACCATGTTACAATATGGCTACAACTTTATACGACACTCGAAGGAGGTGGCTAAAGCTGTAAGATATCGGACTTATAATTGAAAAATTCTAGGTTTGAATCCTGCCGCTTTAACCAACTCTTTTTTAAGGAACCTATCCCTAGTAATTAGGGTAAATATCTGCAGTTTAAATTTTGGTTAGTAGTTATCTGAGTGAGGTAGACAAGTAGCCTACACTTTAACCCCTGAGCTAAAGGTATGCGAATGGTTTGTATACCCCTCTCTAACGTTAGCGTAATAGGAATTGTTTACTCCAGGACATTAGACTAATGGAAAAAGCATGTCTACCCCAGGGCAAAGCTGTTAGCTCGCTACTTTAGACGTGTTGCGACTTGTTGGCGACAATAGGAATGCAAGTTAGATAAAATCAGGTAAGGATTCTTGGAAAGGGCCATTAAGGAATGCAGATGACATACTTTAAAACCCATTAAGATTACAGTCAGGTAACGATTCCTGGAAAACGCCATTACGGGATGCAGGTGACAAGAAGACGAACAGTTTGAAACATGTTCAGAGGGTAGCACTATATATGCGGGCATATTAACTCTAGTGGAATATTCTACACCGTGCCCTGCCAGTATTTAGAGCTTTTACGCTACGAAAGTACAGACTTGTGCAGCTACGCTACCTGTATTTACCAGCGCTTTAGCAACCAGCAGCCAGCAGCTACAAACATTTACAACTTTATTGTGCAACAACTTGCGGCTACATGAGAGTTATTTACCACTGTTGCAGGAACTTACATTATACAAAAATTATATATTTCAAGTAAGTGGTACAGTTACAATCAAAATATAAAATGGTAAAGAAAATGATTCAGAATAGGACAAGGGCTATTCCTACTACTGAGGCACCCTCTGTAAGTAGGGAGGATATAGCACCTTCTACTAGCAGAAACATTCCTGGTTAAGATGGACCCCTTTAGGTAAGCTATTACAATATCTTCCATTTGCAATAAGGTATTCCGAACCATGTTCCTGAAACCTGATGCTGTAGGTATCCCGAGATACGGTTACCGTATGGGGATCTTCAGTCTATTGAAGGTCTTCAATGGCTGGCCTATATAAGACGGACTCGCAAAATTATTCATGCCGGTAATGGGAGAGAATGCATTTGCCCGGGGTAGCTAATGTAAAAGTTGATGGGTATTGTCAAGAGACAAATGAAGTTTTTGAGTATTTAAGTTGTTTTTGGAATGGGTGTTTTTGCATGCCCAATCGACACAAACCCATTGGTAACAGGAAACACTGGAGAACGGGTATGAGGAAACAATGGCGAGGTTGCAAAAAATCAAAGACGCTGGTTACACTGTTGTTTCGATCTGGGGGTGTGTGTTTGGAAAACTATTGCGTAACACTCCTGGCCTTGAAAATGAACTTTGCTCGCACCCCTATGTAAAGAACGGTCCAATTAATATTCGGGATGCTTTGTACGGGCGTAGAACCGAGGCTAGTAAAACATTACCGAGTAGAGGATGGGGAACAAATCCGATATGTGGATGTAATCAGTCTGTACCCCTACATTTGTAAATATGGTAAGTTTCCGGTGGGCCACCCCAAAGTGTACGTGGGTGCAGACTGTCCCTCTAACTGTTTGGATAGGGAGGGTGTAATTAAATGTAAGGTTTTACCTCCTAGGGGACTATCATCCACTTCTTCCATACAAAAGCAACTGATAACTGATGTTCCCCTTGTGTTCAGCTTGTGCCGACTATGAACCAGGACGACTTACACACTGATGAGTAGCGCTGTATAGTCGGGACATGGGTATTGGATGAGGTCCGCAAAGCTGTAGAGATGTTATGATCTAATGGACGTGTATGAATTTTGGGGGTATAAAGTAACGTGCTTTGACAGACACCAATTCAGGAGGTCTTTTTGCAGAGTACGTTAACATGTTCCTAAAACTCAAACAGGAATCATTAGGCAATCCATCCTGTGTTCACAGTGACAACAAGGACAAATACATTGAGGGCTACCGGCGCGCGGATGGAATTGATCCAGACAAGGCATCAATTTCTAAAAATGCAGGGCAACGTACTTTGGCAAAACTAAAATTGAATTCAATGTGGGGCAATGTAGGCACAAAACCAAAAAAAGACCCAGAGTACAATTCTGAACTCTGAGGAGTTTTACGAGCTTCCAAGTCCGGGTACTGAGGTTACAAACCTCATTTTCCCGAACGAAGAGGTAGCATGGGTCTCCTGGAGGTATTCCGAAGACAATGTTATCACGGGGAAAATGTTAACGTAACAGTTGCCGCCTACGTAACTACTGATTCTTGGCTCAAATTGTACGGGTATTTGAGCAAATTG
>Ga0268261_10001280_pt1 | contig 17086 bp, 10 predicted proteins | sample TergutNc150P1_FD_190353 | JGI IMG/M metagenome (GOLD analysis project Ga0268261, IMG submission 190353) | Nasutitermes corniger P1 segment gut microbial community from laboratory colony in Florida, USA - Nc150 P1 (SPAdes) (version 2) | ecosystem: Host-associated > Arthropoda: Insects >...
CGGGCCAGCTGGCCCGACCACGAACACAGCACGGCTGTCACCACGATACGAAGGTAAAACCAGAGGCTGCCACTGCAGTCATTGAGCTCCCGATGATGGGCGGGAAAACGCCAGAAACATGTTGAGCTGTAAACAAACGTCAGGATAATAAACTGAAAAATTGTTGCATCAGGTTGGTGATTTATTTGAATTAAATGTAAAACTCCAGTGCCAAAAGGTTAACTATCATATGACTTATGAATTATATGAAGCTGTTTACTTTGAGGAAACTTGTTAGTGATTGGATCTGAACCATGTGTGTTTGTACTAAATATGTGATGGACAATAATGTTTTGTAGTTAACAGAGTATGAGATGATGATTGCTGCACATTTGGTTGATCCATCTGCAATACCTATATCGTGGGCAGATATTGCTGGCTTGGATGATGTGATTCAGGAGTTGAGGGAGACTGTTATCTTGCCAATTCAGAAGAAGGAATTGTTTGCTGATTCACACCTAACACAACCTCCAAAAGGTATGTATATACTCTGAACGAGTAATGAAATACAGATTAGTGGAATCACCAATATTAAATTTGAAAAAGATGTAGAAACGTTTGTGGTATACATTGAGAAATCAATTTGTGTCCTTGTGTCAACCGAGCTTTATTATGGATCAGTGTGGCTGCTGCAAATTCAAATTGCTGCATTACTTTTGGTGGAGGTCTGCTATGTAAAATGTCAACAACATTAGTGAAAACGTTTGATGTTCCCAAGTCTGTGCATTATCATACGATTCAAATAAATAAACCAACAAGATGCAACAGATTCACAAGTTTATTACTTGACGTTTATGTGTGGCTCAACACGTTTCGGGCACCTCTCCGCCCATCATCAGGAGCATACAACTGCACTAGGAGCCTCTGGTTTTACTGTTGGAGCGTGGTGGTTGGAGCGACCAACAACGCTCCTACGGTAAAACCAGAGGCTCCTAGTGCAGTTGTGTGCTCCTAATGATGGGTGGAGAGGCGCCCAAAACATGTTGAGCCACACATAAACATCAAGTAATAAACTTGTAAAACTGTTGCATCTTGGTGGTTGATTTATTTAAATTGAATTAGTGAAACAGTTTATGTACTACACGGAGAAGGGAATTTCTGCCCTTACAGGAAATAGGCTGTACTATGAATCAGTATGACCGGAAGTAAGGACTGTATAATAATTTCACTTGAATTTCCCTGTGTTAAATTTCAACAAAATTTGTCCAGTGATTTAGACCGTAATACTAGGTCACAGACAGACATCCAGACATGGCTTCAATACAAGGTATTCTTTTTTAATTTGTAAATAATATCTATAAACTATTTTGTAACATATTATCAACATATTGTATTCGGTGTGACACATTTTTAGGCACAGTTGCTTAATTGCAAAAAGTGACTGTTAGCTTCGCCATGTCTGTCTGTCTGTTCGAATGGAACAACTTGACTCCCACTGGACAGATTTTCATTAAATTTGATATTTGCAAAATTTTCCAAAAATTTGTAAAGAAAATTCAAGTTTCATTAAAATCTTACAAGAATAATGGATACTTTACATGAAGACCAATGTACATTTTTGATGATATCTGGCTGAATTGTTCTTAGAATGAGAGATGTTTCAGACAAAAGTTGTAGAGAAAATCAAAGCACACATTTTGTGTTAAATATTTTTTTTTTTTTTAATTTCTTGCCATTTATGAGATATGCATCCTGGATACCTAAGGCTACAAACACACACTCAGAATATGTAATACTTATTGCTTTTCCACTGCGACAGTGGTTGTATGAACATGCCTCCATGTTATATTATATGTACATCACCCATCTTGTTATGTATGTTGAGTACAGTTCCATGGATAAAGTGTTGCTGTATTTCATAGGTGTGCTATTGCATGGACCCCCAGGTTGTGGGAAGACCATGATAGCAAAAGCAACGGCTAGTGAAGCACGTACACGATTTATTAACTTGGATGTATCAATGCTTACTGACAAATGGTATGGAGAAAGTCAGAAACTGGCAGCAGCTGTCTTCACACTGGCTGTGAAGTTGCAACCATGTATTATCTTTATTGATGAGATAGGTAAGTTTATGTATTTATTTATGAGGCGGGTAAGTTGACCCTGTGAAGGTAACTAACTCCATGGGACAGTGTTGTTTCTGAGGAGCTAGTAGTTCCTCTGCTAGTCTCCGCACGTTGTTTAGGACTCTTATTAGTGTGTTAACAAGAACCTGACACTTACCCCTACTTTGAGCTAGGTGAATCCACTCCATACCCTACCATCCTCTTCCTTTAAGAACCATTTTAATATTATCCTCCCATCTATGCCTGTGACTTCCAAGTGGTTTCTTTGCTTCAGATTTCCCCACCAAAACCCTGTATGCACCTGTCCTCTCCTCCATGTATCACGTGCCTTATGTATCTCAGTCTTCTTGATTTGATTACCTGGATAATATTTGGTAAGGAGTGCAGATTATGAAGCTCATCATTGTGCAGTTTCCCCTCGTCCCCTGTTTGCTTGTTCCTCTTAAGCCCAGATATCTTCCTCAGCACTGTATTCATGAACATCCTCAGCCTATATCTTCCCCTGATGTGAGAGGCCAAGTTTCACACACATCTCAAACAATAGGCAATTACATTTCAGTATATTGTAATCTTTATATTTTTAGAAAGCAAATGGGAAGGCAAAAGATTCTGGACAGAAAATGAGCAGGCATTCCTACAGTTCAGTCTGCTCTTAATCTCGTCATGAACACGATATTGATATGTTAGGGTTGTTCCCAAATATTTAAACTTTGCCACACTTTCAAAGGATGCAGTTATTCTGTATGTCTAATATATTTTACAGATTCATTCTTGAGAAATCGCAACTCGCATGATCATGAGGCAACTGCCATGATGAAGGCTCAGTTTATGTCATTGTGGGATGGCCTTATCACTGATCCAGACTGCACGGTCATTGTTATGGGAGCCACAAACAGACCTCAGGACCTTGACAGAGCAATTCTAAGGAGAATGCCAGCAACATTTCATATAGGTTTGCCAGTGAGTTTCTTGTGAATGTTGAATTTTTTTGATGAATTAATTGTTGTCCTTTGTGTAGGATCACATTACTGAATTTGAGAGACCATGATGATGACATTGATTTGGTAATTTAGTAGAGTTCTGGAGTGATTTATTGTGTCTTAAATGATACCACAACTTTCATGCACACCTTCCCCATAAATGCTGCTTGTTTATCTGGTACTGTTATTGACACTTCACTAACTGAACTTTTACATGTCTCTATTTAATATGCCCAGAGGATATTTATACTTCCACAGCCTAATTGTTGGTTTTATTTCAGAATTTATGAACTTGTTTAGGAAACTGCAGTTGATACATTTATAAAGGATGTTCAGAAAGTAAGATTCCCCAGGTCATAAAAATTAAATGAGTAGTCTTAACAGTGTTAAATGTATCTAATTTATTCCATTGAAGTCCATCTGTCCCCCCACCCCCAGAACAATTCCCAACTACATTGATACATTTGTCTCATATTGTCACAAGTTTAAAAAATTCCACCACAGTAGGAATTAGGCTGTTACATTCACATCTCTTCCTGCTTCTTCAGAAATTACTAAGCTCTAAGCATACTTCAATAACCAGTGGTCAGTTAAATTCTCCAGTGCATATTGTTGCAGCTGTTCTGCCCAGAGGGAAGGAAATTAGGAAATGTAAGCTTTGAGTAACAATCTCATACATTTACTTTCTTACTGCACCCAGATTCTGTGAGTTTTGAGATGACAGCCGGAAAAGTGCTGATCTTTAGTCATTTCAGAGCCACAAGACTTACGGAAAAATTGTATTGGACATGAAATGTGTGTGTTGTTTGTCTGCACAAGTGTTATCCAAAACATTCTTGTGCAAGTTACACTCAAGATGCCTGCAGGAAAGCATGTGGGTGGATAAATTTACTTTTATTTTCATCAGCAGGTTGTTGGGAATCTTTAGACCCAGAAATATATTGTGAAATGCATGTATTACAGGAAGCAGTTACTTTGCTATGTTGGTGGCAGCATGTTTCTGAGTATGACATAGCATCCAATGCACACATATTGATAAGTCAGGCCTGGTGTGTAAGTTAGTATGTGGTTCAGGGATAATTAAAAATTTAAGGTATGGTATCAGCATTTGCTTGAAGGGACACAATCCCTCAGTCAAGATGGTTGGTATCTTGGCCAAGATTGGAAACAGGCACCTCATAAATAGAAATTAGAAACACTACTGCTTGAGCCAACTTGCTGTGTCACAGACCTCTTGGTCAGTGGTTTCTGCAGTCAAAAAACCATCCATTGAAGGTTTCACACATGCATCTCACATGCCAAATTGTGCATCAAGTGAATCCACTTTTGATACTGATGGAGATGCAAAATTGGCTGCATGATATAAAGTTTTCTACAGGACATCGTGGCTTTGGTGAATCATTAAAAGAAATATTTTTAGAAACAATTGTGACTGTGTCAAGAAAGTAGGTAAGTTATTTTTGCTTTAAAGCAATATAAGCATTTGATAGCACAGCAGTTATCTTCATTCATTGCTGTACAGGCAAGTTACTGATGACATCATTAAGTGAACCACAGAATAAAAACATTTGTTCATTTGAACTCCTTCATGCATTAATTATGCCCATCGGTTTTGTACATTATGTCTGAATGACTGAATCTCCTTGAACAGCCTGATGCATTACATTTTGTATTTTGTTGTAGAATATGATGCAGCGACAAAAAATTTTGCGTCTTATCCTTCAAAATGAACCCACTTCGGAAGATGTGGACCTTAATAGGATAGCAAAACTGACGGAAAATTTCTCAGGATCAGATCTGAGGGAAGTTTGCCGCAATGCTTCAGTTTATAGGGTTCGAGATTACATGAAAGTGGAATCTGAAAAAGGGTAAGTGGATCTGTATGTCACTATTACTGTTATATCTTATGTTATTGCTAGTATCCACTCATTATTCAGGATGTATTCAGTTGTAATTTTGTATTTATTTTAGGCTGATTTCTGGAAGGAAAAACTGCCTTATAGCATATAACCCCTCCTAAAACCCATATACCAATGTCAATTCTCATCAAACTCTTAGGATTTCATCTTCAAATCATATTTTTAACTGTTTTTCAAAGATAGAGAAACCACTTCCTATCATTTTGGATTCCATCCATGTCATTTATTTGTTTGGAAGTAAAATGTACAGGGAAACTTTTTAAAATTTTATGGATTTCCGTACTGTAACTAGTAAGAGGCAAGTAAGAGAAGTATTACATTTGCTTGTAATATACCTCACCAAATGTTATCATTCTTAGTCAGAAACTGAAGACCCATGGTGAAAGTACCTTGATTTTGTATCTTTTCTAAGCACTATTACTATGCAGAAGTTTATGTGATCATTTGTATTTTTTTGCCGTTATTGCCATTAACAGATATTTATTTTTGCCATGGTTTTCTGTCTTCAGACGGGGAGCTGGAACAAGTCAGTCATCATCACGGACTGTAATAGTTGATTCTGAAGAAGAATTCCATGATGCATTGCGACCAATCACAATGGACGATCTTATTTTGTCTCTTAACAAAATGAAGGAATCAAAATTATTCACTGGTGGTTTGCATTTGCCTAAATTAGATATGGACTAGACAATATTTAGGGATTAATTATCATAGACTTGTTATTATGAAAGCAGTATGGTATGTGAGAACTGTCTTGCACCGGCTAGTAATGTGCAGGGGGCACTTGCACATGTGTGCTGTGCAACGCTGGTACATTGCAACCCAGGCTATATGATCTGTACTCAGAGATACAGTCAGCCTCCACCACAAGTGACATCTTATGCAGAGTTGTTGACAGCACACACCAGGCCATTTGTAAGACCCGCCTCATGTACAGTTGAGGATATGCTTCAGAAACAGTGGATGTGATGCTTTGTTTACTGATTGGAAAAATGCATCTTGTTTTTCGTGACAAGTGAAGAAGCATTTCAGACCACAGATGTATGATATCCTTTTGTCTGTGACATATGCCTGTTGAGTAATTGATTTTTTTTATGGTATTGGTTACTAGTTTTCAGATTGTTTCTGCACAAGTTTATGTTTTATATGGTGTATCCTCACAAATTTCCCATTATGTAAGTAGGGAAGAAACTGAACGTTTGTCTTCCACCGAATCATTTTTGTGCCCTACTATAAGCACTTTGGAAATTAAAATATCATTCAATCTGTGATGCATCATTACCACCACAAGTGTGTCAACCCCAAGAAATACTACATTCCTGATGAAAATACAGGTTTCTAAGTGCCATTATCTGGTTATGTGCACATCCTCCTTGTATACCATCCACTCTTCAGAATTGATGGCTGTCAGTGCCAGAAATTAAATGACCACATAAATGCTTAGGTGTACATTCAGCTTCATAAAATGTGTTATGAATTTTTGTGTTTATTTAATATATTTTGATCAAATACCAACAATCTGTTATCACAGCAGTGCATCACAGAGAGTACTGTGACATACGCATTTTGACACACTAGCATATTATCGTCAGTGTTGTCTATGCTAAAGCTGGTTTACATCTTTGGCAGACTATCTGTTGAGATTTCTACCATTTATAACATGTACTTTTAATCTTTATGTTGTAGGAGTTAAAATTGTGTGTGTGTGGTTTGTTACAACCTTTCTTTGGAACCTTTTGTATATCCTTTTCCCTATCAGTTTTTGTTTCCTAGTTGCAGTAATGTGTATTGTGCTGTTTATGAGTGCATACCTATATTTTTCACTATTACAGCATTTGCACTTTTTTGTTCACTTTGTCACTAATGCTGTCACTGTCAGGTCTTTTATTTTGCATGCACCATTGTACTGAATGTGTTTCAGTAGAGATAACCAACAAGTTGCAACCTTGTAACAGAAATTTATTATTCCACTGTTCATTAAAGGCTCAACATGTTTCGAGCGGTATACCACTCATCATCAGGAGCTCTAACTGTACCTGCAGCCTCTGGTTTACATACTGCAATAAGGTAAAAGATTTTGTATATATTATACATAGTCTATATTAAAATATTACAATGGTAATCCTTCTGTAAGACTCTTTGGTTAAAAGGTGTAGTTAAGATCAATAAAGATTCTAATTCCCAATGTAGGAAATGCAATGTATTTGTAATATAATAATGTAACCAAAGAGTCTTACAGAAGGATTACCATTGTAATATTTTAATATAGACTATGTACAATATATACAAAATCTTTTACCTTATTGCAGTATGTAAACCAGAGGCTGCAAATACAGTTAGAGTTCCTGATGATGAGCGGTATACTGCTCGAAACATGTTGAGCCTTTAATGAACGGTGGTATAATAAATTCTGTTGCAAGGTTGCATCTTGTTGGTTATTTCTACTGAATTATACTATGATGCACAGATCCATGAATATTAAATTTATTGAATGTGTTGTTATTAATGAATCTGCAATACTTCTGCCACCTTGAATATAGTGCAGATAGTGGTCCCTTTACATTTTCTTTTATTTCAGTTGCATTGGCCCTGCAGGAGACTTTTATGGTTGATTATAGTTCTTGTTCTTAGTGTTTAACTACTTAAACACTTCAGTTTATATTGTGGAATGGTTGAAAGTACACATGGTACAATAGTAGAAACCACAGCAGATCCATTAGATGAATGATGTTATACTTATTAACTTTATGACTTCTTCCATCATCTAATGCATTCAAATTAATGCAGTAAATACAACACCAAGTTTTGGGGGCAGGATCAGCCTCTGTCTTCAGGTTTGTGTCATAGAACATTGTTTATAATTATGTGATAATACGATGTTTCAGCAGCAAGCCTGAAGGCCGAGGCTAATTTTTTGTAATTTGAATACATTACACAGTGGAAGAAGTCCACAATTAATGAGTATAACTCTGTTATACCATCATGAGAACTCATTCTTCTTCCACGCACTGAACTTCCTTTAGCTGAAAGCTTTGGCCTTCTCAATGACCTCTTTCCATTTCCCTCGATCCTGGATGCAGGCTATCCAGTTTTGGATCTTCAAACTGGCAAATGTTCTATTTGATGTTATCCTCCCATCTGTACTTGGGTCTTCCTTGTGATCTTTTAATTAGGGGGTTCCAATTAAATATCTTCTTAACTGCTGTGGTATCTGGCATCCTTTGTACATGACCAAACCAACTTAGTCTTTGAGCTTTAATATAATTAATTACATTTTTATGTTTTATCAGCTATGAGAACTCATTAGAATACATAAAACTGACTCCAGAATAGAACAGAACTGATAGCGACACACAGTTGTTATATAAGATAGATATTTTATCACAATTGTATATTAAGATAATTTACCATGTCATTGCAAGACAATATATATAGTATCTGAGTCACTGTCATATTTCCCTCATCTTTGAGTTGTGGACATGAGAGGACAGTAACTTTCATGCATAAATGCAGTATTTACAAACTGTGACAAAATGATAACAGAAACTGTAGCACATTGATTAGAGATCTCTTTAAAAATAAGTCACACATGTAACAGAGTATAAGAAGTTGAACATTACAATCCCTAAAATACAAATATTAAATTTTATAAATTGTTTGACTGTTCCAGGTTAAGTCAGGTACACACTGAAAGTACTGAACAGGACTAAGACTTAGACTCTTTTTACATTATAAACCCATATACCTTAAATGCAGACTATCTTTAGTATATGTACAATTTGTGTGTGAGTAAGTGTTGTATGGGGTAACCTGGATAGTGTTTTGAAATGTTATAATAAACTGCAGGAACATTCAAAAGTATACTGAAACAGATGTGTAATCCAAATGAAATGTGATCTCACCATTACATTAGTTAAAGAGTTATTATATAAGTGCTGCCAAAAGAATAATATTTATTCTTAAGGTTTATATAGTCTATGTACTCTCATGGGTGGCATTTATTTTAAAGTATGCCATCCTGAGAGGAGAGTTTTGCTTAGCATTAGTTAATCTGATAGTTTCCTGGAATATTTTATGACTTCCTGACTAGTATATATTTACAGTTCTCATATTAAATTTGTGCCATATGGATAGATCAATTGTAAGCCTCAAAGCATATAGTTTTTGTTATAATTTTTGCCACATAATTTGCCTCTTGGCATGGATTATATGGTAGTAAAGTTAGGACTTTTCAAACTGACAGTATTAACCTATAATGGTAACTGCTCAAGAGGTGAAAACAGCAAATAAGTATCAGAGCATCTTTACTGTTTTACTGTACTTTCTTGATGATAAAATCCGTTAACATACAAGTGATCATTCATGATTACATCACTGTTTTTGACGTACCTTTCAGGAAGTAACACAGTCATCTACTCATACGCATTCACATCAATGTCATGGTTGGTCAGCATGTTCACTGGAAATATTTTGTCAGCATTACAATGCTGTATATTGTGCTGTATTACATTTCAACTTACTGAACAGGAGTCACCATACTTAGCAACCACGTATGAGTCAACTGATTATCCTTCACTCACACACATTTTACCATTATTGGCGTTTTATAAAAAGACATCTTGAATGGTAATATCATTCCTTTTATTGTATTAGTATTAGTTATTACACTCTATATTATCAACTTCTGTTTGCAGAAACTGACTTTCTGTTTTGCTCAACACTATTATCTCTGTAATTGAAGGGTGTAACTAAACTAAAAGTAAACAGGTACAGTTAACTAAAGCTGATGTGATATGTCTTGCAGTTTCTCCTGGATACTAGAGATTTGCATTAAAATGGCTGTGAACTAGTTATATTGACTCCATACAAGTTCTGTGTCATTGAGAGACACGTCTGCTTCTTCATTTTGAATTAAGTCGGTGGTGTAGTGAAGGTGGGCATATCTGGATTTGCAAAGTAAACCAGTCTTGTACCACACAGTGAAGTCTCACATGCAGGTCTGCATCATTTGGGATCTGACAGTGACAAAAACTGTTTTCTCAAAGTCTTTTAAATAGGGTACTATCAAAATAAGATTCAGGATGTCGTGGCAGGTGTAGGCCTTATGTGTGATAAAGCTGCTGTGCTTTGCTTAGTGATAAAGTAAATGCTCTGGATTTTATGATTTGGTAAGTGAAATTATTACATTTTTGGAAATGTAACAAGATGTTAGCAAAATGAAAGGTATGAAATGGCAATAAGATTTGCCATTTTCCATTACTATTATAAAGCACCTAAAATAATTAAATGTGATGCTACAAGGGAGAAACAGTTTAATGACCACTGTATGACAGTGTGAAAGCTTTTCAGATAAAACTGGCTTTTGGAACTGCAAACCAAAATTAAAATCTTAAGTACATTTTTAAACATGGAAATCATTGAATTTGTGTGTTTGGGTAACATCATCCCATTAATTTGTTTAATTGGTATTGGTTTATTGATTCCCTTAATAATACCACACTATTAATTATTGTATATTCATTTATTCATCACATTCGCTGTGACTTGTTTGAGCAAGTAATTGCAACCATTATTGGGTGGTGCTACAATTATATAAAAGTCAAGAATCAATAAACCAACAGTAATTTATAGTGTCCAACTTATAGTTCAGTTGCTACTCAGAAAAGATTGAATAATGGAGAACTGAATTTGGAAACTGATTTCAAGTTATAAAGTACAGTGAAATTCAATTTTGCCATATTCATTGGCACTACATAATTATCACACTGAGAAGACAGACAAAGCTGTATAAATGGGACTGACAAAATTGCAGTTTGGTTCAGTTGTAAAAAGAAAAATTTGGTGAAAGGGTGCCAAATTTTATACCTACTTACATGCACATGATTTTCAAAAATATTCAGTTTACTTGCCAAATGTGTGCCATGGACAGTAGCACATTATCTGTGGGAAAAGCTTTTCACTTATGAAATAGAATTAGGGCTGTTAAAGAAAATAACATCACAGTTTGCCTCCTATAATGAGTGTGACACCAAGGCAGAATTTTAAACCTGACTTGTAATAAAGCCAAGTGGAAGTGAAGAATGGAAAGTGTGATTGGAGGGGAGATATTTTAATAGTGCCTTACTGGATTATCTAGTTCATATTTTGAATTAACAAGTGATTATTTTATTTATGGTATCGTGAGATTTTGCAGTATTACACATTTTTATTTATTTTTGGAATTTTGTGGCACAACCTCAAATCTTGTAGCTCAATGTGGCCTGCATAACCCAAAGACACTTGTTATTTGGGGCAGAAAAGAGGAGGCTCAAAACTGATCTTATTTGTGCCATAATATCTTGGTCAATTGACTAATGACTGAAAAAAAAATGACATTGTAGCCAGTTGATTTTTTTCCCAGTCCCTGCCTGGATGTGTATTAGTGGCTTTCATTTTATGATCTGGATAGGAGTTTTTGCCATTAAAGTGCTCAGGCCAGTATAAAGCAGTGTGTGAAATGCAGCATATAGGCCCACGAACATACAAGTATCACATGTAGCATGATGTCAGTCAAGAAGAAGGCAGGAAGTGTAACAGCAATGGTGTTATTTCTAATTTGTAGAGAGCACATACAGTAATTTAATGCAAATAAAACAACGGCATCCATGTTTCAGTACATGTCACTCTATAAGAGATGTCATTTGATAATCAGTTTAAGTCGGTGTTCATGTCATGAAATGTGACATGACAATGTACCAACATAATCTGAAATTACATATTAAATGCATGTCACAAATGGTCAACACACGCAGTCTGCACAGTGATTGTTTATGATAATATAAATAAAATTTGAATAAAGCAGTACATCCTAAACGGTCAGCAAAATCCTATCATTCTGTGCAGATGTTATCTTTGAGAATGCTATCTAAAAATAGATTAAAGTACAATGAACTGTAATTTTGCCTGTTTGTAGAGGTATGGAACTTTGTTACCCACAAGGAGGGAGAAACACAGGCTGAGGGTCTTCAAGAATAGGGTGATGATATTTGGGCCTAAAAGGTAAGAAGTAACAGGGCAGTGGAGAAGACTGCATGATGATCTTGATCTGTATTCATTACCAAATACTTTTGGTGATAAAATCAGTAAGACTAAAATGAGCAGGACATGTAGCATGTATGGGGCAGAGGATAATATATAATATTAAAATGGTTCTTCAAGAATGGGGGTGTGGAGTACAGACTGGATTGATCTTAGGATAGGGAGCGGTGGCGAGCTCTTGTGAATACAGTAATAAACCGTCGGTTTCCATACAATCAAGGGAACTTCTTGACTAGCAGAGGACCTGTTAGCTTGTCAAGGACTGCTCCATAGAGTTTATCAGCAAAATCTTAAGTGAACAAAGGAATAAAACGTTTTCTCTACCTGTAACTATCGTGAATATCCACACTTCGGCCTGCATGAAACTCACGCTTGTCTTTGAATAATGTGCTAGTCCGCAATTACATAAGTTATTATTACTTTTCATTACTTATATTTTGTGATTATGATATATTGTATTTCAGTCATAATTCGATGTTCGAAATTTGCTAAGCAAGACGTTCCACAATTACGGAACTTTGACAGCACGGATAAGAGCCGGTGATATTCCCACAGTGTCAACAGCGAAAACAGGAATCACAGAGCACGTATGTTTCGTAATATTAAATTGACAAAGACCGCGCACGGAAGTGGAATTAATGAGTGCATGTTATAAACACCTTCAGTACGTGATTTGTGCTTCGCTTTTCTTTTGACGCGAATTCTAGAATGTCTTTTTCGTCACCGAGTATTGCCAACTGTGTAATATAAATTTGGAGTAACATATGTCGGTCACACTTTACAAAAGGAAGTGGGTATTTTAATGTACCGTTGTTTTAAAATTGAGATAATCCTCAAAAGTACATCACGTTACAACACACACAAGGATTATTAACTGGCAATCGCATTCATTTTAACGTTGACCCATGTATAAACTGCAAATAGTATCGTCTGCGACACTGCCTGTGTTCGGAAATTTCATTTCCGATTTCACTTTCTCAAATGCAAGCCAGTCGCCATATGTGTGTGGATCTACGTGCGGTGTTACTCATGTTGTAGAAAAGACGGAGAGGCTTCTGCGTAGAGACGCCATTAGTTTATGCTTCGTTCTGAGTAGGATTGAATTGAAATACTGTTGACACATTGTGAAATTCATACTGAATCTTAGAAGGATCGTCATAATGATGTAATGTATACGTAGGAGTGAAGTAGTACCGAGGAGACTAATTAAATGGCTGTGCGGTGGTGATTTATGCTTATCTGAGCTAAGAAGCGTGACAGATTTCTCACCGATGTTGGCCCCGGATTATTTAATTGAGTTGATAACTTCTCCAAGTTCGTATCAGCGCTTGTGAACTAAAAAAGATGTCTTCTTCCTCACAAATGCTTGTTGACAGTCCAAGTGGGAGCTGGTGTCATATGCGATGAAAACTGTGCAGTGATTTTTTATGGGGTTATGCTTTTCTTGCAGAAAGTCTAGACTGAACAGTGTAAAGTCTGAACATTTTTCTGCATCAGCAACACCACTCCATGTATGTGTTGAAGAACAAAGACCAGAACTGGGTTCATCTTCTAAAGAAATTTGCCAATACTCACCTTACATAAGGATGGCAAACACTATGTCGAACATGAAGATGACCAATCCAATCAAGGGTCTCGTCAGTAAGAGACGGAAGAGATACACGCAAGATGGATTTAATTTGGATCTTACATGTATCCTTTGTTGATAACACCAGTTACATTTCCACCTAATTTAAAAGCTGACCCAACCGAGTTACAATTTTGGTTATGGATGTAGCATAGTATTCATGTGTATAGAGATGTATTGTCCTGTGGCATATATACATAGCAATATTTGAACGGAAACAAAGATTTAACACAACTTTTAACCAGTGAACAAGAGAAAGCCATCAGTTGATGACTGCTTTTTGGTATGGTGGTACATGCTAAGGTAGAACAGTGGCAAAGTTGATTCCTGTTCTAACTTAACTGTTTGCACTTCAGTCATCAAGTATGTGAAGTATTATTTTGTTAAGCAAAGGAATATTTGTTAGTGAACATGCAGTGGAATCATAATACTTGTCACCATTTCTGCTCTGTATTTATTTTTATAATTTTTGCCATAGTATGTCATGCTCATAGAAGCTCAAGTGACATGTGCCAACATACATAAGCCAAACAGAAAATGTAATCCATTAAAGTTGGGAGTTCAGGCATTGGGTGTATATATGTATAGCCCAAGGTCAGGCCTTGGGTATGTGTGTGGCTTGTGTGTGTATGTAGGTGCCCATGTTATCAGGTACTGCAACTTGCATGCTGTCAGTGTAGGTAACTGACATTTCATGTCACAAGTATGCGTGTGTGTGTGTGTATGTATGTATGTATGTATGTGTGTGTGTATGTATGTATGTATATGTATATATATATATATATACATACATATATATATATATATATATATATATATATATTCATTGTCAGAGCCACACACAACAACATTAAATTTTTATTGTACAGGCGACTAGTTTCGGCTGTGGTTTCAAGCCACCATTAGGCCTTATCAAAAAAAAAAATATATACACAAAATCTTTATAACTGCAATTTAGGATGGAGATCTTGCCTTTACATTAATATACATTAGAGATTATGTAAATATATATAGGTTATATAAAAATTCTAATGTTATGTGTGACTGACATTAAATAAATATATACGTGTGATCTCTTACGCAAGCAGGGATGTCTCGTATATAGACATTTCATGTGATTCCCATTTTATGTGACTGGGAGTAGCAGGATACAAATATATGTGTTGTGATTGCAGTAGCATGTTTACTCATAAATGTTGCTTCTGTTATTCAGTCTAAGTCTTCAGGTGTGTTCATAAATAGAAATTGCAAACAGTTGAGTTATAGATGGGAAATAGTTTTTGCCAGTATTATACATTAGTTACTTAGATTGTTTTCTAGCTTTTGGTCTTCAGTCTCAAAAGACAATACATGTGAAGTAAGTAATCTCGAGAGGATCTAATTCAAATACTCTCGTTCAGTTCTGCAATGTCTATGTGTATTCACACACCTTCTCTTAACAGAGTTTTTTTTTTAAGACCATTAGCATGTAACATTTTTTTTTTTGTAATTAGTTTGAGAAATCATAATGGTTTAATTGTAAATTCTTATGTTTATAGTTAAACAGAATGCCTTGGAAACTATCTTATCCTATCTCTAGGTGAAATTGGGGCAGCATCTACCCCACCTATATCTGTTAAATACCTGTATATATGCCACTAACATCAGTTTTTGTCAGCTGGAGATAATAAATGTACCATAAAGGTTGTGGGAATACCAGTGATCCAGGTTATTGTAGTTGGTTACAGTGATTGTACATTACAGGTTGCACAACCAAAGAAATTAGTTTGTATGGGAAAGATATTTTTTTCTCCTCCAAGATGTCTAGACTAGCTGTGGGGCCCACCCAGCTTCCTGTTGAGTGGGTAACAGGTGTAAAGTGGCTGGGGTGAAGCTGACCATTCACCTTGAGGGCCAAGTTTATGAATATGTGGCAGTATACCCCCATTCATGGCATACACAGGGTCACCTGTACCTTGACATTTTGTGTGTGATAACAGAACAAGATTATCAAATTATTTACCACAGGTCAATGAATATAGTCTGTAAACCTAGTAATCATAAGTGTAATATGCTATGGTCATTTCCCATTATGTTCATTTGCAAAGCAGATACTGTATTTTATTAATTTTGGACATAGTTGTGTAATACATTGGATTTGGTTTTGTAAGTGGTACACATTCTTTGGATTTTCACACTGACAGTTGCTCTGGTCTCGTATGTTATTTAATAACTGGGAAGCTGAAAGCTCATAACACTCACTCACTAATATAATGCAGCAGTCCTTCTAGAATAACTAATAGTTGTTGAGATACTGAAGAAATTCCACCTATTTTATGTAAGCCAACTGAGACAAGACCACACCTTCCCAGTGCTTTCTTTTGGGTCCATCTTAATATCCCTGTACAGTTCTATTCTCTTCTATATGCCACATGCCCTGCGTCCTTAATGTGTTTTTTCTGATAAGGTTTTGCAAGGAGTAAAAGTCACGTAGCTCGTTATCATGCAACTTTATTCACTGTGCTGTTACTTCCTCCCCTTTGTGCCAAAATATTCTCCATAGTATCTTTTTCTGAAATGCCTTGTGTTGTCTGCCTAATTTGAGAAACTAAGTTTTAAGTAACATGGACGTGGTACTCCTGATAATTAGTTTTTGTGATTTTCAAAATTTTAGAACTCCACCTTCATTGTCAGGGAGCTAGAATAGCACAGTCAGTATAGTGACTAGGATATGGACTGGATGATCCAGGCCAGGGCAAGAGATTTTCTCCCAATATCCATGCAGGCTGTGGAGCCAACATATACTCCTGTTCATTAGGTACAGTGGCTCTTTCTCCAGGGTACATTGACCAGGGCACAAAGCCAACCACTCACCTTCATTTAGTGCCAAGCTTAAGAGTGATTGGAGCTATACCTCTGCTCCCATGATATGCCTTCATGGCTTGTACAGGTAAAAGTGTGCCTTTTTATTTCATTATCAGTACTGGTTTCCTCAAAACTCTTGTTCCTGTCAGTGTAAAAATGTCTTCTGTCTCAGATTTTCCATTGAACTTTTTTTAAGACACTGGTAAATAGTTTTTACATTAATAGTAATGTAAAAAATTCTGACAATTTATTCATAAATTACTATACTTGTAGTTAGAATAAGAAGGTTGCTGGCCTTTGTTGTCTCCAATTAAACAAAAATCTGTAAACTATATCCTCTTCTATTTCACAGGTGAAATTGTAGTTTGGAACTTAGGAAATTGTTTGATTGTAAATTTAACCCTTTAAAACCCGAATTAAATCCCATCTGCTATTTGCTGGCATTATTAGGAGCTCACCATTTTCTCCACGTTAGCAGGATAAGGGTTAAATTATTAACCTTTAGGCTACTAATGTCATATATATATATGGAGC
>Ga0268261_10001281_pt1 | contig 17082 bp, 8 predicted proteins | sample TergutNc150P1_FD_190353 | JGI IMG/M metagenome (GOLD analysis project Ga0268261, IMG submission 190353) | Nasutitermes corniger P1 segment gut microbial community from laboratory colony in Florida, USA - Nc150 P1 (SPAdes) (version 2) | ecosystem: Host-associated > Arthropoda: Insects > Digestive...
TCCAAGATATATATATATATATATATATATATATATGAGTCACTATGTTAGCAAGCAGAAGTATTCATGTTTTCTGTACACTAGGGCTATTGACGAATCTTCATGTTTTCTGTGTTTGTATTTTATTTTCGAATGAATTACTTTTTTCATATATCAAGGCGATTTTTGAAGAGAGAAAGGGAGACAGAATTTTAATTTAAAGACATTCTAAAAATACAAGGAAGCAAGTGACAAGACTGAATAAGTAGAAACATTCCTCCTGCCTAAGCGCCACGTCTGAGAGGCGTGTGGGGGAAAATATACGTCAAGCACCACGAAGTCTTATCCTTTACACTCGATGAAGGTTAGTGGTTAGCTTAAGGCTCCTATGTTGTTTTCCCTCGAATAGAATTCAGGGTTACTGCATTAACCTTTTGAAGCCCAGTGACTGCTTTACGTACCACCATGTTTAATATTACAAATCATATGTTCTGCCAACGGGGTGCTTTTATGTGTTGTGTTTGAATCTCGCAAAAAACAGCGATGATAATTCTTCCTCTGTGCAACACTATCCTATGTCAAAACAACAATGTATTGACGAACTGAAGTTGAATTTTCTTACTAAGTTAAGTATTTTGAAGATCCAGTTTAGATATAGGAATGATGGATACTTAAACGTCCCTTAATAATGAAGATAAGCCATAGGTTGTCCCGTACCTCAAAATAGATTGTAAGTGGAAAATCCGGATTTCGGAAAAAGTGATATACGCCAGTATTGCAGGTTACATTGATTGGGTCTTAAAACCGAGATAAACAGTCCTTACGGCGCGGTACAACCTGAATTTTTATACATAATTCAGATTTATCTTACTCTTTAAAGAGTTAAACAAGTAATTACTTAAGAATTATGATGTATGAAAAAGTCTATTCCAACCACATGCACGTTTAAACACAATAAATGTTTTTAGTCTACGGTGTATTCTCCTACATGTTTCGGCTAACTTTAAATATTTTCAGTAAAGTTACTAACACACTCTTTTCTTTTGGGTGTTAAAATCTTCCCTCAAGAGGTTACATTTAGCCGAAGCATGTAGGAGTATACACTATAGAATAAACAATTGTATAGTGCTGTAATTGTGTAAATGGTAGGAAGAAAAGTTGAGTTAATGAAGTAAGTTTAATTTTAAATTCCCAGAACTTCGTGACTGACTGAATGACGTTTCTGCTTCGTACTTGGAAGGTCCAGGTTTCGTTTTTTGCTACTCTGACTCCCGTCCATGAAGGAAGTTTTGCGATAGTATCCCAGAGTACTTATCGATCGCTTTACTACATATTCTTTATACTCGTACATCCATACCTCAAAGAGACTTACCATTCCAGGATACTGATATACAACTTGCGAAACTGAGAAGACATAGTTAAACAAGTTAAAGTATAATTATATTTTTATACACAGATACACGTAGTGAATGGCAAAACTTTGAAGTACCTCTCCGTTCTAGTTAATACTGATGAGTAGGAGGAAATGCTTTGCAGTTTTTAGGCGCATTCGCAAACTTGGGAAAAGCGACTATTAGCTTCGTCATGTCTCTCCGTCTGTCTCCCAGTCTGTTCGACTGTCCGTCCGCATGGAATAACTCGGCTCCCACTGAAAGAATTTTCACGAAAGTTTATATTTGCATATTTTTGGAAAGTCTGTTGAGAAAAATTCAAGTTTCATTAAAACGCGACAAAAATACAAGTACTTTAAACGACAAAAATACAAGTACTTTAAACGAAGACCAACACGCATGTTTTATCATATCTCGCAAATATCTTCTTAGAATGAGAAGTGTTTCAGATAAAGTTTGTACAGACAAAACTCACACTTTGTATCAGTAACGGTTTCTTCGAAAATCATGCCGTTTATAACATAATGTGGAAAAATATGATTCAGCTGGACAGGCCACAAATATAAATATAATAAGGCGCTTCGCACTGCATGGTTGGTGTTAAAGGCTAAAAACACATTCAGAATATGTAGTACTTATTGCTTGGCCACTGGAACATTGGTTACAAAAACGCGTCTCCTTCTTACGTTATACGTACTTTGTCTTGTTCAAAAACAGCTCCGCTGTCTGAGATACTCGATTCTAATTCTGCCTAACGCGCAGAAGCTCATAGTTGTTCAGCTACCCACAATTTCCTTGCATCTTGCGGAACCAGAATGTCCAGTACCGTGCTCAAATGAGTCCGTTATCCGGAGCCAATAATACCCAGTCCACGTCATTAGACCTTATTATTCTGAGGTATAAAAATGGCATTTGGGTTTTTGTTCCTTCAGAAAGCATGTGAAATTGTGATAAAGTAGACTAATTAAAATACGAGCAATAATCGCAGACTACGTCCATTCAAACCGAGTATGTTCTTCAAATATGTTAATTGGCATATTTGAAGGTTAATTCTATTCATGCTTACAGCATCTGAAGTCGGGATGTGTTAGAATTCCTTGCTATTTCTTCAATGTATATAAGACTATACGAAAATTTCACCTAAACAGGAAGCACAGGTATGTTTTACTATTATCTGTGAAATAAACGAGAACTAGGAAAGCAGTCGTACATATAGGCGTACACTACATACACAACACACACACACACACACACACACACACACACACACACACACAGTCTATATTATGAGAGGTCCATACACTGGTGATTCTTTAGAACAGCTTCTTCTGGGATGTGACGTCATGTAGTTTAGAATGTACCGCATTACATGACGTCACACTTCTGAATACTGTAACCTAAAGTGCAGCCTACATAACCATCCAAATCTATGCAGCAGAGTCCTTCGTGAGAATCTAGGCAAGGAACTCTCCTAATTTTATGAAAGCCAAGTATTTATTTCCTAACTCACAAGATCCAGCTACTTGTACTATCCTGAGCCAGGTAATTCAAATCCACGCCTCCCATCTTATTTCTTTAACATCCGTTGTAATTTTATGTTTTTTGCACCGTGCATTGTAATACAATTGTGTACTATAAGCCAACCAAAATGTACATTCGTTAAATTAGTATTTTAATTTTTACTATGTCTTCTACATGTTTCGTACCCGAGGATTCATCTTCAGGAAGACGGTTGTGTACATATAGGTGTGGTATAATTTGTTTACATGCCAACGGTGTAAATAATCTTCGGTACCTAACACACTTTTCTATCTACAAGACTATGTGTACCACGAACACACTATTCCACGACTGCTTATACTGTTGGTACGTAAACACACTATACCACACCCTCACGTACAACCGTATTCCTGAAGATGAACCCTCTGTTTCGAAACATGTATAAGACACAATAAAAAATTAAAATATTAGTTTAACAAAGGTGCATTTTGTGGGTTTATATTACACAGTCCCTTTTAGTGTTATTCTCCAGCCTGCGTTTCTTTCTTTCTATCTTTCTAGATTCCAAATCAGACATCTGTGTGCATTTTTCTCCCTCCCAAAAGTGACAAATTTTCGCGCAGCTCGCCTTGCTAATTTTATCACCCGAGTAATATTCGGCGTGGTTATTGCGCAGCGTATAGTGGTAATTACTTGCCGACGTTTCGGAACAAACGATCGGTTCCATTTTTAAGACGCGTGAAGGTGGAACCGATAGCTTGTACCAAAACGTCAGCAAGAAATTACCACTCCACGCTCCCTAATAGCCCAGAAGAGGGCAGATATCTGGTTAGAGGTTGCTAATTCTGCTTCACATTCGGAAGGTCACAAAAACCATATGTCATTCCGAAGTCTAACCTGAGGATTTCATGCTTTTTCATACTACCTACGGGCCAATGCCAGGTCAATGTCTTAAATTAGGCAGTGCCAGCTCCCTTCTACACCATTACAAATTCATTATCAGCTATTGCTGAATAAATCAGTTTCACGATTTTAATTCAACAATTTAAAACTTTTTTAAAAATAAACCAACAACACATAAAATAAAAATGCACAGTCGTTTAAAACCCTGAAAACTTTATCACAGTTTCCACGGATCCAGAGTCTGTTTGGGAATGGACTAATAACAAATATACTTGTGTCGCCTTCTTGAGTGCAAGTAACATTTTTTCGCAGTTACCCGTCAATTTCAACACAGATGTGTCATGTGGTCTATATTACACCAATATTAAAACCTCAGAGAATTATAAGACTTCTAACTGAACGTGCAATATAATTACAAAAAGATTAATTTCACAGAAGCAAATACATTAACAAGATAATTTTTTACTACGTCACGATCTGCTGAACTACGAAAGGATAGTTTAAAGAGAGACATTTTTGGAATGCTTATGATTCGCCAGTGATGGAGATCTCTTTTGTTTTCATTAATTGCTTCTTCAAAATTCGTATTTAAAAGATAACATTCAAAATCGACATTGCTGCATCGATAAAGTTCAAAATCAACAGTGCTGCCTCTAGTGCAAGCCATGGGAATTCATCAAATATGTTAGCTTCCCTTCTTCTTCCGGTGGTGGCAGCACATTGTAAGAGGCTGGCACGAGCACTTCATAACAGCGGAAGTAACTGAATCTAGACAAGCTATCCTTACTCTCAGGATTCAGTTATGTACAGCAGATCCTACTGTTCCCTTTAAACTGTGTATCATACGATTCCCGATTAAAATCGCTTTGCCATGACAGTCTATAAGGCTTAAGGGCAGACACTTAAATGTAATGGAATATTACCACCACTGTCTGCTTTTCCCACGGCCAGCTCTATGTGGCATTTTCCCAATCCTCTTCATATGAAAACGTCGCTGCTGCACTTACTGAATGGCATCGACAGAATATAGAAAACGACAGATTTATAATATTAAGTGCTTTATATCGAGAAGTGCTTCCAAGTTTCAAATATATAAATACATTTTGTTTGACTAAATATTATATATTTTCTACATGCGAATTCATCGCACGGATACAACTATTATTATGTAAAGAACGTAAAATTACCAATGCACTTACCGGTAATGAAGAGATATTACTATAACGAAGTTTATAAAGTTGTCTTGCTAATTGCTGGAAAATATAACATTTATCTGAACACGCGGATCAAGAGATATCTTGAAAATACGAAGAATACTTTCCAGGGATGATGTTCTAAATGGGAATGCATAACATGAATTTGACTACACTCAAGAAATGCTATTCTGTTCCACCTCAATGACCTGATAACAGATACCATGGCAATTAGATAGGAGAAACGTAACCTACACTTCACACGCCACAGCAAAGTGGCTGTGGGCCATCTGCCTTTAACTCACCGCATTCAGAGTAATTTATTTTCTGTTATAAGACAAGGAGATGCTTCGGTCCGGCCAAGCGATTCAATGGAAGTTATTAACTGTTACGGCCTAGGAAGAAGTCCAGTAACTATAGTAGTCTAGGTGGGCCCCAGAGCCGGTATGAACGTTCTGGAGAAGAGAAAAATCACTTGTTCCTAGCGGGGATGGGATTCAAACCCCGGGCCGCATATACCGCAGCTTAGTCGCTATACTGACTAGGGCACTCCGGTTAAAATCATAGACAATAGCTACTAATTTTTTTGTGCTTTCACCCTATCGTCTCTGTGACTGTGAAAATTACTATCATCTGTGATTGATAGTGTGGGGCTTTACAAAAAAGTGTTTCAGACTGCACGACATCAGACTCCAGAATTCAGTAATACTCAAACCGTAACTTCCTCTCCACCCGAACTGATCTATATACAGAGTTAATATCAAGTTCAAAATATATCACCAATCACAAATAATGATAGTAATTTTCTCTTAAAAATTCCCATAATTTTTACATAAATAATAAAACAAATATTTGCAGTGACGTAAATTGTTTATACATGTGAATGAAGACTTAAAAGCCTTTACACTGTGCCGATTACCAGCTCACATGTTAAACATGGCTCTTTAACAGTTGGGGAGGGGGGGGGGGGAAAAAGGGGCGTGTTTTAAGTTATATTAATATAAACAAAGCTGCCAAAATGCATTAAGTCTGTAGAATGAGTGATAAATATCAGAGTTTCTCAGTTAAATATGACAATGGTGCCCTCTTGCACCAGAAATATTTTTTATGGAACCACTAATAAAACTGAAAAGAAATCATGACCAGAAATAATAAAGGTAATAATAAATACTAAGTAAGAATATGACATTAAGATTGTCCATACTGAGAAATAAAAATTCACTTCCGTTTGTACGAAAAATATCCCCTAAGAAATTAATATGCCCTTGCATAAAAGCTGAATTTGAATAAATGTGTACTTTATTTATCGCAGTTTTGAAAAGATTCAGAAATATATGCACCGTTAAATCAAAGTCAAATAAAAATCAAAATAATTTCAAGTGATTTTATAATATTAATATTATTTAAATTATCAGTTTTATGTTGTAATGGAATGTTTTGCGGAACCCTTTATTCACTTCGTGAAACCGAGGTGTTTCAAGGAAGAACAATTGATAAACACTGCTGTAAAGTCAAGGAATTACACGTATAAGTTTTACACATTTGATTAATCGATTGCAAATTAAAGCTTCCCATTCATGTGGTTACGAGAAATTGAATTTCGGGGAATTCTGTCAAATCTCTAAGACATTGTAGGAATAAAATAAGGCGGGAAGGGTAAAGCTAACCAGAATGCTTTAATACGTAAAAATGTTTGTTGTTTAGTCTGTCCTGTAATAATAATCTCTCCGTGTTTGTGTGTTTATACAATGGCACAGTTACAATAGAGCTATTTATGCTTAGCACGCAAATTATTTTGTCGTACCACACTCTAAGGAAGCCTCGTTACGGACAGGTCAATGGACATCAGTTACAAATAACTGCGAAATATAGCCTAATTTCGTTACGAATATACAGTGGCGTACCTATACAAATGTAGACCTGGGTAGCAAAATTCAATGGTCTTCTCCTTAAAAAAACTATTTTTTTTCTGGATGAGACAAACAAATAAATTAAGTCGAAGACCTTTTTCGTTGAAGTGATGTAAAACTTATTCAAGTCTATTTTGAATTACTTCGTTTGCTGATCGTGCACTAGGTTCCACTTAATAAATTTTGTAATATAAACAATTTTAATATACCATACGTCTTTGTATAATAGTTTTCTCCTACATGTTTCGAACTTAAGGGTCATCAAGGAGAATATTTATTTCTTTGTAAAATATTTGTTTCGTACTACACTGTTTGATATAATTAAATACTCTCTTTATTGAAACTATTAAAACCGAAATTCAAAGGCGTGTTCAAAAAAAGACCGAAGTTTTGCTATAAAGACTTTACTGCTCATTTTACAGAATTTTAAGCACTGTCCCCTTCAAAGTAGTCCCAACTACTGGCGATAAACCGTTCTCAGTGTTTCTTCCATTGTTGCAATGCTTCCTGGAACGCACTCTCTGTTATGGCGCGCAGTTCTCTTATCGCATTTTCCTGAATCTCCTCTATGGTTTGGAAACGACGTTCTTTCAAAGTGGTTTTAAGTTTGGGAAACAGGAAAAAGTCTGCTGGGGTTAAGTTCGGAGAATAGGGTGGATGGGGCACAACGGATGTCTGATGTTTTGCTAGATAACTGCGGATGAGGAGCGAGGCGTGAGCTGGCGCATTGTCGTGGTGCAAGATCCAAGTCTGGTTTTTCCACAGTTCAGGCCTCTTCCTGCGCACAGCATCCCTCAAACGTGCTAAAACTTCCTGGTACATCTGTTTGTTTACCATCTGACCAAGTGGTACAAATTCATGATGGACAATGCCTTTCCAATAAAAAAACGCAACCAACAACACCTTGATCTTTTACCGACTCATCCCTGCTTTTTTTGGTCGAGGAGATCCTTTCCCCATCCACTGCGACGAATGCATCTTGGTTTCAACATCATACCCATAAACCCACGTCTCATCTCCTGTTATGATGTTCTTAAGAAAGTTTTCATTACCATTGGCATTGGCAAGCAGTTCTTGACTGATTTCAACACGGTTCTCTTTCTGATCGTCAGTCAAAAAACGCGGCACGAATTTTGCACTGTCGCGACGCATCTGAAGCTTATCAGTAAAAATTTGATGACAGGATTCTATGCTGATGCCCACATCGTCAGCAACTTCTCGGACAGTTAAACGACGATTTCCACGAATCACAGCACGAACCCTCTCTACATGGTCGTCGTTTGTTAATGTAGAGGGGCGTCCAGGACTGGGATCTTCACTGACCGACATTCTGCCCTCTTTAAAACGCTTAAACCACTCATAGCACTGCCTTCGGCTCATACAGTCCTCCCCGTATGTTTGGTTAAGCAACTGAAATGTCTCTGTAAAATTTTTACCAAGTTTGCAAATAGGTGTGCTGAGTAGCCGCAGCGCGCTCTCTGTGCTGGTTGGCGCGCTATTCAAAAAGTTCGGTCTCTTTTTGAACACGCTCAGTATGTGTGGAAAAACTACAATGGGAATAGATATGATATACTCGATTTGATTGTACCAAAAAGTAAAAGACTTCTCAATTTTAAAAATTTTGAAATTGCTGAATCCGTGCATTTTGATCAGCTTACTTTCTTTTACTAAACTAACTTGATGCACATACAACACATACGATGGTATTCTCTTTTAACCCTCAAACGTGATTCTGCACTACTCAGCCATTTTCGGGAAGTTCTTAAACCAAATTTTAAAACTAGCTGAAATATGATACATTTCTTTACAACGTTTATTCTAACAACTGCACAGTAATTAGATACAAAAGTATACAATTATAGTAAGCTATATATTATATATGACTCGGCCTTCTTCGGCTATCTTCAAGGAGATGCCTGGCAAAGAAGAACACAAAATTGGCTTATTTCGTAGATGTGCAATTGTAGAGTTAAAACAAAGGTTAAAATTGAATAAATAATTGAAAAATGCAGCACAAATTGCATGTAAATATACATAATATATATAATTTGACTGCAAGCAAACACCTAACATAAAATGTCATGCTCTTTCTCAGGGTCGTGTCCCTGTGTCTCTTGTGTTTGTTTATGTCACAATGGATGGAAGAGCAATACGCAGTTAAGTGCATTTCCTATATGCACAAACATGACGTATGTACTCTATTATATTTAACTATTTTTAAAACTCTGTTTAAAAACTCCATGAAAATGGTATAATAGAGCAGAAACATGTTGAAGATATATAAGGCTATACTACTGTGTACGTCATGTGCCCATTTATTTGGGCCAGTAAAAAAATAAGTTCGTATTTCAGTCTATTTTCTATATTACCCCATTTTTTCTTTTTGAAAATGAAACTATATTTGAAAAATTATTAAATTTCAAATAATTACATTGTGTAAAAAAACTGTAGTTAAAATATTCTCCAACAAGTAACAATGTTACCAAGCTTTATACTCTGTTTTTGGCCTTGAAATTCCCTACTCACCGAGAGATCGCCACCGTAGAAAGGGTGTATAACGAAGGTCTCGTTGCCCACGTGAATTACTCCACTGACTCCATTGCACGTGTGGAAGGCTGCCGTCGCTCCAGGGTAATCCTTCACAGTGCCGTGATAGTAGCAGTGTTCTATCTCCTGTAATTACAATTGACGTGGTCATCAGTCTCAACATTTTGTCGTTATATCTTACTAATAACCTTGTAAGCCTAGTGATTATCTTATCATTATCTTCCAGAAATCTACTGATTCTTGTTTGTTTCAAACAAGGAAAGATTTTTCCCTGATTTCTTCTTGCAGCCGGTCCGTGCTTTATCACTAAATCCCGACATCTGTATCTCTGCATTCTATCCAACCGGAAAACCCATTTCTCTCAATAACCATAAATTGGAAAAAAATTAAAAACATCTAACGTCATAAGTAACCGAAATGGTTATAAAACAAGTAAATTGCGCCATGCGATAAGAATGAATGAAAATATATTGAGAAGTCTACACAAAACAAAACCCGAAAATAAAAGGTAATGCCCTTACTAAATGTGGAAAGACAGGCTTATATTCTGAATGAAAATGTTGAAGGAGACCAACTCACGAAGCCGATGATGTAAGGATGTCTGGCGTGACCACCAGAATGAACCTAAACTCGCTAAGCCTATACACTTCAGTTGTTGCCGTTGATTAAAAAACAGCGTGAACCGCGAGCTGAGATAAGAGGATTACTATGCACAATGAGGTGAAAAATATAGTTAAAGCTAAAGGCAAAGGTAAAGTTAAAAATAAACTAAACGTTAAAGTTAAAGGTAACGTAAAGTAAAGTACTCTAAAAGTAAAGGTAAAGGTAAAAGTAAAGATGAAATTAAATGTAAAGGTAAATGTAAAAGTGAAGGAAAAATGTAGGTACATTAAGAGTGAAATTTATAGGAAAAGATATAGGTAAAGGTAAAATTAGCTTTAGAGTTAAAGGTAAATTTAAATTTAAAGATAAAAGTAAAGGTAAGTTTCTCTTGTCCACGCTGTGAAAGCATAGGGGGGGAGTAGAGGTATAGCTCCATCCAATCTTAACCTCGGCACGAGGTTGATTTGAGTGGTGAGGTGAAGGGACTGAATCAGAGAGGTTTCACTTGAAATGGCCATCACACTTTAGTTAAATCCAAACACGCAGAAGAGTACTGATAACAGGCAACACTAAATACCGGTCAAAAAAGGGTGCATAACAATGTCGTGTACGGCCTATTTACTTTATGATGATAAGACGGTAACTTAAAATGCAGACCGAAGAAACATTTGGAATGCTAGAAATATCTTGGAGTGACAAAGCCCAAAAAGAAGAGCGTGTAATATACCGCGAGTTTTATCCACGGAATGTCTATTGTTCCCTCGTACCTCAATATGACAAAAGTGTTGTTCTGCTAGGTTAGTGCCACAATATCACCTCGTATGTATAACGAACATTTCCTTCCAAATCCCTTCCAGTTTATTTGACACGACATTTGACGTGAATTCCTCGGTAAGGTGTATGCCTACAAAAACAACATCGAAAAGTGATAGTGCGTGGCCTGGTTTAAATGCACTACATCTAAGAAATTACATCTTTAAAGCCAGTTTAACGATAGTCTTTTCATATATTACAGTACAAGACTTACCATCTGGTAAGAACCTAAGTGTGGCTATAGATATTTTAAACCCCTTTGAAGGCTAAGCTAAAACTACATTATATACAAAGGCTGCTCTAAACGTAAGAATCCCTGCCTCGTACAGGTTAAACCTGAAGACACTACAACGTTAAGTATACTCACGCGATTTCAGGCTTCCACAGCGAAATAGTAGCCAAGAACTGCGCTCTTCTAGGTTATTACGCGGCGAGTGGTGGTAACTGCTTACCGACGTTCCGGGACAACCCATCGGCTCAATCTGCAGGTTTCAAGAAAAAACCCTCAGGATTGGACCGATACGTTGTCCCGAAACGTCGGTAAGAAATTAACACTACTCGCTGCGTAATAACACAGACGAACGCAGTTCTCATTGTTAAGTGTAACTCATTTATCGCACTGAAGTTATCGTTGTTCTTGAGCAAAATTCTGGAATGCTGTGACAAATTTTCCAAACTTGGCGCGAGATTAAATATTCTATTGGGTAGAAATCAAGCATTTAACACTAGCAAAAATTCACGAACAGCTACTTACACTTCCTTATTACTGCGGAACCGGCAACCTTTCAAGTTTTACTTCAACGGCACAAACAATAGAGCAGATGGTCCAGAAGTTCCGGTGAAAAACAGCAATAATTCCCGTCTGCGAAGCGCACTGTATGGGGTTGCATGGTCATACTGAAGGATCACCACTAGACACATCACTTGAGCCACGCAGCAAAACCCATCCACAGTAGTGAGGCAGTGGCAAAGCCTGTTCGTGATTTTTTAAAGTAGCAGCCCAGTTTCTAACACAATTAATTTTTTCGATTTGTACTAATACGATAACGAGACAGTCAATGCACGTATAACAACGTAGTGCCACCCGAATAATAAGGGACTTCCACCAATTTTACCCGAATGAACACTATAGGAGGGTAGGGTAGCGGGTTCGACAAAGACACAAAATCCTAAGGGTTGTTCTGATCGCTGCCACCAGTTAGACGTAAATCTAACAAACTATAACTTTCGTATTGGGAAATTCAAGGACGAGCATGTAGTCAGTAGAATAGTTCAACTTTATAACTAATTAAAGTTAATATATTCTATTCTCTTAACAGTTACTATAATACAAATGTAATGCCCTAATTTGGAGGGGACTAGGTTTTAATAGTGATACCCTACGGTAAATAAATATACAAGTAGCGTGAGGGGTTCGTAACGTGGATATCCTGATAAATGGTAGAAATCTGCCACCAGTCAGTAAATACTGACAGTGCGCTATAAGGGTATAGTACTGGAGACAAGTAACTGATCAAAATCACACTTGACTGTAGATAGTCTATATATTGTAAATCAATTATGTTGATGCTGTAATACAGAAATGAAGGGGATGATAAATAATACAGCAAGAAATATAAAATGATTATCTTGCTCTTGTATAAACCCGAATAAATATGAATTTAGAATTTAGTTCAGATCGTCCGAATTATATTACGAAAATGTTTCACTCGAATTAATTTGGAATACAGAAAATTAACTCAGTCGATTCGGCTTACCTTGTCATATGAAGAAACGATGCCACATCGTAATCAATATTAAACTTTGTATAATAATTATCGTTCTCAGTGTCTTGCAGATACGCAGTGATCGACGAACAGTAATTCCTTCGAGTGAATCCCGAGTCAGCAAAAACCGGGGGTTTATATTAGAGCAAAATGATACATAAACATAATTTACAGTTGAGACAAACTGATCGCGTCAGATTTGGGGTTAAGCGCTTCGAAAGAATGGGGAACTGACAAATAAGCGCTGAGTTGCAACTGTGAGCGATCGTTCATTTCGCAATGAGGAAGTGAATGGAATCTAACTGTAACCATTTCAAAATACAAATCCAAAAAATAAAAAAATTAATATGTAAAATCTAACACAGGATAATTTACATTTTACATTCGTTAAAATCGCCCGTGGTAAGATTAAGATTTGTGGTGGAAAGTTACACACATCAAATCTTATCAATCAGAAAAAACCTGTAATGAAAGTACAAATGAGCATGAAAGAGAATAAAATGTAAATCATACAAGGTAAAATAAATAAGTATAAATCAATGGTTGGGTAAACATAACAGTAAACGCGTGTGATAGAAGCACACAGCAAGGTGTAAACTTGGTTAGTAGTACGAAGTTCATCTAGTGAGTGCTGCCGGATGTGTTATTTGCTGCGTTTGCTATTACTGGAGACGCGTTCTCAGGGTCACTCTGATATACGTCCAGCGCGGCAGCCTTAGTTCGCGTGTTGTAATGCGTAGCTTGAGAACACGACATTATGTTCTGTGTCCCTCGGTCGTGGTTATGGAGTTCGATGTTGTTGAAGTGGGTTTTGAGGGGAGGTAGCACTTGCAGTGTCTTGTGTTTCGGTGGTGGCACATCGCAGTTTGTCGAAGTGTGATCGTAGTAGAAAATACACTAATCCTAATAACAGAATAATAGTAGTCAAGATAATAATTTTGTGCCAACGTATTTCAGTTTGTGAATTTCGTGAAGTTTGATGCATGTGAAACAAGGAATCGATGTCTATTGTGTGCAGAGGCGTTGCGAGATGAGATTGTATGCTGTCCAGCGCTTGTAGTGTCGGCATTGTTAGTTCTTGTAGTTGGTGGGACTCGTGCTGCGAATTTATCGGAACTTTATCTGGCAGGAAGATATGCCGTGTATTAAGTTCCGTCTGCATAGATCCGCGTAATGTAGGATACATATGCAAATCTTCTGTAGACACATGGCAGGCTGATGCGTTGAATAGCAGTCCGGCGTTCACGAGTACTTGTGTGCGGGAAGGACTGGCTTCGTTCCCCGGTCAGCGTAATGTCAGTTGTCGTGGCGTTGGGAAATGATATATCCAGACGTTCCGGTGCTGTATCAGCGTTGATTGTTGATAGTTGAAAAGTAAATTTCTTTTACATAGTTGTTGGTGGTTTGGACTCTGGAAGAATAAACTAGCGGCACAGGTAAGTCTTTGTGTATTAAATATCGCTGAATCCAACGGGCATACAATGATGCTACTTGTAACGCATTTGCTGTAGTCTTTCTCTGTGAAAGGTACATAGCCGTGTTGGCTGACTTGTATCGCCAAATATGGATAGTAAATAGCATACTGAACAAATTTGTCTGGAGATATTCTTTCAGGCAAGATAATTATTTTATATAGCGTGAAGCTGTGATCTACAGACTTAAGGGGAATATGTATAATAAGTTTAATACAGTGGAAATTGGCAACAATAGACACTTTAGACAATTTATAATATTGATGTATATCTTCGGTTCTAGTGCCGGCTATAAGTTCGTATCCCTCTGGCAAATGAAGTGTTACGTTTCTAAGTATACTCTGAAATGAAGAGGGGCTAATTAACTTCATTGATAAGTTCCCTGAAATGGCAAGTTGTATGACATCAAAGATTTCGTCTAGCTGTTGGGTTAATTGCAACAAAGTAAATTCCTTCTCTCCGATAGCTGTGAATGTAGTGCTTTGTCCCAAAAATGTAAGATTAAACCAAAATAGGTCTCTTGTAATTTGCTGATATTTATCGTGCGACTGAATTATACTATCCTTAACGATGTTAGAAAGGTTCGCAATACTCTCTGTGTTAAGTGACGTCGTATCAGCTACTTTCTTTACATATGTCAACTGCTTTGCTAGAGAATGGACTATATCTGGATTTCTATTCTGTAAATCAAGTACACCGTGCAATTCGTGAACATCTGATACAGTTGCTGTTCCAAAAATAGTCTTTAGAATATTACCGCCTAGATTAAGTAAACCTTGTCGGGGATCTGGTCGCGGTAAAATCTGATGAAGGTCGTGAAGTTTATCTTCTAGAATTTTTAGAAACAATTCAATCTGTTTAAGTTCAGAAGTTGACGTAAACTCTTTTCTCTGTTTTACAACTAGTTTACCGTTCGCGTAGTATGCCTAAGTCCGTTCTCGTGGCTATCAGCTATTCAGAACTAGGGGTTGTCTATCGTTTTGTTGGGAAATCTAATGGGTCGCTACTCCCTGAATGAATTTCCTAATCCACTATATATACGAAATAGGCTCTAGAGGAAATATCTATGCTGGTAGACTACGCTTCTCGGGGTCCCTCTGTAGTCGTGTACAATGTAACGTGATGTCTATAGACTTATGTTCTCCCGTGAGATTCTCCCGATCTCACACCTCAAACAACGAACACACTCCTCAATAGGATAGCTTGTGTTCCTGTTATTCGTCGTCAGCCCCAACTGACATAACCCTGTCTCTCCACCGAGATCGCTCAGCCCTGCTGAGATATACCGTTGTCCCAGACAAGGCGAATTCGGTCGTCTCCCATGTGACGCACGGAATGAAACATATGGACCTTACATCGGCTCCAAGCCGGCCCATCGAACAAAATCTTCTGACATTACCGTTACGTGTACGTTCTACGTAGTGTACCCCGTTCATCATAAATTCTTAAACTCTACCAGCAGTGGATTATCTACGTCATATAGCTTTAAAGCATCTGCAAGACTACGTCAGACGCGTGGACGTCTCCACGAGTATGCTTTCCCTTCCAGGCCTTGAGGTTAGGTGTTCAGTGCATACGTGTTGCGGCTCGCTCCAAAGTGCGGCTCGCAGGACATTCAAGTCAGCTGTTACACTGACCATTCCGTACAAATACGGGTCATCGTCAAGCTATACAGGTTAACCAATATTAATAAAGGGACCTGTGCTAATTCCACACAAAAAAACCTGTAGGAAAGCTACGTTTCCTACCACCCGGTGTTCATAACCACTGGTTTCCATATGTTTCGAATAAACTGATGTCTTGCCAAAAAAGAACAAAAGAATTTCGGTACTCGTTTCCCAACTAATTTAGCTACGGTTCTAAAATTTCAATTTTCCTAGTCTGCGATAGCACACGAGAGTTAGAGCTCAGGGTTCGACCTAGCTTCGTGCGATCTCGCACGTTCGCTTGGGTTTCCCTTTCCGGGCGAGTTTCGCGTTCTCCCTCGCCGTCTTCGCCTTGCAGGGCATTCCTTGGCAAAATGCCCTATGCCCTGACATCTATAACATCTGAGTGCGGCCTTAGACCTATCTCTAAGCGTCGGTTCGAATTTCTGCCCTGCTATCCTTTCCCTTTGGAATTTTGGTCACAAGTTGAAACGCGAACTAGCTGGGTCAGCAACTTTCGAAGCTTCTAGTTTTAACGCTATTATTTCAACCGTATTTTTCGGTTCCCGCCTGCCGATTCGTGCAGAAGCTTCAGGGGTTATTATCAATTTTTCTAAACGATTCGTCGGCTCTGAGCCTGGCCACTTCGGGATAAGTGCGATTAGTGAAAGTTCCTTGTGAATTTTCGGTGCTTCTTGGGACATCCGATCTCTAAGTCTTTGAATTTCTAATTTTTACTCTTCTACTTCTTTTTGCAGCTGTGCGTAAGCCATCGTTTAACGATAGTCGATTAATAAAAAAATTTTGACAAACGAACCATAAAAAAGGAAAAAATGCTCTGTTCGCGGTCTAATTTCGTTTACGTATCTCTTCCTTCAATCTCCCGTTACAGTATATAGCAACCATTTAGTTATAGATCCTGTACTACCACACTGCGCACACTTAATTCGCGTTGATGCTATCTCGTCTGAATAATGCACCGCCGCTATCGAATTTTGTTACATCCCACCGCTGCCACCATTTGTAATGCCCTAATTTGGAGGGGACTAGGTTTTACTAGTGATATCCTACGGGAAATAAATATACAAGTAGCGTGAGGGGTTCGTAACGTGGATATCCTGATAAATGGTAGAAATCTGCCACCAGTCAGTAAATACTGACAGTGCGCTGTAAGGGTATAGTACTGGAGACAAGTAACTGATCAAAATCACACTTGACTGTAGATAGTCTATATATTGTAAATCAATTATGTTGATGCTATAATACAGAAATGAAGGGGATGATAAATAATACAGCAAGAAAGATAAAATGATTATCTTGCTCTTGTATAAACCCGAATAAATATGAATTTAGAATTTA
>Ga0268261_10001282_pt1 | contig 17073 bp, 13 predicted proteins | sample TergutNc150P1_FD_190353 | JGI IMG/M metagenome (GOLD analysis project Ga0268261, IMG submission 190353) | Nasutitermes corniger P1 segment gut microbial community from laboratory colony in Florida, USA - Nc150 P1 (SPAdes) (version 2) | ecosystem: Host-associated > Arthropoda: Insects >...
TAAAAGTAGCCTGTTGTGTCAGTATGACAGAAATTGAGAACATTTTGCCAAACTGTTGAATGTATTCATGTTTAATTAATTTATTTCGTTTGTTTCTCTACCAGCCTTAAGCATTCCCATTCCTTTTGAATAGTATGTAACCCATTGTAGCCTGATGTAAAAAACCTAGTTCATAATTCGTCGATAAATGTATATAATGAAGTTCTGGGATTGATCCAAACAAGTTGGTTTGGTGCATAAAGCATTCGTAGCCTGTTTCTGTTCACTTTGTGACCAGCAGTGGTTAGTAAATAGAAATTTATAGCTCATTAAGTTTATCCGTAGCAGCTCCATGCATCAAGTTATTTTTCGTTGCCATGCAGCAGCAAGCAAACATCAACATAAGGTAAGCAGCTACAGAAATACACAAAATGTTTGTAACTGTTGATGGTAGTGAAGTTGTGTCTCAGGTATGCCCTTGAATGGCTTGAAACAAGGGTACACAAATTTTCCAGAAGTAGGAGCCACCTAAAAAGTCTAGGCATCAGAAGGGTCTGAGGACCCAAAAATATTAGGCATCACCCAAAAATATGCAGTCCCCCGGGCAACCTGGTGCCTGGGATTTGTGCGTGTCACATATAAAAGATTTTGGAAAGGGTTGTGAGGAAATTGTAGATGATCGAAGGAATGGAAGGCTCTCAGCTACCCAACTAGGAAACAGTTGCTAAAGTGTATCAACTGGTTGTTAGAGCCTGTTGAGTGACGCTAAAGTTGATGCGGGATTGACTATATGTTAGTTGCAAGACAGATTATTACATTATTTATTAAGATCTGGGAAAGAGGAGGATGTGGGCAAAGCTTGTTCTGCATAGTCTGTGGGTGAGCAAAAGAACCACAGTGGCAACTTGTAAAGCCTTTATTGCGGTGTAGTGGAGGTCAGCCTGACATTTCTTGGACTTGTACCCTCTGTCCAACAAAAATCAAGCGGCCTGAAATTTTCTAAGTTCCGAACTGGAAGTCACGTGACGTACCGTTGCCATCATAATTCGAGTCGTTTTTAATTTTCCCATGTTTGTGAATTCGTGGCGTTTCTCTGTCTTCCATTCATTACAATCAATCACGCCGCATATATATTAACCAGACACCAACACATTTGCTTAATTTGAAGTTAAAACATGAATTAAAGGTCATTAATTTTCCAAGGTATGCGGCTTGCTGACTTTCTTACCACAGATGTATGTTGCGAAAGGGTGGTTGTTTGTCGCAGCCGGAGGTAGCCGAGCGCGTTAACACGTGATGGCAATACTCTTCGGAAACAAACTGTATTGGTTCGTGTCCCAGTGTCAGCATGTACTTATTTCTTTTTGAATGTTTTATACTCACAAACACTCAATTAAATTATGCAGTAACACTTCTATTATTTAATTATAAGTTTCAAAATGTATCTTTCCTCCATTGGCAGGGTTAGAAATGCGAGTGACGCAGATATTTCTGTTATTTTTCCGTAATTCTTTTTCTTTGTTTGATCTCCAACTTCATGCACAAATTCTTGTTTGTTTACATATAATACATTCATTAAAATCCTCTACACGTTTCGCGCATTACCCTGCTCATCTTCAGGAGGTCTATGTCGTAATTGTATATATGCAGCCTCTGGTATCGTCACTCTCTGCAGGTGACTGTCTTGTGCACCGGTTAAGAAAGAATCAAGATTCTTTTTCTTTGTTTACCGACATTCTGATTTAGAGGTTTCGTGTTCAGATGGGACTAAAACTAGGCATGGTGAATCTCGTTGTTGCTTGCGGGATGTAGTGGGTCACGAGATCTGACATTGGGCTGGACGATTTGAAACATTTACGGAAAGGAATTGTTGAGCTTATGATGTGTGTGCTGGGGAGGTCTGGACTGAGGGTGGTTTCACTCTCGCCTTATTTCAGGGGTGGGTTGTTGGGAGTGAAGTATTGTTGGAACAGGTGCAGCTCAATTTTAACTCTCGAAACAAGTTCACAATTCTTCCGTGTGGCCGTCTAGTAGACAATAACACATTTAAAAAATGTGCGTTTTTAAAAGTCTTACTGGCTACACTGATTACGGTGTTTATGAAAACCAAAATGCGCGTTTCTTAATAATAATGAAATCAAAGATAATGAAGAGCTTATGTTGCTGCATGATCAAAATGATGGATGGGCTGTGCCTTAGCCCTATTTAACCTTTTGGCACCCGCATTTTACATTTAAATTTTAGCACACCTGTATGTAAAATGTGAATAATACAGGAACCAAAAAGGGTAGCATTATGGAATAAACGGCATTTTGAAGAGAAAAACGGAGAGTGTGCAGCATGTGTAAAATACTCACTACTTATATTTGTTGAAAAAATATATATAAAGTGCAACATCTGGAGGGTAGCGGTGCGCCTGTCCCATATATGGGACGCACGGTTCTTAAAGGTTAATGGTTTGTTGTAAGAATATTTATTTAAGAATGTTATTTAAAGAAGCCTACATTGCTTGATAGAAATTGTTATAAGATTTTAGAACAGTTTTACTAAAGGATTTCTCATTAAATTAAGTCAAGCTTCTTTCAATTTTCTGTTACTCGAATCAAATGTCTTCCGCAATTGCATTATGATAATTCACAATATTTGAGCTGTGGACCAAAAAGGATATTATACCTGCTGCTGGTCGTGGATGAAAACGGGGGGTAGGGGATTATCCGTGGACTAAAACTGACCTACCGGCGACAATATGGTCATTAACCCTTATATGAGTGTAGGCCGAATCTCTCTACACGACATAACCACCGTAATCAGTGCAGCCAGTAAGACTTTTAAAAACGCACGTTTTAGAAAATGTGTTATTGTCTACTAGACGGCCACACGGAAGAATTATGAACTTGTTTTGAAAGCTAAAATTGAATACACCTGTTCCAACAGTACTTCACTCCCCATACCCCACCCCTGAAACAAGGCGAGAGTGAAACCACCCTCAGTCCAGACCTCCCCAGCACACACATCATAAGCTCAACAATTCCTTTCCGTAAATGTTTCAAATCGTCCAGCTCAATGTCTACGGCCCACAAGCAACGAGATTCACCATGCCTAGTTTTAGTCCCATCTGAACACGAAACCTCTAAATTAGAATGTCTGTAAACAAAGAAAAAGAATTACGGAAAAATAACAGAAATATCTGCGTCACTCTCATTTCTAACCCTGCCAATGGAGCAAAGATAACTTTTGAAACATACAATTAAATAATTAATTAAGTAATAGAAGTGTTACTGCATAATTTAATTGAGTGTTTGTGAGTATAAAACATATTCAAAAAGAAAAAATTACATGCTGACACTGGGACGCGAACCAATATAATATATATAATTTCCGAAGAGTATTGCCATCACGCGTTAACACGCTCGGCTACCTCCGGCCGTGGCAACCACCCTCCCTTTTGCAACATACATCTTTGGTAAGAAAGTTAGCAAGCCGCACACCTCGGAAAATTAATGACCTTTAATTCGTGTTTTAACTTCAAATTAAGCGAATGTATTGGTGTCTTTGGTTAATAAATACGCGGCGTGATTGATTGTAATGAATGGAAGACAAAGAAACCTCACGAATTCACAAATATGGGGAAACTAAAACGACTCGAATTATGATGGCAACTGTACGTCATGTGACTGCCTGAGCGGGATGTACGAAATATCAGGCCGCTTGATTTTTGTTGAACAGAGTGTACCAGCTGACTTGTTTATACGTGTGTTGATTGAAAAGTTTTAAGAATCCTTCTGTTTCTCTTTCCCGGTATTAGACGTGGCAACACTGTACTAGTTTTTGTGAAAGTCATACAGTGACATGTCTGAACCTGCAGTTAGACAGCTGTGGCCTTCAGTACTTGGTAACAGCGAGTAGAAGCACCTAGTACGTTTTGTCATGGTAGATGAGGAAGATACAGCAGAGGTGTGTGATTGAATTTTGTGTTAAACTTGGGAACAGCGGTAATGAAACACTTGAAATGTTACGGCAAGCATATGGTGGTGAAACAATTAGCCATGCTGCAGTATTTCAGTGGTGGAGACGCTTCAAAGACAGTAACACGCGAGTGATCGACAAAGCACGTTCTGGCAGGCCATCCACTGCGGTTACGGATGTCAGTATTGCCAAGGTTGCAGAGCTGTTGGAAAATGACCGAAGACTAACATTATGCAAACTTTCACCTTCACTGAACATCTCCTTTGAACGCACTCAACACATTGTGACAGAGATACTGCAAATGCATCGTGTGTGCCAGGTGGGTATCCAGGAATCTCACAGAAGAGCAGATGCGACGACGAGTTGAGGTGTGCACGAACACTGTTCAAATGTCTGAGAAGGTTCTGAATTTCTTAACATTGATTGTGACGTGATGAATCGTGGATTCATCTTTATGACCCATTATCAAAACAACGTTCAAGTGTGTGGAAACACTCGAATTCACCACCACCCAAAAAATTCCATTCATCTCTCTTGTCGGGTAAAGTCATGCTTCTGCCGTTCTTTGTTGCGCACAGGATGATCTTACAGTGCTTGGTTCCCTGTGGGCAGACAGTGGACGACGACTATAATGCAAACATCCTGAAACCCCATTTGCGTGGAGCCATGAGGAAGAAAAGACTGGATTTGCTCAAGAAACAGTGGTTTTTGCTCCAGGATAATGCTGGGCCACATATTGCTGCTGTTGCATTGGCAGCACTGACTGAAATTGGTGGGACAGCACTAAAACGTCCTCCATGTAGCCCGGACTTAGTGCCATGTGATTTCTGGGCATTCCCAACACTGAAAAGACAACTGCGCGGAAGGAGGTTCTCTTCAGGTGATGAAGTGAAAAACACCATGGCTGCAGTGCTAAAAGGGATGTCGCAAAATAATCTATTTCATGTGTTTGAATCGTTTATAAAATGCTGGAAAAAAATTTATTCAATGTGAAGGACGCTACTTTGAAAAAGAAAAAATTGTAGGGCCTGTAGAGTCATCTGATTCTGAATAAAAAAAATCAGTCTTGAAACTTTTCAATCAGCCTTCATATTTGCCTGAATGAGAACTTTTCCTTAAAGAATTGAATGTATGTTATGAAGAATACAAGTGCTGTTCAAAAAGTGTCTGACCTTTGGCCGGAAAAAAATACATTTACACACCTGAAGGTCTGCAACCCTAATCCCCTTCGAAGTAGTCTCCTTGTGACTGAACACACTTCTCCCAGCGGTTCCGCCATTGTTCGAAGCGTTTCTGGAATGCGGCTTTGCGAATGGAGTGCAGCTTGGCCATCGTGTTCTGTATTATGTCGTCTCATGACTCAAATTGAGTCCCTTTCAGCTGGGTTTTAAGGTGGGGGAACAGCCAAAAATTGCAAGGAGCCATGTCGAGAGAGTAGGGAGCCTGTCGAACCACAGGAATGTTGTGTGTGGCCAAGAAAGTTTGAATCAGTTGCGAGGAATGAGCTGGTGCGTTGTCATGATGCAGCTGCCACGTTTCGCGAACACACTCCGCATGGACAAATCATCGGTCAAAATGGAATGTACTGAACCAGTGCTTATCTCCACCTCCTCCACAAGTTCTCGGCTGGTGACATGATGGTCCTGCATGACAAAAGTCCGCACTTGGTCAATGAGCTGGTCATTTCGGCTTGAGGGCCTACCAGAATGAGTGTTGCTATCCACTGACATGCGCCCATCTTTGAATCGGTTGTACCATTCCTTAATTTGTGTGATGCCCATGGCATCGTCGCCGAAAACCCGCTGAATCTTCTGAATGGTTTCCACTTGGCTATCGCCAAGCTTCTGGCAAAATTTGACGTAATACCACTGCTTGAGTCATTTCGTCATTTTCGCAGAAAATAACAATGCGACTTGTGCTGCATATACACTCTCATCCACACGCTGGCTGCACGTGACTGACGCTGTCTGCTGGCAGGAAAAAAACCATGTATGTGCGTGAAGGTCCCCTCCGCCTCCCTACCACAGCACACCTCCTGTGCTTCATTAGTTTTCATGGAAAAAAAATCACGTCAGATACTTTTTGAACAGACCACATATGATTGCTGAATTAAATGCAGTGCTTTTGGGCATCTTTTCTGTTGCTGTAGCATCAGTAATGGAACTGACCCTGCATAAGGGCATATCCAAAAGTTCCTGGAGTGAGGTGACAAAATGTATGCTTGCTTACCTTTTATGTTGGTTTTTGTCCTCGTTAGAGTGGTCATTGTGTGAATTTATGCAATTGGTCCGGTGCAGCACCGCCCAAAGCACCACTGCAACTAAGTTTTGCGGCTGTTTTTGAAGGTCATTGATCCCTTGAAAACAATGCTGTCAGCTGTAATTTAATTCTTGGAAACAGCAAGAAATTTTGAGGGGTCAAGTTATGGTGAGTCAGGAGGGTGAAGGACTGCAGCCATGTATTAATGGCAACAAATTGCTATTCTGACACGGCATTTGTGCAGGCACTTCATCGTAGTGTGGAAATCACTCCTGGTTCCTCCACCATGTATTTTCAGCAGATTTGCGCCCTCAGGCACAAAACGTGATGGTAGTGAAGGAATAGATTGCTGAAGAGCAATGTTATAACCAAAAAGGTCACCAACATACTGTAGAAATTTGCCCTGACTTGGCTTGCTGTTGGATGTGAAGAGGACGGGCTTTTCCAAATTAGGCTTCTGTTTGGTGTCTGGGTCATAACAATAAATGCAGGTTTTGTCTCCTGCTTTCTGGCTGCAGCTTCCTCAAGTTTTAAGCAAAATTACAAATGAAGGCATTGTTTCTTCAAATAACCTATTAGAAAATTGTGGATCAGAGTTAATAAGGGCAGAAGTAGACACTTTTTGAGAAGCAGTGCAGAGAGTTGTGACTTGAAAACTTACTAGATTGACTTGCATGATAGCAATACTACACAACCTAATGGCAGCCATGGATTAAAAAAAACTGGTCGTTGCAGTGAGTGAGGAATTTTTTAGGTATTCCTGTAAATGTTGTGTGTGTGCGCGTGCATTTTTCATTGCTGGTATGAATGGTATATTATCTTGAAATGGTAGGCACGTTTATTATACCGTTTTGTATACCATGCCTTACAAATTCAAGGTTTGGGGCTGAAACATGAATCAGCCAGATTTTCACACTTTTACGGTGTGTAAAAATTTTTATACTCATTTCTAAGCTATTGTCATCCAAGGCACCGTTGAGGGTTGGCAAATGCAAGAATTTGTAAGTCATACGTGCCGTTGTCAGGGTATTAATATTGTGTTTGATCAGGTGATCTTTAAGGTTTGAATAAAGAGCCGGTCTTTGGTTCAACCATGCATACAAAAACACATTTTTAGATTTATGCATGTATGAAATTGTTGCTACTGAGTCTTTTTAATGCAGAAGTATGTTTGATAACCTGAATTTAAAACTGTGCATTTTATGTCCATCTATAATTTTGGGGTATTCAGTTTTGAATTACTTTTCAGTTCCCTTCGTCCAGTAGTACTGGAACCATTTGAACAGCTTGATGATATAGATGGTTATGCTGAAAAGAATTTGCCAAAGAAGAATCCTGATTATTACAAAGCACGAGAAGTAAGTATTTTTGAAAGTGTGACTTCTCTTTCTTAAAGTTTGCGATATTAATTTACAAATGTGCCCTTCGTATTTTGGTCATGTTTCCTTACATTCAGGCCAAGCAGAGTTCATGCATAAACTCTTCATAGTGTATTTACCAGGTACAAGGAAATTTGTAAAATGGACAGTGTGTTGTGACATTTTGTCTTAAACATGAAATTTCTAATTCTACTACTGCTGCTGCTTGTACTACTGGGATGTCCACCCCCACCACCACCTGCACCAGATCATTCCAGGCTTTCCTATCTTTGACAATGTGGCTCCAGTTTCTCAGTTTCAGCTTCTTTAAATTATTAGTTAATTCATCTATCCATCTATTCTGTGGTCATTCTTTGGTTCTTCTATAGGGTTCCAGTCAGTAATCTTAACTAGTTTCATATCAGAAGAGAACAGCGCCCTTATGGGCACTATTTTATCTATTTCACGGCGGAAACCTGATATCACGTGCATCTTCCATTCTGCTAAGATGTCCCCACCATTTGTTCTGTGGGCTTGTTGGTATTTAACAGTATCTTAAGTTTGTTAACTTCTGCAATTTGTTATGGCTTCTTATTCATCCTTCCATACACTGAATTGGTCCAGATCCTCAGTATTTGTCCTTATAAAACTAAAAATTATTTGTCTTCTGTACTGACATTGTCAAGGTTTGTGTGTGTGTGTGTGTGTGTGTATAGATTGTTACGAGACTTATCAACGTTATGTAGCTCTTCCTTTTAGTATATTTGTTAATTAATTTAGAGGTCATTAATCATATATATGCATAATAGGCTGTGTTTCCTTTCTTAATTCTGTGTGTTTTCATAATAAAACACCTCTGTCCATTAAGTCAACATGCTGTGTTTGCTGCAATTCTTAAAAATTTTGTTGGCTAACTACTTACCAGTCTATACGCCTTGTCCCAGAAGGTTTAATTTTTTTTTTTGCAACACTGTTGTCATTAGTGTTGTGATCAAGTGTGTTTGTACGTGTCCTGGCGAGCTACATTGTGCATCAGGGCTGTCATGGTATCACATCTGTCTTTGGATGAAATGAATGTCCACGTAGTTACATGTTAACATTAGACTTGTCAATATTCAGAAATTCATGTACACAATAAAGTCAGTTTATAAGTAATATGATAGTAATGCACTAATAGAAAGTAATAGAATACAGTATTTTAATACTATAGATATAGCTGTTACAAATTACCATCAGATACAAATGTTTTACCAGAATTACATAAGTTCAGTCAACTACACATGTGATTAATTATCCATGGTCATGGAACATACCTCAATGAATTTTGTGATATTCTGTTAACCTTTAATGTACGTACTTAAATACCGTGCACCCCTCTGCACCTGAAATTTAAATGCCCTTTAAACTAATATTTTAGGGTATTTTTGAAAAAAAAAATGTAGTTTTTGTTCTAGACATGATACAAATATGAATCAAAAATGGGATTATAGTTAAGACATGGGCCTATACACTGAAAAATACTTATAAAAGCTGCTATGTGAATACATATGACTAAGTTAATTTAATTTTCATGCATATTGTTTTAAATAAAGTACTTACAGGCGTTGTTTGGCGGATAAGTGATGTTATCCTTATACACTGTTTACAAATTCACTTATTTACAGAATAGGCTATGAAGGAATGGTTTTCGGCAGGCTGTGTATCTTGTGGGAATGTTTCACTTCCAGGCGACTTATTTGGAATACAGATGGACTCGGTCTCTTTCGAGATAACACCACTTGCAGTCACATTTTGCTCATGGGATTCTGTAATCAAATTATGAACAAGAACCTCCCAGAACCCTTCTGTATGTCATTTTACCACCACATGTTTAATGGAGCAGGAAGGCATTGAGGATGGCCATATGTGTTACGTGGAAAAACATTTCTTATTCCACTTTCATGTTCCCCTGGCAGTTCCGTAACTATTCACCATCCTATCCGATTTGTCCACATATCCTATGTGAGCGTTATAGTCCTCTTACATGAGGTTTGACTGCATGGCCAGATTCGTCACAGAAATTGCCTTCCACTGGAGGAGTATGCATATTTGTGATGACATAGACATTACGTTTATCCTTCCAGTGTATAATACTTTGATTTCCTCTGACCATCATGACTATGTCTCCCTTCTTTGCCTTTATTACCCGGGATGAAATGTCTTTGGGCATTCCTGGCCTGTCATTGTGAACAGTTCTGCAACAATTTATTTTCTTTCCGAACAGATCATTGAATAGAGCAGGCGACGAGAAATAACTATCCATATATAGTTTATGGCCTAGTCCTTCCACTCTTCTTACCAACTCTAAAACAGTGCCATGTGTTGCTGACATTTCCTGTGTTGCCAAGAGCCGTTGCTTCCCTAGATAGGCGGACGTGTCATGTGTAGCCTAAAGCGTCGCACAATTTATAAATTTTGGTGCCAAATTGCTTGTGTTTCTTAGGAATATATTCCCGAAATATTACCCTTCCTTTGAAGAGAACAATAACTTCATCAACTGCCAGATGTTCTGTTGGATTGTATAATTCGTAAAATTTATTGTTCAGGGTGTCAAAAATATTTCTTATTTTCCAGAGCCTGTCATAATGTGGGTCGTCATGGTTAGGAGGGTTATCATTTTCAAAGTGAAGAAATCGTAGAATATGGAAAAATGTGTCACGAACCATCATATTAGAGTAAAACGGAGTGAAATATTGTTCTCTGCTCCAGTAATCTTTGAGACAAGCTGATCATGACCCATTCGAATTATGATAGCAGAAAATCAGTACATTTCCTCCATTGTGATATCAGGCTGCTGTGCTGTCATACTTGCTTCATCTGGGGAGGCAACATGTTGATGAAAATACCGGTTTCTCAATAATATTACAAAAATCTGCTGGAAGGGAAGAAAAAATATTGTAAATGGAGAGGATTCAGGTGAGATATTAGGAACAGCCGATTGCTTGATACCATTTGGGAGTCCAGTGAAATCATGGATACTGGCAGAATCTCTCTCTCTTCTATGGCTAAATTCAATTTCTATTTCCTCTTCATCTGAGGAAGGAGGAGGAGGAGAAGAAGCATTCCAACTGCCTTTAAATCAGTTAGTTCAGTTCCTCCAGTTCTTCGTCTGATTCATCTTTCATCAAAATATTCACAATTTCTGGTGATTTCATTTATTTGGAATATCGTACTTGCTTTCGAGGTTCCATTTCTAGGTCCCAACTAAATCGCACTAGTATCTTCGGATATTATTTTTCATCACTTCAGTTCACAGTTCAGATAATACTGTTATACCTTGGAATGAAAATCTGCCACTGAAAAAAAATTGGTTTGTGTGATGATTACAATAATATTATTATATTGGCTGTGCTCATGAAACAAACATTTTTCCCATAGTGCAAGTATGTGTAGACAGTGCAATTTATGAAATTGTCAAACTTTTCAGTTTCAGTTGTAGAACAAAATATAAGCACATTGTAAATTAAAAATCCGCCACTGAGATATTAGAAACATTTCACAAATATATTTAAGAACTTCTGGTCCCGTTGGAATCTTGGAAAGGACTGGAAGTCAAGTTTCTAAAGTAAACATTTTTTAAGGAAGGGACCTTTCTTCTTGTGTGGAAAAAAAAAGTTATTTCAAATTTGGACATAACTGCTTACCAAACATTGGGTGGCTTAACTTTTCTTTTTGCAGAAATGAAAGCTTCATTCATTAACAAGGGTCCTGGTCTGTTTGTATAGTTTCATTACTCATAAATCTATCAGCCCCACTTGAAGTTCCAGCTGCAGTGCATCCCATATATCTTCATTCTGGGTTGAGAGGGGTGGGCCTGCCATCACTTATATGACATTCCTCTTTTAAAGGTTAAACCTCAGTGTCTGTGATGGTTGAACTGGTAGTAATACACAAAAATATGCACTGCATTATTTAGGTCAGTGTTGTCTGGGCTACGGTGTGTTCCACAAGTGGATCCATGAGACAAAAGCAGTCATCTCTGGGTATGGGATAATTTTCCTTTGGTGTGTGGGCATGGGTATCATACCTGCCTCAGCATCAGTGTTTGCACTGGTATTTTTAGGGGACGTTGTAGTTGACCCATCTGCTACCTGGCAAGCTAAATGATCTGCTCTGGCTGCTAAAAGGTGTGCATCTATGTGCCAGGCAGAAGTTGTGGTTTCAGTGGGTGGGAGCCACAGCACATTATGCGTAAGAGTCCCGCAGTGGTTGAATGTAGGTCGGTTGATCTTGTAGGGCTGAGTACATGGCTTCCTCAGTCACAGATCTAAGGTTTTTTTTTGCTCCTGAAGGAGCACATTCACAAGGTCTCTGCAGGGACTAACAAAGATCTTGTAGCCAGACCATGGCTAGCCTGAAATGTGGGCACCCCAGGCAGGCTAGTAATTGGTGACTTTTAAGACTCGCGTTTGTAAAACTTCTTCCTCCTAGTGCAGAGCTGATGAACCTTCTTTAGTCTGTGTTTGCAGACTGCAGATAATTGTTGAAGAAATTCTGTCATGTGTGAAAACCTGAGTTGCTAGCACCATATTTTCGGTTTTTCCAGTGATATCTTAGTGCCCTTGGCAGCTGCTGAACTGGCTTGTCTTTTAGTTCGGCCCTGGACAAGACTTAGGCAACTCTGACAATGATGGTAGCAAACATATTAAGAAACATTCAAGAGAATGCAATGTGGTGCATTGCTGTTTGCTTTAAGTGGGTGAAGGCCTCTTTAGAACCTTCCAGTAACGGAGCTGCCAGTGGTTTCATCATTTGATACCTTCTTTCATTTGATGGTGATATGTCTCTCAAAACCTAAACATCTCAGGACATACATTGTACTATAATATATTTGAAGTACTGTGATAAGGAATCAACTGTGAAGAGCTTGTGCATGAATTTTGCTACCTATGTGTAAAGTGTTAAGAATGTATACTATTTTAGGTTGGTCCTCGATTTGCGGCTCCTGGGAGTTTTGAGTACGAATATGGAACTCGCTGGAAACAGCTCCATGAACTGTACAAGCAGAAGGAAGAAGCTTTACAACGTGAGATGAAAATGGAGGAAGAGAAACTGGAGGCTCAGATGGAATATGCTCGTTATGAACATGAAACTGAGATTCTTCGGGAACGTAAGTTTTATTGAATTAGAATTTCTGAACATCTCATTTGATATATATTGCATTGACCTGTGTATAGGTTCTTGAATATTTAGAAAGATAGTTCTTTGATTTGCCATTCAGTTTTTATTGGCATTCCACTTAACAATATTTCATTATTCAGTTGATGTAAAACATGGTTGAACCTTGCCTTATGTAATTTACCATTTGTGTTTTGTGTTGCTGCCAGCTGAATTACTTGTTTACTGAAGTGATGTGATTTGTTTGAGAGTGCGCGTCATTTGTGGGATCAGTTGTTGGTAGTAGTTTATTGTACAATAAGTTGCCGCTTTAGTGTGGCTGACCTGTATGAGATAAATAGTTGTGTGTCCATAAAATTATTTTGATTGTATTTATAGACCTCTCTTTATGAAGTGTGATCATTTGTGTGTGTGTGTGTGTGTGTGCGCGCGCGCGCGCGTGAGAGAGAGAGAGAGAGAGAGAGAGAGAGAGAGAGAGAGAGAGATCAGACTCGAGGGCACATGTTACCAGTTTTAGTATTTACAGTCCAGAGTAAGTGTAACCTATATGTATGTACCTGTGATGCGTTTTGTTTGGTAAACACTAAAAGTGGATGCCTACACTTGCCTCAAAGAGGACGTGTAAGTGCCATGACAGTTAATGGTATTTTGAAAGTGACCACAATGCTTCTTTGGAATGTTAGTTAACTGAACATAAGGTGTATTTGTGTAGGGGTGGACATGATGAACCCAATTAGGAATTACCGTATGATAATGGTGATTTGAATTTTGCGGCTAAGTTTTCTGAGCATGCCACCTTTAGTGAGTACAGCACTGTGCCATAAACTGTAGAAACTTCACAGTATTGGCGTAATGTGTTTTCACATTGTAGAACTACGGCAGCGTGAGCTCGATCGTGAGCGTCAAAAACGAGAGTGGGAAATGAAGGAACGTCAAGCTGAAGAGCAGCGATTGGCTGACGAAGAACGCATGCGTCGACAACAGGAAGAAATGCAACTGAGAATGCATCACCAGGAAGAAGAAATGCGTCGCCGTCAGCAAGAAAACACGCTTTTTATGCAGGTAATTTTTAGAATTGGTACTTGATCCATTGGGGTTGAAGCACTCACTTGTCTCTATCCATCTGGTCACACTGTGGCCTTTAAAATTGACTTAGCCCCTAACAGAAATACATACCAGGGCTATCTCCTGGGAGGTAAAGGTGGCCAGTGAATAGGGCTGACCTTGCCACCTTCATGTGCTGATTGTCTAGAAATTCTGGGAGCCCCAACCTCAGGTTTTCAGGCCTTTATAGGACTGCTTTATTGTAGTGATGTATTTGTGGTTTTGTAGGCTGCAGATTCTTACAATGGACTGGCAGAAACCTACATGTCGTATGAAGCATTTTTTGTTACTACTGCATGGTTTGAATTTTAATTGTTATATGCATGATTGTAATATGTGAATACATATGTACTGAACTTTCATCCACAAACCATTTGGTCATGTTTTCATTAGGTACCTAATGACATATAGTTTCCTTCAAATGTACCACTTGTTCAAGGTAATCAAGAGGTTAGATTTGCAGATAAGTTGTATGTATTTCATGTTCACTTGTGAATATGTCCTCTTTCAGCTTATCTTCCAAAGATTTCAAGACAAGCTTTCTGTGTGTTCTCAAAGGACTGACGCCAGCAGTTTGAAGAATGTTTTTTTTTTTAAGCCCCCTATCCCCATGTTAAGCTTGGTGATGTGTAGTAATTATCTGCACAGCCCACCCAGTTTCATTTGGTATGTGACAGGACTTGGTTCATGTCCTTGCCAGTGGAAATAGGGAAGTGTCAGCTATTGTATGGTTGCATCATGTTAAAATGTCATCACCCCAAATTGTGAAGACTTTGTTCACAAGTATATGTATATTTGCCAAAAACAGATCCTTAAATTTCTTATGTAGGTACAAAAGAAGGTAACTATCTTGAAATGTTTCCATTATTAGTGGTATGAATGATATGCATGTGTGAGAGGATAATATTAAAATTGATCTTATAGAAGTGGGATGGGGGTACAAGGACTGGATTGATCTGGTTCACAGTAGGGACAGGTGGGCTCTTGTGAAGGTGACGATGAACCCTTAATTTCCATAACATGCAGGGAGTTCCTCGTCTAGCTAAGGACCTCAGGAAGAATTCTGCTTCATGGAGTAGTTGTGGTATGAATGATTTTTGTCGGTGTAGTGTAGGAATTTAACGTATCACTTTCTGTGGCTTCATTGTAAGTGGTAAGGTATGTGGTACAACCTTATATGTCGAATATTGTCAGTGTATGCCCATGAATTGTAGCTATTAGCATTAATACATGCATCAGAACACATCTTTCTGTCATTGGTACTGATTCCTGGGGTTGCTACATTATGACCTTGTGTGACAGATTTGGGAGGTCAGTTGGCTGGCAAGGGTAGTGATGGTTTTAATCAACATTGTGTCGCATGTATACAGTGTTTTGTAGAATACAAGACTCTTAAAAGCAAAATGTTTGAAGGCATTGTGGAGTTTAAAGTGTACCGTGCTGTACCACTAGGGCATGGGTTGCAAGATACCTTGTTTCAGGTGTGCCAACCATATAATAGATTACCAGTGTGCTGGAAGGTCACATTTCCATTCAAGTCCTAAATGATAACTTAGCACCATGACATCTCGGCCAATTTGCTGTAGCTGGCTGTTGAATTGTGTGTTGAATTAGTTTCCATCCAGTCAAGATAGCCATTATTTAAGAACTGAGTGCAGGTGACAGAAAATAGGGTTTGGACCTATCCACACACACACACACACACACACACATTTGACAGCCAGTACCTTGTATTGAAGATTCAAGTCCCTTGGGATGTAATGTCATGTTGATGGGTAAATGGATTTTGACATGAGAGGAGCTCGGCTGCCTCCATCTTCAGGGTCTGCTGGGGCCTGGAAGGTAGGGGCAGCAGGCTCTTCCAAAATGTCACTTATCTATCACAGGATGATATGAAGACAGGAATCATTCATCAACACCACTGTGAGAACTGCAAAGCTCACATAGACAGTTGTTGTCAACATGATGTTAGTGTGGCTTGCATAAATGTTTCTGGAAAAATTACTGTTATTGGGTGACTCGGGATTGTGTGGAATTACACGAGCAACAGTTTCATTTGGGTAAGGTCATTGTGTGATGTGTCTTAATATGTAAGGGGGACCTTTCTTCTTTGAAAGTGAGGATGGAATTTTCACCATCACAACAGATCACAAAAGAATGAATGAAGGAAGGAAGGAGGATTCAGACTTCTGTAAGACAGTTTTATCTCTGGAGTTGTGCCATGCCCATTCCCTGTTGTTTTAGCAACACATTGGTTCCTGTGGTCCTGCTTAGAAAGTTGTATGTATGATTGAGGTTATGCAATGAATTGCATGAAGCGGCATGTACATGGAGGAATTGTGATTTCAGAAGGAATGTTTACCATCATGATATCTTACAATGCATGTGTGTGTGTGTGTGTGTGTGTGTGTGTGTGTGTGTATACACACACACACACACACACACACACACACACACAGTGAAATGTCGCTGTAACGAACGCCAGTATAACGAAATGTTCAGAATTGGGAAATTATTTTTAGGCCCCCTCCCTTTTCCCTATTTAATGTGTGTTAAAACATTTCATTTTAACGAATTTAGAACTTTCAGTATAACGAATTAAAATTTCGCCTTTTTGCCTACATTTAACTTTATTTTTTCAAAATATAATTGCAATTCATCCTGTTTTATAATACAAATACAGTACTGTATTTTTACATTATTTTATTATTCAGACGATATGGTAGCCATTTTCCATACATGTATGCAATTGGTCAAGCAGGATATTGATTTGAAAGTAACCAATAAGCTTTGCACATCTTGCAATGCAAGAAGTCACGCTGTTGGATGAGTAGGAGCGCAAAGTTTACAATCAACCAATGAACATTACGATTTCGTATCTGTACCTTACTACTGTATTTCGTTTATTCACGTCGCATCACGCGTTCATTGTTTGTCATTCATTCGTAAAGTAACGTGTTTATTAGTGTGCCTCTTAACTTTATACCATCGCCAATATGGATAAAAAGAAGCGACAGCAGTTTTCTTTAAGAGAAAAATGTGAAATACTTCTGGAAGTGGAGAAAGGAGGAAAGAAAGGAGTGATAGCGAAGAAGTATGGCATTAGCCCTTCAACACTATCTGCTTTTCTAAAACAGAAAAGTAAGATAGAACAGAATATTGATGCCGATGCCTTTGGCCCACAGCGAAAGAAGATAAGGACAGCAGACTACGAGGAGGTGGACAAAGCCGTTTATACGTGGTTTGTTGA
>Ga0268261_10001283_pt1 | contig 17073 bp, 23 predicted proteins | sample TergutNc150P1_FD_190353 | JGI IMG/M metagenome (GOLD analysis project Ga0268261, IMG submission 190353) | Nasutitermes corniger P1 segment gut microbial community from laboratory colony in Florida, USA - Nc150 P1 (SPAdes) (version 2) | ecosystem: Host-associated > Arthropoda: Insects >...
GAAAGCGCCCAAATCTTCACAGATGTTGTTATTTTGTACAACTGTTTCTTCCGGCAGTTATGATGTTTGAGGTGGTACACATGCCACTAACCCTCTGAAGACAAAAGACAATCTACAGCATATTAACTTATTATCTCACAGAGATGCATGAGAATAGGTGCTTTGCTCGACAGGTAAAGGGACCTTCATCATTACCGACCGATCGCAACCTAACACACATCATTAAGCGGCGCACGTTTAAGAAGTTGGAGGACAAAGCCTTTGATATGAGAATAATTTCTCACAGCAATGCTCTTGGACGCGACGCAACAACAGTGAAGCCTAGCGGACAAAACAGCGCAACATTCCAAAGGGATTAGGCTGTGAGGATAGCTGAGGAGGTATAAACAGTACGTACGTAGAACCGCGCAATAACAAGGCGGTTCATTTTAATTTCAGAAAGTATTGCGTGCTTACAGAACAAAGCGTGAATATAGTGTTGTCTGTGCCTTCGGGTACGGTTGGCCTTTCGCTGAATTTAACCAAATTGTGCTCTGTTGATATCTGAATATAGGGCCTAAGGAAATTCATCAAATCGGGAAATAAATATGGATGGGACAGGTTAAATATAATAGAATAAAGTGTAAAATTATGTAGATATATCTAAATTCATTTAAATTCCAGTGGTTAGTAAACATACCGCTTTGCTCAATAACAAAAAAAAAATACCCAATATAATTGTGTTTGTTTTCCATTAGAATTGACCAATAAAATGCTCGACATTTAGGCATATTACCTTACAAACCGCATAATTTGTGAAAACTGTTTTGAACATGAAGTGGATGTGAGAGACCCGTGGGGCTTTATGTGATACAAAATATTAATACACTCAGTCTTCGTGTGTGATTCATTTTAGTAAAAAGTACTTCATTGCCCAGTGGGAACTGCACACAACGACAGGTTTAACACGGGAACCGCACTTCTTTTACATATAATTGATGTTGTTGCTGTTGGTGTCACAACACAGAGTGACACAACAAAGGGTGTCACAACAGAGGGTACCACAACAAAGGTGCCACAACACAGGGTGTCATAATACAGAATGTCACAACACAGGATGTCACAACACAGGGTGACAAAACAAAGGATGTCACAAAAAAGGATGTCACAACACTGGGTGTCATAACACAGGCTGTCACCAAAAGGGCACCACAACACAGGGTGACACAACAAAGGATTTCACAACACAGGAAGTCACATCACAGGATGTCACAAAAGAGGGTACCAAAAAACAGGATGTCACAAAAGAGTGTCACAACAAAAGGAACCATAACGTAGGGTGTCAGAACACAGTGTCACATCAGACGGTGACACAACACAGGATGTCACAAAACCGGGTGTAACAACACAGGGTGCCACAACACAGAGATCCTCAACAGACGGTGTCAAAACAAAGGGTGTTACAACAAAGGGTGTCACAAAACGGGGTTCCACAACACAGGTTGCAACAACACAGGCTGTCACAATGTAGGGTGACAAAACACGGGGTGCCACAAGAAAGGTTGCCACAGCACTGGGTGAAGAAAAAACGGAGTGGCTCCACAGAGGGTGACAAAACAGAGGTTGACAAAACACAGGGTGTTACAACAAAGTGTGAAAACGAAGGTTGTCACAACAGAGAATGCCACAAAATAGGGTGTCACATCACAGAGAGTAACAACAAAAGGTGGCAAACACAGGATTTCACAAGACAGGATATCACAACACAGGGTTTCACAACAGAGGGTGTCACAACAGTGGGTGTCACAGCACAGAATTTCACATTACAGGGTGAAAAAAAATGTGACACAAAAGAGGGTGCCACAACACAGGTTGTCGCAACACGGAATTTCACAAAACAGAATGTCACAAAAGAAGCTGTCACAACACAAGGTGTTACAACACAGGGAGTCACAAACAGGGTGTCACAAAAGACGGTACCACAACACAGGTTGTCACAACAAAGGATGTCATAAGGAATGGTATCACAACACAGGGTGTAACAAAAAAATTACCACAACACAGGGTGTCACAAATGTGGGAACCACAACACAGGGTGTCACAACAGAAGATGTAACAAAACAGGGTGTCATAAATAGGTTACCACAACTCAGGGTGTAACAACAAAGGATGTTACAAGGAAGGGTATCACAACACAGGTTGCCACAACACAGAATGTCACAATAGAAGGTGTCACAACACAGGGTGTCACAAAACAGGCTGACATAACAGAGGGTGCCAAAACACAGGGTGCAACAACACAGGATGTCAAAACAGATGTGACACAACAGAGGATGCCACAATAAAGGGTTTAAAAATAGAGTGCCACAACGCGTGGTGTCACAACAGAGGGTGTCAGAACACTGGGTGTCACAACAAAGTGTTAAAACACAGCCAATTAACAGGGTACCACAACATGACGTGTCAAACACAGTGTGTTACAATTAAGTGTCGCAACACAGGGTGTCACTACACTGGTTTTCACAAAACAAAGTGTCACAACACAGGGTGTCAAACAAAGTGACAAACCAAAGGTTGTTAAAACACAGGGTTTCACGACAGATGGTGCCACAACAGTGGGTGTTACAACTCAGGGCTCCATATCACAGGGTGTCACAACAAACGGTCACACATATATGGTGACACAACACAGGATGTCACAAAACAGAATGTCAAAAAACAAAATGTCACAACACAGTTTGTCACAACAGAGGATGCCAAAACAGTGGGTGTCACAACACAGGGTTTCACATCACAGGGTGTCAGAAAAAAGGTGCCACAACACAGGGTGTCACAATACAGAATTTCACAACACAGAATATCACAAAACAGGATGTCACAACACAGGGTGTCACAACACATGGTGTCCCAACACAGGGTTTCACAAAAGAGTGTAACACAACACAGGGTGTCACAACAAAAGATTTCAAAACACATGGTGCCACAACACACGGTGTCACAACACAGGGTGTCAAAACGGGGGACCACAACTCAGGGTGTCAAAGCAAAGGATGTCACAACATAGGATGTCATAACAAAGGGTGTTACAAAAACGGTGTCACAAAAGTGGGTAACACCACACAGGGTGACACAACAAATATTTCAAAAGACAGGATGTCACAACAAAACGTGTCTCAACACAGGTTGACACAAAAGAAGGTACTAAATCACAGAGTGTCACAAAACAGGGGGTCACAACACAGGGTAAAAAACACAGAATTTCACAAAAGAGTCTAACACAACAAAGGGTGTCACAACAGAGTTTGTTATTACACAGGATGAAACAGCCCATTGTGACACAACACAGAGTAACAAAAAAGAGGATGTCACAACACTGGGTGTAAAACAAGGAGTGTTCAAACACAGGTTGTCAAAACAGAGGGTGCCACAACAAACGGTGCAACAACAAAAGTTGTCACAACAGAGGGTGACACAACACAGGTTGCCCAAATAAAGAGTGTCAAAACGAAGGTTGCCACAACACGGATTGTCACAACAGAAGGTGTCACAAAACATGTTGTCAAAACAAAGTGTCAAAAAACAGGTTGTCACATCAAAGTGTGTCACAAATATGGGTGCCACAAACAGGGTACCAAAACACGGGTGTCACAACATACGATGTCACAACAGTTTCACAACACAGGGTGGCACAATACAGAGTGTCACACAAAGGTTGCCATAACGCAGGGTGTTAGAACACGGGGTATCACTACACAGGTTTTCACAACTCAGGGTGTCACAACACAGGGTGTCAAAACAGAGGATGCCATAACAGATGGTGCCACAAGACAGGGTGCCAGAACAGAGGTTTTCACAGCAGAGGGTGTCTCATCAAAATGTCGAAACACACATTGTCACAACATAGGATGTCACAATGCAGAATGCCACAAAAACGTGTCACAGCACAGGGTGTAACAACAGAAAATGTCACAATACAGAAAGACAAAAACACACTGTGTCAAAATAGAGGAAGTCGCAAAATAAGGTGTCACAACATCCGGTGTCACTGCAAATGATGTCAGAACAATTGGTAGCACAAGACAGGTTTTCACAACATAGTGTGTCAAAAGACAGGGTGTCACAATACAGGGTGACTCAACACAGGGTACCCCAGCATAGAGTGTCACTATACAGAGTGTCACAAAACAGCGTGTCACATCAAGGATGATACAATACATGGTGTCACAACAGGGGTGTCACAACAGGGGTGTCACAATACATGATGCAACAGCACAGGGTGTCACAACAGAGGGTGCCAGAGCATTGGATTTCACAACACAGGGATTCACATCACAGGGTGTCACAAAAGATGGTATCAAAACACAGTGTAACAACACCGACTGACACAACACAGGTTATCACAACACAGGATGACACTACACAGAGTGTCACAACAAAAGGTGTCACAACAGAGGGTTCCAGAATACAGGATGTCAGAACACAAGATATCCCAACACAGGGGGTCACAAAACAAGGTGACACAACACATGTTGTCAAAACGCACCGTGTCACAAAGAGGGTACCACAATTCAGTGTGACACAAAATAGAATTTCAAAACACAGGAAGTCACAAGACAGGGTGTCAAAACACAGGGAATTACATCACAAGTTTTCACAACTAAGGATGTCACAACACAGGATATCATAGCACAAGACGTCACAACACAGGATGTCACAACACATGGTGTCACAACACAGAGTGTCACAACACAGGGTGTCACAACACAGGGTGTCACAAGGGATGTCACAAAACAGGATGCCTGATTAAGGTGTCAAAACAGAAAGAACTAAAACACATGGTGTCACAACAAAGGATGTCACGTGACAGGGTGTCACAGAAAAGGGTGCAACAACACAGGGTCTCAGAACACAGGCTGTCGCAACACTGAGTGTCACAAGACGGGGTGTCACAAAAGAGGCTAAAACAACACGGGGTGTCACAAAACAGGGTGCCACAACACAGGATGACACAACAGAGGGTGTCACACCACAGGTTGCCACAACACAGATTGTCACAACAGGGTGTGTCACAACAAAGGGTGTTGCTACACAGGGTGACACAACAGTGAGTGCCACAACAAAGGGTGCAACAACACAGGGTGTCACAACATAGGTTGCCACTACACAGGGTGCCAAAACATAGAGGGCCACATCGAAGGGAGTTAAGCACAGTGTGCCAAAAGTCGAGGTTTCCAAACAGAAAGTGTAACAAAACAGGGTGTCACAGCAGCCTGTCAAAACACGGGTTTTTAGAACAGAGGCTGTAACAAAAGAGGATGCCACAAAAGCAAGTGCTACAAAACGCGGTGTCATAACACAGGTTGTCACAAAAATCTGCCACAACACGGGTTATCACATCAGAGGATTCAACATAACAAGTTGTCGTACCAGAGGTTGTAACAACACAAGATGTCACAACAAAGGGTGCCACAACTTTCCTTTCCACAAAAGAGGTTGTTAGAAAACAGTGTATTACAAAAAAAGATATTACAACACAGGATGTCACAAGACAGGATGTCACAACGCAGGTTATCACAACACAGGTGCCCCAATATAGGGTGTCACAAACGTGGGTATCACAACACAGGGTTTCAAAACACAGGGGGTCACAAAACAGGGTGACACAACAGAGGGTGCAACAACGTGTCACACCACAGTGTGTAAAACACATGGCGTCAAGACAAAATTTCAAAACAAAGGTTGTCACAACACATGGGTGTCACGATAGAGGGTATCACATCCCAGGATGACACATCACAGCGTGTCACAACATAGGTTGAAACAACAAAGATGCCAAAACAAAGGATGGCACAATACAGGATGACACAAGGCAGAATATCAAAACAGAGGTTGTCACAACAGATGGTGTCACAACAGTGCGTGTACAAACACAAGGTTGGACAATATAGGGTGACACAACAGAGGGTGCCACAACACAGGGAATCACATCACAGAATTTAACATCAAAGTGTGTCACAACTCAAAGTGTCAAATCAGAGTGTGTCACAACACAGGCTTTCACAACACACGATGTCACAACACAGGATGACACAACACCGGGTGTCACAAAACAAGGTGTTACAAACAGAGGGTTCCCCAACACAGGGTGACACAACAATGGATTTCACAACATAGGGTGTTACAACACAGGTTGTCACAACACAGGGTGTCAAAACACAGGGTGTCAAAATACAGGGTGTTATAAGAGAGGATGCAAACCACGTGGTTTAAAAATAAAAGGTTTCACAATATAAGGTTTCAAAACCAGGATGTAACAACATAGGATATCACAACGCAGAGTGCCACAATAGAGTGTACCACAACAGAGGGTGTCACAACACAGGGTTTCACAACATGATGTCACAAGAGAGGGTGACACAGCACAGGGTGTTACAACACAGTGCGTCACAATTCGTGGTTTGACACAGCTCAGGGTGTTACAACACAGTGCGTCACAGCACGTGGTGCCACACCATAGGGTGCAACAACTCAGAGTGTCACAATAGAAGGTGCCACAATACGGGGTGCCACAACAAAGGGTGAAACAACTCGGGGTGTCGCAACAGGGAGTGTCAAAATAGAAGGTGTCAATACGGAGGGTTTCACAACACAACGTGTCACAATAAAATGTCAAAACACAGGTTGTCACAACACATGGTGTCACTACAGAAGTTGTCACTAAACAGGTTGTCACACCACAGGGTGTAAAACACAAGATATCAAAACACAATGTGTCACAATACTGCATATAACAACACAGGGTGTCACAACAGAGGATGTCACAAACGTTGGAGTCACAACACAGGGTTTAGCATCGGAGTGTGTCACAACACAGGGTGACACAACAGGGTGTCACAACAAGGAATGTCAAAACAAAGAATGTCATAACACAGGATGTCACAACAGGATGACACAACAAAGGTTGACACAACAAAAGTTGTCACAATAGAGCGTGACAGAACACAGCGTATCAGAACACAGGATGTCACAAAACAGGGTGTCACAACACAGGCTTTCACAACACAGGGTGTCACAAAAGATGGTAAAGCAACACAGGGTGACAAAACAAATGTTGTCACACTAAAGAATGTCACAAAAATTGGTGTCAATACAAAGGATGTCAAAAACACATGATGTCACAAAAAAGTGTGTCATAAAGGAGGGTATAATAACACAAGGTTCCACAACAAAGTATGACACAACACTAGATATAACAACAAAGATTGTCTCATCAAAGGGTGACACAAAATATTTGTGACACAAAATAGGGTACCACAATACAAGGTGCCACAACGTATGTCACATTACAGGGTGTCACAACAAAGAGTGTCCAAACACAGGGCGTTACTAAAGAGGGTACCACAACACAGGGTGCTACAACGCATGATGTCACAACACAGGGTGTCAAAACAAAGGCTGCCACAACACAGAATGTGACAACAGAGGGTGACACAACAAAAGGTAAAACAACACATAGTGTCACAACAGAGATTGTCACAAAAGGGGGTAAAACTAAACAGGGTGCCACAAAAGGGGGTAACACAACACATGGTGCAACAAGAAAGGGCGTCACAAAAGGGTGCCAAAACACAGGGGTCCACAATAGAGGGAGCCACAACAAATAGTGCCACAACACGGGGTGTCACATCAGAAGTTATCACAAAACAGGGTGTAAAATCAAAGTGTCGAAACACAGATTGTCACAACACAGGATACCACAAGAGAGGGTGACACAAAAGAGGGTAACACAACAAGGTGTGTCACAACAGTGTCACAACACAGGACGTTACAACAAAGGGTGCTTCAAAACAAAGTGTCGCAACACAGGTTGTTACAACAAATTTTCACACCGCTAGTTGCCGCAACAAAGTGTGACACAACAGAGGTTTCCACAGGATTACACAACAGAAGTTGTCACAACAGTGGTTGTTACAGCACAGGGTGTCACAACACAGGGAGACAGAACATAGTGGATAATAAAACAAGATGTCACAACATATGATGCAAAAAACAGGATGTAACAAGACATGGTATCACAACAGACGGTGTCAAAAATGTATGTGTCACAAGAGTGGGTGCCACAAAAGAGGGTGTCAAAACACAGGGTGACACAACACAGGTTGACACAACAGAGGGTGTCACAACACAGGGTGTCACACCACACGGTGTAAGAACACAGGACGTCACAACAAATAGACTCACAACACAGGGTATCACAACACAGGGTGCCTCAACAGAGGATAAAAAACAAAGATTGCCACAACACATGTTGTAACAACGCAAGTTGTCAAAACACAGGATGTCACAACACAGGATGTCACAACACAGAAATTCACAACACAGGATGACACAAAACAAGGTGTCACATGACAGGTTGCAACAACACAAAATAAGTCAACACGGGTGACACAACACAGGAAGTCACAAGACAGGATATATCCCAAAACAGGTTGTCACAACAGAGGGTGAAAAACAGGAAGTTTCACAGCAAAAGATGTCACATCACAGGGTGTTACAACACAGGGTTACACAACAGAGGATGCCTCATCACATGATATCACACCACAGGGTGTAACAACAGAGTGTGTTACAACACAAACTGTCACAACACAGGGTGTCACAACACAGGGTGTCACAACACACGATGTCACAACAGAGGAAGTCAAAGACAGGATGACACAACACAGATTGTCACAACACATGGTGTCACAAAAGAGGGTGCCATTACACAGGGTATCAAACCACAGGATTTCGAAGCACAGGTTGTCACAACAAAGGTTGTCACAAAACACGGTCCCAAAGCAGAGGTTGCCACAAAAAAGGGTATCAAAATAAAGGGTGGCAAAACACAGGGTTTCACAACACGGGATTTTCTACAAAGGTTGCCACAACATAGGGTGTCGCAACACGGGATTTCAATACAAAAGGTTGCCACAATATAGGGTGTCACAACGGAGGGTACAACAACAAAAAGTGCAACAAAACAGAGTGTCACAACAGAGGGTTATATATCATAGGGTGTCACAACACAGTGTCACTACAGAGGGTGCCTCAACATATGATTTCGCAAAGCAGGGTGTTACAACGCAGGGTGCCACAACAAAAAGTGTCATAAGAGTGGGTGTCAGAACACAGGGTGTCAAAACAAAGGAGTCACAACACAGGATGTCACAACACAGGATGTCACAACACAGGGTGTCACAAAAATGGGTGTCACAAAAGAGTGTAAAACAAGAAGGGGAGCCACAACAAAGGGTGCCACAACACAGCGTGTTACAACAGACTTTATTACAACAGACGGTTTCACAATAGAGGGTGTCACAACACACGGTGTCACGATAATATGTGAAAAAACAGGTTGTCAGAACCTAGGGTGTCACAACACAAGGTGCCACAATCCAGGGTGTCACACCAGAGGGTGTAACTTCACAAGTTGTCACAATGCAGGATGTCACACGAATGGATATTACAAAGCAGCGCGTCACAACATAGGGTGCCACAACACTGGGTCTCACAACACAGGGTTTCACATCACAGGGATTCAAACAAATGGTGACCGAACAGAGGTTGCTCCAACACAGAGTGTCACAACACGGAATGCCACAAAACAGAATGTTTCATCATAGGATGTTACAACAAATGATGCCACAACACAGGGTGTCATAACAAAACGTGCCACAACAGAGGTTGTCACAACACAGTTTGTCGCAACACATGGTGCCAAAACACAGGGTAACACAACAAAAGGTGCTTTAACACAGGGTGCCACAAAACAGGATGTCACACCAGAGGGTGTAACAACTCAAGATGTCACAACGCAGGATGTCACATGAATGGATATAACAACGCAGGGTGTAAAAACGCAGGGTATCACATCACAGGGGGTCACACAAAAGTGACCGAACAGAGATTGCCTCAACACAGGCTGTCTAAAAACAGAATGTCACAACACAGAATGTCTCAACACATAATGTCACAACACAGAATGTCTCATCACAGGATGTTACAACACATGATGACACAACACAGGGTGACACTACAAAAGGTGCCACAACAGAGATTGTCACAACACAGTGTGTCGCAACACAGGGTGTCACATCACAGGGTGACACAACAAAAGGTGCCTCAACACAGGGTGCCACATTATAGTGTGTCACAATACAGTATGTCACTACACAATATGTCTAATTATAGGGTGTCACAACAGAGGGTACCACAAATTAGGGTTCCACAACACAGAGTGTCATAACAAAGTGTGTCCCAATACAGGGTGTTACAACTCAGTGTCACAGCACAGGGTGCTCCAACACAGGGTGTCACAACACACGGTGCACAACATAGGGTGGCAGAACACAGGGTGTCACAAGACAGGGTGCCACAACACAAGGTGCCACATCAGAGTGTGACAAAACACAGGGTTTTACCACATAGGGATTCACAACAGAGGGTGCCACAACAAACGGTGTCACTACACAAGGTCTCAAAACACAGAATATCACAACACAGGGTGTCACAACACAGGGTGCAACAACCCCGGGTGACACAATTCATGATTTCACAACACAGTATGTTAGAACACAGGGTGCCACAACAAACGGTGTCACAACACAGTGTCACAACACAGGATGTCACATTACAGGATATCACAAGACAGGGTGTCACAACAAAGGGGTCACAACACAGGGTGTCACAACACAGGGTGCAACAACACAAAATTTTAGAACATAGTTTTTCACAACACAGGTTGTTACAACACTCGGTATCACGTCACAGGGTGTCACAGCACAGATTGTCACAACACAGGGTATCACAAAACAGGGTTTCACAACACAGGTTGTAACAACAGAGGGCGACAAAGCAGAGGGTGCCGCATGTCAGGGCGTCAGATCACACAAGTTGCCACAATACAGTGTGTCAGAACAGAGGGATTTACAACACATGATGTAACAACCAATTGTCAATACACGTGTTTTCACATCATAGGATGTCACAACGAAGGGTGCCCCAAAACAGGATGTCACAACATATTGTGTAACAACAAAAGATGTCAAAACACAGGATGGCACAAAACAGGATGTCACAACATACTATGTCACAACAGAGGATATCGCAACATAGTATGTCACATCACAAGATGACTTAACTCTTGGTGTCACAACACAGGATGTCACATCATAAGGTGTGAAAATACAAAATGTCCCAAGAGAGGGTGTCACAACACAGGTTATCACAAACAGGGTGTCACAACAGAGAGTATCACAACACAGGGTTTTACAAAACAGTGTGACACAACTAAAGATGTCACAAATACAGGGTGTCACTTCACAGGATGTTACAAAATAGAATGTCACAACAAAGGAAGACATAACATAGCGTGTCACAACCCAGGGTTTTACAACACAGAACGTCACAACACAGGTTGTTACAACACAGGGTGTCACAACACGGGATGTCACAACACAGAATGTCACAACACATATCACATCACAGGATGTCACATTACAGGATGTCACATCACAGGCTGTCACTGCAATGGGTGTCATAACACATGGTGTCACGACACAGTGTGTCACAACGGAGGGTATTACAACACAAGTTTTCTCAACAAAGGTTCTCAAAATACGGTGCCAAACACAGGATGTCACAGCGAATTGTATCTGAAAAATGGGTGTAACAACATAGGATATCACAACACATGTTGTCCCAACACAGTGCTTAACAACACAGGGTGACACAACACAGAATGTCAGAACACAAGATGTCACAATAGCGTTTGTCATAACACAGGGTGTCACATCACATGATATCACATCAAAGGGGTGTCAAAGTACAGGTTGTCACATGAAAGGGATGTCAAAGCACAGAATGTCACAACACAGGTTCCCACACCACAGGATATCACAACACAGGATTTCACAACAGATGGTAGGACATCACATGAGGACATACCAAAAGAAGTCAAAACACATGATTTCATAACACATGGTACAGCACCACAGGGTAACTCAACTCTGGATGTCCGAACACAGGATATTACATCACAAGTTGTCAGAACACAGGGTTTCAGGACACAGGTTGTCAACACAGGATGTCACAACATAGGATATCAGAATACAGAATGTCATAACAGAGGGTCAAAACGCAGGGTGTCACTACACACTCTGTCAAAACACAAGATGTCACAACACAGTTTTCACAACACATGTTGCCACAACATAGGATGTAACAACACAGGTTGCCACTACATAGGGTCTCACAACACAGGGGTTCACGACAAAGGGATTCAATGCCCAGCGTGTCACAACACAGGATATCACAACAGTGGTTCACTAGTCACTGAGTGTCAAAACACGGGTGTCTAAATACAAAAGGTCACGACACTGGCGGCCCAAACAGGTGGTCTCGAAACAGGGATTCAATACACAGGTTTCCCACAACACAGGATATCACAACAGAGGTTGTCAGAAAAATGGGTGTCACAACACTGGGTGTCATATCACAGGTGTTACAACACAAAATATAAGGACACAGGATGTTAAGGCAGGGTGTCACAGCAAAGTGTATTACATCACAATGAAAGAACGCAGTGTTTCACAATACATGTTGTCATAACACAGGGTTTTACACCACAGGGTGTCACAATAAGGGGCGTCACAAAACATGGTGACAACAACACAGAATTTCATAACTCAAGGTGTCATACACAGGATGTCACAACACAGGGTGTCACAACACAGGATGTCACAACTCAGGATATCACGAAACATGACGTCACTAAACGGGATGCCATACTATAGGCTATCATAACAGATGGTTTCAAAACGCAAGGTGCTACAACAATGTTTGTCACACCACAGGATGTTACTACACATGGTGCCACAACACAGGTTGTAACAACACAGTGTTTTACAAAATATTATGTCGCAACACAGGGTATCACAAGACAGCCGTCAAAATACGGGTGTTAAAATGGTGTGTCACAATGCATGCGTCACAACTCTGGGTGTGACAACATAGGTGACAAAACACAGGATATAAATAAAAGGGCTGTTACAGCACAGGACGTCACAAAATATATTGCCAAAATTGGGTGTCACAATACAAAGTGACAAAATACAGAGAGTTAAAATACACAGTGTCACAATATAGGGTGTCACAATAAAGGGTGCCACAATATACGTGTCACAATACAGACTGTCAAAGTACAGCATGTCACAATACAAGGTGTCACAATACAGAGTGTCACAATACAGAGTGTCACAATACACAGTGTCACAATATACGGTGTCACAAAACAGTTTGTGACAATAAACGTGTCAAAACACAGAGTCACAATACAGGCTGTCATAATACAAGTTGTCACAATACGGAGTGCCACAATACAGGGTGTCACAATACAGGGTGTCACAGTACAGGTTGTCACATTATAGGGTGTCACAATACAGAGCGTCACAATACAGAGTGTCTCAATACCGGGTGTCACAATACAGGGCGTCACAGTACAAGGTGTCACAAAACAGAGTGTCACGATACAAAGTATTACATTACAGAGTATCGAAATACAGGGTGTCACAATAGAGTGCTACAATACATGGTGACACAATACAGAGTCACACAATACACAGTGTCACAATACAGGGTGTCACAATGCAGGGTGTCTCAATAAAAAGTGTCACAATACAGAGTGTTACAATACGAAGTGTCACATAAAGGGAGTCACAATACAGGGTGTCATAATACAGTGTCACAATACAAGGTGTCACAGTAAAGGGTGTAAAAATACAGAGTGTCACAAATACAGTGTGTCAGAACGCAAGGTGTCACAATACAGAGTGTTACAATACAGTGTCACAGTACTGAGTGTTAAATTACAAGTTGTCACAATACAGAGTTTCCCAATACAGGGTATCAGAATACAGGTTGTCGCAATACAAGGTGTCACAACACAGAGTGTCACAATACATGGAATCACAATATAGGATATCACAATAGAGAGTGTCACAATACAAGGTGTCACAATACAGTGTTACAATACAAGGTGTCACAATACAGTGTTACAATACAAGGTGTCACAATACAAGCTGCCACAACACAGGGTTTCAGAATACAAAGTGTCACAATACAAGGTGTCACAATACAGAGTATCACAATACAGGGTTCCATAACACAGGGTTTCAGATTACAGAGGGTTCCAATACAGGGTGTCACCAAACAGGTTGTCAGAATATAGAGTGGCACAGTAAAAGGTGTCACAATACAGAGCGTCACAATAGAGAGTGTCAAAATACAAGGTCTCACAATAGGGTGTGTCACAATACGGGGTTTCACAATACAAGGTGTCACAATACAGATTGTCACAATAAAAGTTGTCACAATACAAGGTTTCACAATTTAGAGTGTCTCATTACAAGGTGTCACATTACAAGATGTCACATTACAGAGTGTCACAATACAGAGTGTCACAATAAAATTTGTTACAATACAGAGTTTCACAATACAGAGGGTCACAATACAGAGTATCACAATACAAGGTGTCTCAATACAGAGTGTCACAATACGGTGTTTTTCAATACAAGTTGTCACAATACAGAGTGTCACAACACAGAATGTCACAATACAGAGTGTGACAATGCAAAGTGTCACAATACACAGTGTCACAATACAGAGGGTCAGAATACAAGGTGTCACAATACAAGGTGTCACAATACAGAATGTCTCAATACAGGGCGTCACAATACATGTCACAATATAGAGGGTCACATTACACAGTGTCAAAATACAGAGTGTCAAATTACAAAGTGCCACAATACAGGATGTCACAATACACAGTGTCACAATACAAGGTTTCACAATACAGAGTGTCACAATACAGGGTGTCACAATTTAGAATGTCACAATACAAGTTTTCACAATACAGAGTGTCACAATACAGAGTTTCACAATACTAGGTGTCTCATTACAGAGTGTCACAATACAGAATTTCACATTACAGAGTGTCACAATACGGGATGTCACAATACAGAATGTCACAATACAGAGTGTCACAATACAAGTTTTCACAATATAGAATGTCTCAATACAGGGTTTTGCAATATAGGTTGTCACAATACAGGGTGTCACAATACAGAGTGTCAAAACGCAAAGTGTCACAATACAGAGTGTCACAATAAAAGGTATCACAATACAGAGTGTCACAATACAGGATGTCACAATATAGGTTGTTTCAATAGAGGTTCACAACTCATCTTGTCACAACAAATGATTTCCCAACACAGGTTTTCACATCACAGGTTCTTATAACACAGGGTTTCACATCACAAAGTGTCGTAACACAGGTTACCAAAACACATGAAGTCACAGCACAATCTGTCGCAATACAGGCTGTCACAATATATTATGTCGCAATAATGTGTCAAAATAGAGTTTCAGAATACATGGTTTCCCAGTACAGGGTTTCACAATGCAGGGTGTCACAATACGGGATGTCATCATACACAATATCACAACACAGGTTGTCAGAATACAGTGTGTTCCAATACATGGTGTTACAATTCAGGTGTCCAATATAGGTACCACAATACTGGTGTTAAATTTGATGTTACAATGCCTGGCGTCACAATACAGATGGTCACTATACAGTTTATACAGTACGGGGTGTCACAATACAGAATGTCGCAACACAAATTTTCACAAAATATTGTGTCTTAATATACAGTGTCACAAATTAGTTATAACAATACCGTCATAATTTAGGGCGTCACAATACATAGTTTCACAGTACAGGTTGCTAAATACAGAATGTCTCCATAGGCTTTCAAATTACAGGGTGTTACATTACAGGTACCATAATTGAGTGTAAAAATACGGGGTGTCACAACAGATGTGTCACAATAGGGTGTCAGAATAAACGTTGTCACAATACAGGTGCCACAATACAGAATATCGCAATAGAGTGTCAAAATACATAGTGTCACAATACAGGGTGTCACAATAAATTTTTTCACAATAATGTGTCACAATGCAGAGCGTCACAGTACAGAGTGTCACAATACAGTGTATCACAGCACATGTTGTCACAAAACAGAATGTCCCAATAGAGTGTTAAATTACAGGATGTCAAATTCAGGTGTCATAATAGTGTCACAATTCATAGTATCACAATAGCGTGTCACACTACAGCGTATTACAATACAGTATTTTACAATACATAATGCAACAATAAAAGTATCCGATTTTTAAAGCAATAGGTTTTATACATTCAGTATTTAAGACAATTGTTCAAGATTTCATTTTCATAGCAGTGTGTAGAGGAAGGTATTTTCCTTCTTTTTCTTTTTGTTTTGATGAGTCAGCGCCCAGCGTTTATCACGTTAGCACTGTGCGAGTTGTTGAATGTAACAGTAGAAGCCTTGTGCAGTAGTCTAATATAGTGGCTAGAGCAGTGACCAAGGAGCAGTGAGCAGCAATGTAGCAGGAAGTGCTGTGTATGTTTATAGTGTTCATTTGTACCCACAATCCAGAGATCTGAACTAAATACAGTCTACTTTGAACTCCTTAACATGGTCCTCCGGGCCGGATTGTGGGTTAGCGTCGATTCTATAAACAATAGTAAGCAAACTTCAAGCAAGAAGATCGCAACACAGCATAGCAACAAGTCGCAGCGTCAGCAGTGCGTATGACGGCTTACGAGCAGCATAGTTGCCAGCGCACGTGACGGAACTTTCGATCATAGCAGCACATAAAGCGGTAAGTTGGCTCTTTCCTTACCAGTCCTTAGCACTATGGATTCCCAAACACGCAAAGCATTAGTCAGAAAACGAGCTGCAGTCAAAGCCAGATTGACGCACATTAAGAAATACGTCGACAATTTGCCAGATACTGTAGACATGCATGATGCAACTGTTAGGCTACAGTTGTTAGAAAAGGTGTGGGAAGAATACAACGCTGTACAGGATCAGCTGGAATATAATGATGATGATGAAACGCAAGAGCATGAGCTAGATAGGGAAGCAGTCACAGAAACATATTGTGAACTGAGAGCTAGGATTGATAGAA
>Ga0268261_10001284_pt1 | contig 17069 bp, 13 predicted proteins | sample TergutNc150P1_FD_190353 | JGI IMG/M metagenome (GOLD analysis project Ga0268261, IMG submission 190353) | Nasutitermes corniger P1 segment gut microbial community from laboratory colony in Florida, USA - Nc150 P1 (SPAdes) (version 2) | ecosystem: Host-associated > Arthropoda: Insects >...
GGGGGGTCAGTGTTGGATGTTGAGGGTTGGTCATATCTGGTAGGGGGTATAAATGGGGTTTGTGTTGGGGGAGTTCTATGCGGGTTGTTTCCTTGTATAAGCTTATGGTAGTGCTCGCATCCTTTATAATTGGCTCTGTGACTGCCCCCACATAGAGCACATTTCACTGGTGTATCTCTGCTGTTACTGCAGGTGGTGCTGTTATGTGGCCCTCCACATTTTACACAGACAAATGGTTTGTTGCAGTATGTTTTTGAATGTCCATATTGTTGGCATCAAATACATTGGATGATGGTGTTTGTGTTGGTCCTTGGAGGTTCCACCTGTATTATTTTGTTTTGCAGTGCTGTAACTTTATAGATGTCTTTATTGTTGGCTGCAGGTTCTAGGTCAACGAAGAATAGATTAAGAGGGTCTCTAGTGGTTCTGTTTCTCGCATTTACTATATTCCGAGCTTTGTGTCCTAGTTCAGCGAGTTCTTGGCGGAGATCAGTTATATCAGTGGAGTGGTGGAGGTATCTGATAACTACTCTGTATGCTTGTTCTTCTTTAAGCTGGTAGGTATGGTAATATGTGTTATTTTCTTTGAAGTGTTTTATGAGTTTCCTGTAAGTTTCAGGTGTTGTGCAGTTGAGTTTTATTACGTCGTTTGCCAAGCTTTTTGTGTGGTATTGTTTATCATCCACTATTTCGCTTATGTATTTTGTCATCTCATCATAATTTATTACCCCGTGTATAAAGATGGGCGGTGGTTTATGGTTTGGGTGGGGTGGTGGATTGGCCTCCATTTCTTCCTGCTGTTTCTCTTGGGAAAGGAGGTCGTATCGGTTATGTGTTTCTGGTGTAGTGTCCAGAGTGTTGACAGGTGTGTATTGGGTTTTTTTCCTGTTGGTGCGCCGGATTTCTTGCCACTAATTGTTGGTGTTTTGTGTATGCTCTTCGTTTTCACTAGAGGTTGGCTGTCGTTGTTGTCGCATGTTTGAGTTCTGTCCTGTTGTGTCAGATGTTGAATGGTTTGGCTTGTGTGGGGGTGGATGGTTTGTAGAGTATTTTACCATGATTGTGTATTAGTTATCGTACCTGTAGTATTCTTGCCTCCAGGACAAGATAGAAGGAGGCTCGGTGCTCCCAGGCTGTTGGTGTTACACATAGATGAAAATTTTTCTATCACTGCATGCTCAAAGCAATCACAAACTGTTCATATACTTCTAGTTTTTCTCCAAGTGTGCATCAGGTGTCACAGTTCTTCCCTAGAATAAAGTACTACAGCAAAAACAGGCAGAGTTTGCTGTGGTACATTAGAATGAAATGTTGTATCATAAATGTATGGCATCATCCAGATTACTTAAAACTTTTTACTGAATGTTCTTGAAAGAAAAGGCCTGATGATGGCTTATGTCAAGTAAAAACTTGTTTCCTAAATAAATTTAAAAAAAAACTTCCTTTGGTTGTATTAACTTGATGCTGTGAAATATGTACTGGAGTAATAACACAACGGGGATGAATAATATGTACTGGAGTAATAACACAACGGGGATGAATAATATGTACTGGAGTAATAACACAACGGGGATGAATAATATGTACTGGAGTAATAACACAACGGGGATGAATAATCTTATGCATTGGTATTCAAACTGTACATTTGTATTGTGATGTATGATGTGTTTAGCCACAACTGTGCATTATAATCTGCTAGTCCCCCAGAAATAGAGTGCCATGGCATTCTGAAACTAAAATTAGAAGGTTGAAGAAAATATGACTTCTCTATTTTTTGTCTCTTATAAATCTATATATAAAGGTTTACAGAAAATTCAGGTACCACCTGATTCGGAGTTGGAGGTGGGTATGATTTCCAAAGTCCAAAATGGAATTCTGAATTTAAAAGGACAGCCAAAACATAATTTGCATTGATTATATGCTTCTTGGGGCCCAGCCCCTCTGAACCTTAGCAGGTCTTAATATTTGATGCTGTCCTCTCCAAACTGACATACAGGCTGATGTTTGTCATGACCGATGTCATTCTACTGGGGAAAGAGTTGGAAGCAAGGACCACTTAACTGATGATGTCACATATTCTTAGTTTCAGCATTGCCAGTCTGAAGATGCTTGCCTGAGCAAATTATGTGAACTTTTAATACATTATATTTTTGTAATATTTATTGTGGAGTGTTTTTTAATGAAATTTAGTATGGCTTGATTCTTTTAATTCTGCAGTAGGTAAATGTTTGTGGAGACATTGAAAGTTTTAAGTACAAGCAGTACTTTCAAATTGGTCAGGTGCTGTGTATACTTAATCTTCCGATCTGTATGAGGAAACAGTTTCATATATGCTGAGCATGAATATTTCCTTTTCAGGTGACAGCTATTTCCATTCCAACTTTTTAGCTTTCCAGCTGTTACTGGATAAAGCATTCATCAAAATGACAGGAAAAGATCCATCCACATATGAGGTATGTCCAGTTATTACATGTACTTGTGTCTTACACATTTAATTTATATTACAGGAAAACAGCCAGTTATTGTGCACCAGAAAATAAATGCATGTGAATTTATACTTCAGTTTTATCTGTCTTTGGTTTTTTGTCCCAGTGAATCACTGTGTAAAATAAATTGAACTGTATAGTGTATGTGAATTGACCACACATTCATAAATCTATTATTCAAAATGCCTGTAATGTAGGTTTAGTTTAGTTAGTGGAGTTCAAAGTCAGCTTTACTGCAGTGGTTCTTTATGACTTAGTAATTAAACAGATGGTACCAAGGAAGCTGCTATGTCCTGTGATTAGAAAAATGGGCATTCCACAGGAAATTTTAGTAGTGATTCAAAAAATGTATGCCAGAAATGAGGCACAAGTGAAAATTTGAAAGAGTATAGCAGTATGCTTTCGAACAACTAAAGTATTAGAACAGGGATGTGGATTATCACCAACTTTATTCACGATTTACCTAGAAAGTGTACTGTATAACTGGAACAAGAAATGCAGGAGAATGGGACTACCAACGGGGAACCAAACAATACATCATCATCTGTTTTCAGATGACCAGGTTATTATGGCACAAGATAAAGGTGATGCAGAGTATGACACAAAAATTAATAGAAGAATGTCAGAGATGGGGCTTATATGTAAATACGAGGGTCATTTCTTAAATAATGCACACTATTTTTTTAATTACACATATATTTCATTTTAGGAAGTATCTCTTTACAATCCTTCTATGTAGACCCCCCTGCTTCTCAATGACCGCATCCCAGCGTTTCGAAAGATTTGCTATTCCATTTAGGGTACAACTTTTTTCAGTCCTTGGATACCTCGGGTAACCGCTGCAGAAACCTCTTCTGGGCAGTACAGTTAATGATGTGTTTTTCCTGAATACTGTTGCAGTCGTGGTTTTACTAGTAGCTGTTTTGGTATATTAATAAGCAGAGGTCAATGGGAGACAATAATGGTTGCTTTTTGCAACTTTGTGAATTAACCAAAATAAATGCATATGTCTTATACACCAACTTTTGACGCTTCTGACATGTATCAAAATGGGTAATGGTATGTTTATGGAAATACCTGTGTAATGATGGTTATATAATGACTCAGGTATCTTGGGTGTTATAAGAAAGAACAATGTAACAATAATTAATTTGGTACTACTTTACAGTTGAATCTGCAGAAATTTCCATATCCTGCATACCATGAAGATGACTTTGTTACTGTTTTCTCTTCAGTCCTGCCACTGTTTACTGTTATAAGTTTTGTGATGCTGTGTCCTGCCAGTTTGAAAAGAGTTGTAGAAGAAAAGGAAACAGGAGTGAGGGTAGGTATTGTCAAGCTTGTTCTAGGTGAGAAAGGATTGAATGCAGAATGATGAAAACAACAAAGTACACTGAAATCTATTCAGGCAATCAGCTTTGTTGTTTCAGATACCTGCTGTTTCTCTATCAGGGTTGATGTTTACTTTTTCCCTATTGTTAGAGGTGGAGCAGGGCTTGGAGACATTGATTTGGGTTTAACAGTGGTGTGGCTGATTATGTGAGAGGATTTCCATACATTCATTTGCCATGAAATCTTAAAATCATACAAAATTCACAAAGTACATTACTTGTGTGAGAATTAGGTTCACAGTGCAGTGTCAGTGAAGGTTCAAGTCTTCTGACTGACAAATAATAACTGATGTTTTGGGAGCACAGTGCCTTCATCATCAGGGTCAGGCAGTAGAAGAAGGTGCTTGAGAGGAAGGGACTGTAGTCTTTTAAAAGCGTTGGTCAACACAGTGTCAGATCTCACATATCTTTAAACTACATTAACAATACTATGATAGCAGTGCAAGCAAAATTGTTGCTTTTCTCCTTCCAGAGGCAGTTCTGTAGTTCTTGTAATTTATAAGCTAATGTGTGCTGTAAATCTTTTTCATCTTGCGAATATTATATTTTGCTTGGTACATGGCAGTAAGATACATGTGTAACTGTAAAAGTTTTTCTTTCTACTTGAAAGAAGGGAACACAAAACATAGGCATTTGCATGGTGCATCTGTTATAAAGTTCTGTCAAGGAGATTGCTTCAAGAAATTTTTGTGAATCAACAGGATGGCATAAGAAAGGACAAAAAGAATAACTCCAGGGAATGTATTGCTCCTTGAGAAGCTAATAGTTGCTTATCTGGTCAATATATTTAGTGCTTGTGATGGGACCCAAAGGTTCATGAACATGTTCAAGTTTGACATTGGTTCCTGTCCTGAGCCTGATGAATCCAGTCCTTACCCCTTTTTCTTTAAGATCTGTTTTAATATTATTCAGCAGTCTATGCCTATTATCTGCCAAGTGTTTTCTTCTATTCAAGTTTTGCTCATAACTTGTGTGCATTTCTTTTTCTCACACACTGCATGGCCTGCCCACCTCATGTTCCTCTGTGTGAAGCTCATTATGCATATTCCTAGTTTTCTGTCCATTTATCCCTTTAGATCCAAAATCAGCATCATAGTTTTATCCTGTTTGAATATGTTGACTTCAGTTTTATGCATGCGTAAATGCTGATGTACCAATCTACCTGTGCTTACTGGTTTCTCTCCACATCCTCTACTTGAATGCCCTCAGTCTAAGTTCTTCCCATAATGGGAGAGACAAAGTAATGGGTAAAATTATAAATTTAATACGGTACATTTCCCATGCAACTAAATTACATATACAGAATATTTATTACCAACTTGTTGCATGATGTTTTTAGTTGTATTAATGATTGCTCTGACATGTGTCGGGCACAGCTCTTGGCCATCTTCAGGGAGCCCGTAAGTTCATCAATGTGTGCAGCTTATGTGTCAAATTATATGGCCGAGATTCTGCACGTGCCCAAATATAATTAAAAGTATAATTAAAATTAAAATATTAAAACCCTTAAAATCAGTTTATGTTCAAATAATAATAATCAGTTTATGTTCAAATACAATATAAAATTATTTTAATTAGACATTGATGTAATTGGCTGTGTTCAAACATTTGTGTTTTAACATTTCTTCACTTGAAATAAGTCCTGGAATCAAGCTTCAGGTACTTTGTATTCAGGCTGTTAGTACAGCATATTCATTCATAGACTGAACATGAAGAACCGGAAACTTGATTCCAAGATTTACTTCAAGTGAGGAAATACTGAGCTCATTAGCAAGCATTCCCCAAGTGTAATATTCTTATATGTTTGAAAAAGAAATATTGATTTTTTACTGTTATTTCCAAATAATTTGAACTTTGCTGCATTTTTAAGGATTTTTTGTCCATGTTGATATTATGATTTCATCCTGCCCTTTGGTGATGAGCTAGACCTCAGATGATAGTAGTGATTTTGTCTGCATTCACTTCTGGAGTCTCCATACTGCTGTCCAAAGTGCTGGGTTTTTATGGTATTTTTTTTTTTTACCCAATAAATTAACAGCATACATCATATGTTGATGTCTCACTTCTAATTACATTTCCTTCTGATTTTCTTGGGTCTTCTTAATGGGACATTTTATTGCCAAGTTTAAAAGTAATTATGTTCCAGTCATTTCCCTGTTTTACATTATTTAGAATGTTAAATTTATCAATAGATATTTACCGAATGAGTGATAATGTAGGTTTCATTTTTATATATATTAAGTAGCATAATTCTGTGCTGAATTGAGTGAGAATGTTGTACATGTCATTTTAATTGCTAATATGCCACACCATTTCAGACTTATTTATTCTCCTGTATCTGACAAATGGAGAATGTCTGATCAGTAGTTGATCTGGAACATTAAAGTCCCCGGTAATGACTTCCACTAATTTAACTTACGTGTGACATTTACTGAAAAGTGGAGTGTTTAACAAAGCTGATGTAGTAGGTTTGTTTTACTGCTATTTCAATTCTTCCTTATTCTGCATACAATTAATAAGTTTGTGGATCTCAGAATGAAATGTTTTGCCATCCTGTTAGGATCAGTTTTCGAATCTGATGAAAACATCTGATTTATGGGTCCTTTGTTCACTAGCTTTCTCGCCCTCACAGGCACTGGATTCAGTTTCCAAGAACCCACCTGCATTTACATCAGTATCCCTACATTGTACATTCAGTAATAAGAAACTAAAATTATACATGTACACGGTCAAACATAGCATTGTATTTTAGCCGTTGTGGCTACTAGTTTCGGCCATTACAGCCATCATTAGTCCAGTGCTATACAGAAATTTTAAAAAGTCTGATTACATGTGGTGCATAAAATGTAAGGTTTTATGAGATCCCATTTACATTCATGTCAATATTTGTAACCAGGTTTTTTAAAATTTTTGTATAGCATTGGCCTGACGATGGCCGTAATGGCTGAAACTAGTAGCCACTAAAGCTAAAATACATTGTTGTGTTTGACTATGTACGTGTATAATTTTATTTTATTATTGCATTTTAAAACACAACGGGATGTTGTCTACAAAACGTACATTTAGTAGTTGACAGAATCAGTTCTGTTCAAAACTTGCAGACAGTACACTGTCTTCATTCACCAAGTTGCTTTAAGATTGGGAATACTTCATAAATTAATTTTTGTTTGTACAATTGCCTTGGGTAGCTGGGAGAGTGTAATTGGTACAGCGACTTGCTGTGGGCTGGACAGTCTGGGGTTCGAATGCCGGTGGAGGTGAGGTTTTCCTTGCCCGTCTAGACTGACCACAAGACCCACCCAGCCTCCTGTACAGTGGGTGCTGGGTCTTTCCCAGGGGTAAAACGTCAGGGGCATGGTGCTGACCACCCTCTCCCTTCTAGCACCGAGGTTGTGAATAGGTTGGAGTTATACCACCACCTCCCTTCTGTGTCTGCATAGACATGGCGTGGCATGGGTGATCTTCACCTTTGCCTTTGCAAGTGCCGTGATATTTTTTATTTGTTTCAGTCTTATTAATTTTATCTTCTAGACATTCTCTGTTTCTCTACTTAAATGTCTCCTAGTTTCACGTAGCATTTAGAAGGTCCCCATTCATTTGGCATGGATTCTGCTACCATTGCAGTTTAACTTATTTTATCTAATAATTTTGAGCAGTCTTTGTCTGTCGTTGGTTTATGCTGCTGTAATTCAGTAAATTATGGAGTATCGTTCTGTGAGGATTTTGAATTTGGTCCATTGCTTTTCAAAGTACAATGGTTGGCACATTATTTTGCAAATTTGTCAACACTGCGTCTTAATCTTCCACATAATTGGCTTCTTTTGATCAGATTTCTCAGTATCATACTTTTGCATTGCTCATTTTCTTAGTAGTAGTTTCTCAAAACCTTTTCATCTACCAGGTATTGGTCATTATTGCAGTTCACTATGATTATTTATATTTATCGACATAGCTTCTCATTTTAGTTTGTTTTTCTTCCTTAGAAGAAAGTAGGCTTGTGACATTCACCATGCTTTTGTGTGTGTGTGCGCGCGTGCGTGCATGCGTGCATATGTGATACCTTTGTGCTTTCATGCAGTATGCTAAGAACACTGTGCCAGTGGAGGTCACCCCAACCACATGCATTCAACTTTATTGCAAGCTCTGTGTCACATTGTTACAATGGAACATGAGTGTCAACCTGGCCAAGCACTGTGTTTTGTCAATATTAATACCATTATCCCTGAGCTGAAATGTGACCTTGTAATACTGTATGACTTTAAATCCCCTGTTGCAGTATGATAAACTGTTACCACTGAATTCGTATATTTTGTAGTGTTAATATTAAATTGTGTTCTGATTTTCAGGAACTGATGAAAATGATGGGACTGAAGTCATGGATGCTTTGGTGTGGTTGGATGGTTAATGGATTGATGGTGAACATTGTGTCCGTCACTGTAATTGTTATCTTACTGAAAGTTCCATTTCATGGAGTTTCTGTGCTTCAGTATTCTAACTGCTGCTTAGTGTGGGTTTTTCTTATCTTCTACTGTGCAGCTGGCATAACCTTCTGTTTTGCCTTAAGCTCATTCTTCTCTCGACGTAAGTAAATGCTGGCTCTCGATTTTTTGGTTCCTATTCATGGGAAAGATTGCAATAGAATATTTTTTTTTATTATTTAAAACTATTTTGACAACATAATTTGTTAGAATAATTTGCTCTAAAAGAAAAGTACATGCCATAGAGGTAGAAATAAAAAGCATCGGTCCTGGTAACAGTCCTGTCATCAGCCAAAAGAGTTGTTTGAAACTGTGTGTTTGGAAAGTATTCTGAAGGAGGGATAGTACCAGAGAAAATAACATTATTATTATTTTGTGTAATGGAGTGTGTAATTTATAAAAGATGACAAGTGGAGTTAAATTGTGAGGACCATATAACATGAAGTAAGACATTGTTTATTAAATTATTTCAGCAACTCTGGCAATGAGTGTTGGTGTAATCCTGTGGTTTGTGACATGTACAGCGACTTTCCCTTATGTTACAAGTAATGGTTACATTGCTCCAAGTATGAAGCTGTTTTCTGCTCTTCTGCCCAACACAGCCATTATTTGGGGTTATCGCCTAATTGTGGCATATGAATCAAAGAGTAAGTGTTTTGCTTATTATGTACTGACCAGTTACATCCAGTCATACTTACAGATAATAAACCTCTCTATAATATGATTCTCAAATAGTGGTACTGTATGCTGGATATGTCTCTTGGTAGTCATAGGATCAGATCTTTCTTATAGGAACCTTTGTGTTGCATGCATTGGTAAATGTGTTACACAACAGACGATTAAGTTCATAAATGAAATTACTAATGTGCTGTCACTTCATTGCACCTGAGACTAGCACATACCAGTGTACCCTCCCAGATTTAGAAGTTATATCTTTTTGCATTGGTTGTTGGTTTCACAGCTAAAGCTGTTGGAGCCAACATGCTGTAGTGACTGATTTACATTCCCCTCCCCAGAATTTTAAGATATGTCTGACAGGAATTTTTAATTAATGTTTTGTGTAAAAACAGATGATTTTTTGCTGTTGCTTGTTAAGTAGGCCAGTTGTCAATGAAATATATGTTTGCTCTGTATGCAGTTTATTATAGTGTGCTAAGAGGAATATATTTATATGATAATGAATTTACTTGTATTATTTTTAATTGGTTACAGGGGTTGGCTTGACTTGGATGAACTTGTTTGAACCACCCAGTGGTATTAAAGGCGACATCAGCGTGGGCCTGGTGTGGTTGATGTTCATTGTTGATATTATCGTATATGGCATTGTGACGTGGTACATAAGTAGCATCATGCCAGGAAAGTATGGACTTGCAAAGCCTTGGTACTTTGTTTTCATGGTAAGATAAATATAAGGGTTTTATGTTTAATTTCAGCATAATGCCTATTACAAATTCAACTGTCTTGTGATGTGTTGCTTAAATTATATTGTTAATGTGTACAAATTAAATACAGTTTAATCACCACATTAAATTTTAAATGTTAGTTGTTTTTAATTGTGTGTTGTAAAGATGCAGAGAAACCATGTAGTATTGGTAGCATAAAATGTGGAAAGGCACATTTTAAGTTTGCACATTTTCAGCGTTTTGCTCATAATTACTCACAAAATTAAAATCTAGGGACAGTAACAGTGAATATGGCAGAAGTGTTATGCTGTGGAATTTTGTAACTTGTCAGTGTATTTGGGAAGCAGAGTGGCCATGTCGATGACATTAGTGGTGCAAGTCAGTACAACATCTGACATCATCAGGGAGATTCTGTGTTTGTATATATGTTCAGCAGAGGGGTCAGTCGCAAAAACAATGTATGAAGACTGTGCAGAGCCTTTTTGACTTACATGTTTGTTTAAAGTTGTGCAGTTGGCAGTGTATCATAGTCCAGTTTTATTAAGACCATCCATGTTTTTGCCACATTGGTTTTTATGTTGTCCATGTCTATGATGATTGTAGACGTAAGTAACATGTAATTCTACTATTCCAGCCTTCCTACTGGCGTAGTAGCAGAGTAAATAATTTAACAGTTCCTTCATACGATGACATAGCATCGAGCAATAAGTTTGAGAAACCTGTTGGCAACATGTCTGTTGGCATCAAGATTAGAGATCTTCGTAAAGTATTTCAGTCTTTTGGTGGACTGAACAAGAAGGTGGCAGTGGATGGTGTCACTCTAGATATTTACACTGGAGAGATTACAGCACTGCTTGGTCATAATGGTGCTGGTAAAACTACAACCATGTCAGTTCTCACAGGTGAGACATTCAGTAGTTTCATGGTCATATTTTATTTTCAGTGTCCCATAATCTATTATTACATGCTACGTGATACATCCAGCAGTTTCCAAAATTGGAAACAGCTTTGCTCATACTGAAGTACTGGTTGACGTGCAAGGAAAGCTGTTTTTAGCAACACTACTATTTTCTTGTGAGATCTGAGGTGCAGTGACTGTGAACCTGGGTAGTGTGTACAGATATTTCGCAGGAATGTACTGTCTCACTGTACTGAATATAGAGCCAGTAGATACCTTGAAACGTCAGTAAATGTCTACCAGATTACAGGATGTCACATTACAGAAGGCACTATTCTTCAGAGTCATTGCCATGATATTCTCAGAATTCACATGGAAGCATCACTCTCACACATAATTCATGGACACGGGAGGCTTTGCTGACTGAAATCTTGTACGTTACTCTAGAAGTCATGGCTGGTGAGCTTAATATGAATAACAAAATTGGCCTGTAGATTTTATGCATCTAAATGTAAGGCTGTCACAGCAGTACATCAAAAAGCAACATCATCTGTAATATGTAGTCTGGTATAAAATTACAAACATTTCAGGGGAGTCCATTAGCAATAGGTTTGCCTGAGACAAATATCTGTGAAACTACTTGGTGTTACATCCTAAAACACAGTCTGAAGTTGCCACTTGGATAAAAACATTACACCCTCAGATGTAGGTAACAAAGAGGTCATAGTCATCTACTTACTGTTTATTCATTAAACATGGTCCATAGTGGCATCATTGGTGTACCTGTGTCGTCTGCTGATATGTTAAAATATGTATAACTCATTTCATCTTCAGTTTGTTCTTTAGAGTGGGATGCAAAATATTGTCGACATACTCCGAGTTATGTTTGTAATGAGGGACCTGAATTGATTGTTCAAGTATTTATAATAAATTGTACCCCATTTTCAAGTAATTTAGTGGAAATGCAGTTAAAAAATATTACTCTGAATGTTTTGTGGCATGTTCTATGAGTTTATACAACCAGGACTTACCCATCATTAAAAGAGGGGTTCAACTACACCATTATGAATATATCTGAAACACTACATACAAATACTAATTCTTAAAACCAGATCTGCATGTTGAATATACTGCTCTGACATGGACAAAATGTTGGGTTTTGTGACCATACAAGTGGACACTTTACATACATTAATTTTCTTGTAACATTCAACGAAGTGAATTTCTGTGATGCAGTTTGTCTCTTGTTGACGTGTCTTTAAGAATGTTAGGTGTGGGGGAGTGGACTTGGTAGTGTACTTCTTTGTACAGCTTTAAAATGTACTGTTTGCTGTGTAAAATGATTCTGGACACTACCAACGTAATTTGAACAACAAACATGCATGGTTCATTTATGTATTTTACCATGGTTGGACAAAACTTAACTTAAAATACGTTTATATCTTACTGGCCATATGACATGATCAAAGGTTAACGGAATGAAATGTGTCCTTGCAATCAATGCAGCAGGCTGTGGTTAACTTATGCAGGGACTCCCTGAATATTGCCTAGCATTTTTCTCAGTTCAGAGCTGTTCGTAAAGCCAGAAACTTTGCTGTACCAGTCAACATTCATTTCCAAAATTAATATATCATTTTCTTTTCAAGATAAGATGATAAAATCTTGGATGATATACTCTTCTGACCATTAAATTGGATATAAGAAATATATCAGTTGTGGGAAAGTATTACAGCACTTCCAGGTGGAGTTGAATTGTAAGAATATGATGATCTTAATATTTACACTTACGTAGTGAACCAACAAATGCACGTGGCAAAAAAGTATATTTTGCCAGCGTGCATTTGTTGGTTCACTACTTAAGTGTAAGTATTCCTTTAGTACACAAATGTGGAATGTATTAAGTTCATGATGAACTTAAGTTAATAGTCAACAAAGTGCACTTTCAGGTAACAGTAATTGCAGATTTCTGTACCACTTTCTTGTGTAAATAAGTGCATGATAAGCAATTCTTTGCATGAGCCAAATTGATAAAAATTGTAATAAAACTCTCAGGCTGTGGCCATGTCAGGTGGTTGAAAGGAAAATAAACCAATATTTCAAGAAACATCTCTGTCCAGTCTGCAGTGAACTGAATCCCAGACAGGATGGGGATGGTTCGCAAAATGCTAATTCATTTGCCTTTCAACCAACTGGTGCGTCTGGTAGGCCTAGAGAAATTTATTGCATTTATTTGCCTTCAAAGCTTGAGCTACTATACTAATAACTGTGTTTTTTGCAATAAAAGTTTAGTTCACTTTGGTCAGTTCAGTGAATCCAAATGTCTCTTATGTCCAGTGATTTTTCATTTTCAACTTATATAATATTGGCTTACTTGTATGTGATAAAATAGTTTGATGCATGAAATTACTGTGTCTTTTGTGTATTAGCAACTTCTACTGTGTAGTTAAATATGTGTGACCTGTTGACAGGTATGTTTTCCGCTACAAGTGGCACTGTCCACATTAATGGCTACGACATCCGTGACAACTTGGATAAAGTGCGGGAAAGCTTGGGCTTGTGTCCGCAACACAACCTGCTCTTCACAGATCTCACAGTTTTGGAACATCTGCTCTTTTTTGCAATGGTAATGAGTTTTCTGTCTTAGATATAATACCTATAAATTGTAAATAATACTTTTTACAATATAAGCAGTTTGTAGATTGGTGAAACTGTTGGTTAGTAAAACATAAGGATCTATTCTCTGTTTTTACTTACTTTTTCTAAAAATTGCTAAAAATGTTTCATTTTACGCTTTAAGTAGTTTTTTTGTCAAAACTTCAACTTTAGAGTTATAAACCAGTTTATTTGTGTTGCAGTTGAAAGGCTGTTCAAATCGTGAAGCTAATATTGAGGCCAGAGACCTCTTACAGAAGTTGAACCTAGAAGACAAACAGAACATGTTGTGTTCAACTTTGTCTGGAGGTATGAAGAGAAAACTCTCTCTAGGAATAGCGCTGATTGGGCATACAAAGGTAAGGAGCCTAAGCTTTAAAACCCTCACAGTTTGCTTACTTCATTGTTGCTGTGGTATTGGAACTTTATTTTGTTGTGTCTTCTAGGTCTTGATGTTGGATGAACCAACTTCAGGAATGGATCCAGAGGCCAGGAGGGAAATATGGGATCTATTGTTGGTAGGAATATTAGTTTAAAATTAGTCCAGCTGTGTAACTTGTTTAGTCTTAAGGTATCTTGAAATACTAGTAAATGCTATCATGATGAGAACTTGAGAATGTGAACATATTTGAACATTATTATGCTAGTCATTGAGTCACTTCTTGGATCTTGGTATGGATTGTATAATTTCTTTTTGTCATCAGAAGCATAGTTGGTATAGTGACTTGCTATGGGCTGGACAGTTCAGGGATTGAATCCTCGTGGTGGCAAGATTGTAGACCGGTGCTGGGGCCCACACAGCCTCCTGTACAGTTGGTACTGGGTCTTTTTTCCTGGGAGTAAAGATGCCGGAACATGGGTTGACCACCACCCCTATCCAGTGCTGAGTTTAAAGAAGGAGTTTAGCTGTACTTCTACTCCCCCTTTGGGCATTCATAGCTTGTTCTAGGGTGAACTTTACCTGTTATCAGTAGGCAATTTGATTATACATTGTGGCATCACAAATGATATTGGAATCCATATCATTGTGGAGTTTAAACTCATGAGTTGTAGCATGTGGAGAGTTTTAGTCCATAAAGAATAAGTAATACAGTGTAAGATTTTGAACTCTTACTGTAGTTACAAATTTGCTTTTTCAGTAGATTTTGTCTCTTGATTATATAACATTTGAAGTATGTTGCAAATGTCATAATTCAATGGCTGTGCCATGGTGTTGTCACTAGTCTGTTACTCTAGAGGCTGGGGTTTAATCTTGGGGCAGTTCATGTGGGTTCTGTGGTGGACAAAGTGGCACTGGTACAGGTTTTTACCTTAAGTGCTTTGGTTTTACCTTGTCAGTGCTGTTTTATTACTGTCAATGCGTTGCATGTTCCATGTTGAAGGCTATGAAAATGGCAAATTATAATCAACCAGCTCTTGTAGTAATGTTCAGTAACATTTGGTTTTGTGTGCTATTATTCATGTTTGTGAATTCCTCCCTTAGAATATGCGGGGCCAACGAACCATTCTTATTACAACACACTTTATGGAGGAAGCAGATGTTCTTGGAGATAGAATTGCTATCATGGACCATGGTCAAGTACAGTGCTATGGTACGACTTTGTTTCTGAAGAAACTGTACGGTGAGTATGAATTAAGTTGGAATGGCATTGAACGTTTTAAGTAATTTTATAATTTGCATTGTGTGAATATGAAATGTTGTCACTTATTCTCATGAACACATAATCTGCAAGTGCCTGAAAATAGCTTCTCATAAAAATATCTAAGAGGAGATGCGGGTAATGGAGCATATTGTATAACAAGGAATACGGCTTATATAGTGTACCTAATAGTCTTAGGGTAATGAAGTCTGGGCTTCAGTATACTGTAAGTATAGCTTAGAGGAGGGGGGGATGATATTATAATGATTCTTGGACAGTTCATTGTTAGCCTGCAGGCTGCATGAGGGTAATAAAAAGTTTTCAAGACACACCTTGGCATTGTTTTGTGTTAACTGTTTGCAAGTTGTACTCATGTGCAGTGGCTGATACGAGGCTGTCAGCATGGTAATTTGAAACCTGGCTGATGTGAATATTGGTATTTTGCTGAAAAGTGAAGGTGATGAAGGTGGGTAATATTTTCAAGGTCATCATATGTTTCAGTATATACAGTAGTTGTGCTTTCTTGTTGGAAGATTGTGTCTGTAAGTATGTACGTTAGGTAGATGATGCTCCACAGCCAGTCCAAGGCGTCCATATCATCTCCCCTGACAGTACTGCACGAGCCGAATGCCTTATTGGAAGAGTACACTGTGGTGTTTCAATCATTGTTGATGTTTAGTTTGTAATGTGATCCAGAAGGATGTGGAAATCAGCAGTGTGTCATATTAAAAAACATTTTGGAATGAGCTATGTCAGTCTTGATATGCATGTCCCTGTGCTGGGAAACAATGCAACAAGATGATGAGTGAGTAAATTGTGGCATCATCCTGTATTGCCTAAACCCTAAATGTTTTGAGTAATGTTATTAGCTGAAAGATAATGGCTGTATTTTGGCACATGGGCAGGATCGTGTGGACAGAATGAATTGGCAGTAAACAATGTAACATATTGTTGAAAATTTCTTAACCTATTCATTAAGCAGAAATACTGTTAAGAGGCACTTGAAGCCTGATGGTGCATGTCTACATACATTTTGCACAACTATTGCAAAATTCAAATGTCTGTATGTAGAAGTTCTCTGGTATCTTCCTTGTTCACCGTACTGAAAGTGAGTTCCAGTGCATGGTGCAAAATTAGGACTTAATATAAACTTCTTTGTAATGGCATTTGTGAATCATTTTAAGACATATGTGAAGAAAAATTCATTTTAGTTCCATGCATTGTGAAGCATCACAGGCATCTTGTAAACATTTTTTTTTAACTTGCATACATACTGCGTATTTTGTTGTTTACAGAATCAGCCATCATTAACCTTTTGGCACCGGCGTTTTGCATTTAAATTTTAGCACACTCTGTATGTAAAATTTGAATAATACAGGAACCAAAAAAGGTAGCATTATGAAATAAACGGCATTCTGAAGAGAAAAACGGAGAGTGTGCAGCATGTTTAAAATACTCAGTACTTATATTTGTTGAAAAAAATATATAAAATGCAACATCTGGAGGGTAGCGATATGCCCGTTCTATATATAGGACGCAGTGTTCTTAAAGGTTAATATAACTGTAAGCTGAGGGTCTATCAAAGGAAGTAGGTGATTTCTCTGCCCATGGACTAGCATTGTTTGGGAACTTGGAATGTTACAGGAACTGGCTACCAGTTAAATTTGCTGGTAAATGAAGGTTGTGATGTTGCCAGGATAACAAATACTATCCAGCCTCTTATTCCGAATGCAAAAGTGAAGAGTGAGATGGGCTCCCTGTTATGTTATATGCTGCCTTCGGATCAGAGCGACAATTTTCCTCAACTGTTTGATGTTTTAGAACGAGAGAAACAGCAGCTCTCCATATCTAGCATTGGTGTCTCCATCACAACACTTGAAGAAGTGTTTTTGAGGTTTGTTGTGTATTTATAATTCAGATCATTTCAAAATTAAATTGGTTTGTTGTATTTCAAATTTTAAATTTATTAGCTAAGTTTTCTTTACATGTAATGCGTTTTTTTTTTTGGGTATCTCCCTGGCGTCTGAGTGCTAAAAGCCGACGTTTCGGAACACTTTATCGGTTCCATCTTCATAGGCAGGTCGATGAAGTATGACAGGGGTTGGAGTGTGTGGGATATTT
>Ga0268261_10001285_pt1 | contig 17067 bp, 10 predicted proteins | sample TergutNc150P1_FD_190353 | JGI IMG/M metagenome (GOLD analysis project Ga0268261, IMG submission 190353) | Nasutitermes corniger P1 segment gut microbial community from laboratory colony in Florida, USA - Nc150 P1 (SPAdes) (version 2) | ecosystem: Host-associated > Arthropoda: Insects >...
TATATGACATTAGTAGCCTAAAGGTGAATAATTTAACCTTTATCCTGCTAACGTGGAGAAAATGGTGAGCTCCTAATAATGCCAGCAAATAGCAGATGGGATTTAATTCGGGATTTTAAGGGTTAATGCGTAAAGACTGACGGACAGAGCAGCTTTAATAACAACTCCGCTGGTGTGCATCCGCGCCTTAAAAGCTTTGACTGGTTCGGCAGTTTGTGAATGCCCAACCAACTGCTGTGTCCACAACAATCGCGAAATGTTCAAACGCCTTCCCACAACATCTCCAGTAACTGTCTAACACGGTTTGTCAACATGACTTGGCTGTTTCACAACCAAGGTGAAAACGGCAGTGAAGGTCTGACGCTAGGAAGCTAGGATATCGTTTTGCCCCCTAGTTTACCTTCCTTAACGAAACATGTTTATTTGTGAAATCATCACGCCTACGGCGTCTGTTTTCCCCTGCAACTAATAGAACCAAACGAACGCTCTTCTCAATTTTTTCAATAAGCCTGATGCCTGACCTTTTCTTTCTAATTATCTACAGTCAGTAAAAAGATGCCTGGATAGCTCAGTATAGTGACTGGATTGTGGGCTGAACGATCCGGAGTTCGAATCTCGGCGGGTGGCAACATATTTTCTCTTCTCCGTATCGTCTACATCGTTTATGGACCCAGCGGCCGGAGCGTGATGTTGACCACTCACCTCCAAACGCGACGGTTGATAATGGGTGGAGCTGTATCACGTCTGTCCTAAGATGGCGTGTTGGCATGGAAAGGGACAACGTGACAAATTTATTACGCGAGGCACCACGTGAGGCAGGGTACTAAGGATAAAGTGTTGGGCAGTGTGCTGATATTGTTAACGTAATGTTAGTACAGTATTAAACAGGAAGGCGGATACGTGGAATTTACATTTAACAACGTAACTGTGCTGAGGACATTTATCATGAATACTGCACCGATCTTCTGTAAATTTTGTATGAAATGTCATTTACGAATAAAAAGTGGCAAATATGGAGATGCTGCGAATTTTTTAGATTACATCCGACATATTTAATGGAGGCGGTGTCTCTGTCTAAGAAAAGTAGATGCGAGAGCCTCTTGGACAACTTAACTCTGAAGATGTTCCTACGATTCGTCGAAACGTCGGCAGCTATTTGCCGAACGCCACAGCATAACATCCGGGAAGACTTGGGGCTTCAAAAATATTTGTTCAATTATTATTATTGTACACATATCTACTGAAAGCTAAGAACAGTAATTTCTGAGCCAAGTAGGATGCGAACCTATGCTAACCCGCGTACAGTCCAGCACGTTGAAGCCTACTGTATGGAATTGTGCTTGTATTGCAGGTTATCTAAATACCAGTATGGCATCAACAAGACAACATTTGTTGGAATTAAAGTGGCCTTGTGAGTTCTACCTCAATCTGTTTGCTAGTAATTCTGTAACAAAATTTGTAAACCACTTTAACTGCTAAGTTTACGTATAAATACTCCCATTTCTCCCGTCGTTAATTACTTTAAAGTAAGAGTATATAAATATATAATTAAAGATCTATCAAGTTCCGTATACAATTTGCACACAAACATTACAACCTGCAGTAACTCTGCCACGCAGTAATCCTAACATTTCCGACAGTGTATCCTCACATATAGTTTGCTGTGATATATTTGTGCGTGTAGGGTGGTTGTATTCTATTTGATGCTCTGCAGGTATGTCCACTATATATGTACGTGTGTCTACGTGTGTGTTGGTTACTGTTTATATGTATGTCTACATGCATTGTGTGTTCAACATACATTGTAAATCTTCCTGCTTACTCCATTTCGATGTTGCCACTGAATTAAGGTTGTTCGTGTGCTTAGGCATAACTGGGAGGGTGGGGGGGTTGTAATGGGGGGATGCCCCCTCAGTATATCTGTACCTAATTACAGTTTAGACTGTCAAGAAACTGTCCATTTGGCGTGTGAGTGGGCGAATTGTGTGAATGTGTGTTCATCGCTGTTTCAGACGAATGCTCACCATCTTTCTGACTTGACTTCTTAAATTAAAGTGTCTAATATCCGTGGTCCAGTTTGCCCCATCCAGTGTTATTAGTCGAATCACGCCTGTTTGTTTGCACTCACAAACTAACAGACGTCGGTAGACCTTACCTGGAATCTCAACTTGCCGACTGGAGGTTTTGCGTAAGGGATTCCCTGGAAAGCAAATATTTCTCGTCCCTTTCGTGTCGTCAGACGATGTCCTTTGAGTCGTCCTTGTTTAAGCACAACCAGATCGTCTGCCAGAACTGCGGCGACTACAGTCAGCAGAAGGGCGTACCTGTATCGCGCCATATTTTCCTGATGCTGGGTTGCGATCCGTACACGCACTAATCGCTATGAATGAGTTTGCAACTCTGAGATAGGTCTTGGGCAAGACTCGCTCTGGCAGAAGCTCACTATCACAGTGACTAAGTAAAAATGGCAGGAATATATCTGTCAATGATTAGGGGGCATAGCAGTAAGGTTTGACTGCTGAGGGCCTTCCATCTTCAGGGGTGCCACAACGATTTTCGTGGAATTCGGTTCGCTGGTCTAAATTGAAGGTTTCGCTTCGGATTTTAGCCGTATTTTTATCAGTACACACTTTGAACTAATTAAGAAGCATGACGTGAGTGGGGTAAAGACGAAAGGAAAGTGCAGACAGACTTTTTCTTTCTGTTGGTCAACCTGAAAGCAATAGCTAACTGTATGAAGCAGCGTTGTCAACATTTTGGTGCTAGCGGCACATTTGGCACTATTAGCTTCGTCATGTCTATCTCTCCGTCTGTCCGCATGAAACAACTCGTCTCCCAATTGACGGATTATTTTTGGAAGTTTATATTTGGATATTTTTCGCGAAGACCACAAGATATTTTTTATCGTTTCTCGTTTACTGCTTCTTAGAATGACAAATTTTTCCGAAAAATTTGTAGAGGAAATCAAAACACATTTTGTGTTCAATAAACTTTTTTTTCGAAAATTGTACCGTTTATTAGATAATGTTGTAAAGTATTGTAGAAGCGGAGAGGTCACAGATAAGAATATAGCGCATGGGCATTGCTTACTGGATACCTAAGTCTATAAATACACACTCCGATTATGCAATACTTATTGCTTTTCCACGGAAACAATGGTTGCACGAACGCACCTCATTGTTACATTATATGTGCATAGCCTGTTTTGTTTTTTGTTTTTTTTTTATGACTCGCGAAGATTAGAATAGAGAACTAAAATATACAGAGTGTATTAAAAATTGCCTGTTCAAACTTGATGCATGAGTTCTACACATCAAAACAGTTGCTATCAATATATGTTAGCTAACACTTAGTTTTCTAGGTACACCCTCCACTTTCGCCCAACCTCAATCCTGTAGATTTTTATCTATGGGACACTAGAAGTCCTAGTGTATTCATCTCTAATCGAACATGAAGAGACCCTTTACCAACTGACTCTTGGTCCCTGTCAAAGATTCTTTACTGCCCCGGGACCTGTGACAGGGTGTGACAGTCTGTCATCGCACATGGCGATGCGTGCTTTGATTCGGGTGGAGGACGCCTATGAATTAATTTTTTACGTCATTTGTAATTGTATGTGCTTTTACCCGAAGTGACACACAGCTGCACTGTACTGCGTTACATGTACGAGAGGGTGCTAATAAGTCCTTTCCCCGACCTACTTCCCTATGTCGTAGAACGGAATCGATAGTGTCGTTGGAAAGAGGGGTCTGTTCATGTTCCGATTTGCAAGTCTTTTTTTTTTTGTTACAGAGGCTGAAAGTAAGCATGTCAAGCGACGCGCGCGATTTCAACAACATCGAGACGTGAGTTTTCATCAGTTTTTTTTTCCTGCAAGGCAAGGCTCCGAAGGAAATTCACGCCATTCTGACAGAAACATTAGGGGCACATGCACCGTCCTATGCCACCGTCAAAAACTGGGTGCCCCAGTTTAAACGTGATGATTTTTCCACCTGTGATGCGCCTCGTCCTGGACGACCTAAAACAGTGACCACCCCGGAGATCATTGATGAAATTTACGAGCTAATCTCGTAAGACCGCCGGATTTCGGCTAAATCAATAGCTGAGCGACTGGGCATCTCACTTGAGCGGGTTGGGTCCATCATTCATGAAGATTTGGACATGCGGAAGCTCTCCGCGAAGTGGTTCCCGAAATGCCTGAACGCGGATCAAAAACGTCAACAGTGCCAGTCGTCTGAGCAACTTCCGGAATTTTATTCGGCGCGATCCAAATGATTTCCTGTCGCAATTGGTGTCCATGGACGAAACCTGGTTATATCACTATGACCCGGAGACAAAGCAACAACCAATGGAGTGGCGGCATAGCGGTTCACCCCGCCCCAGAAAATTCTGTGTGCAAAAATCCGCTGGAAATTTTATTGCCTCGATTTTTTGGGATCAAGACGGCATCCTCCCCATTGATTATCTTCCAAAGGGCCAAACTATCAACGCGGAGTATTAAGGTGGGAACACACTTGTAACGTTACCGCGTACCGTAACGCCGTAACGTTGCAAGTGACTGACACGATACGGAGTTACGAGCTGAACTTTCATCCAGTGCCTCACGGCGTAACAGTATCCTGCGAGCGTTACACCGTGGGGTTCCCAGTTTGTTACGGGAGCCGAGGGGTGTATTTGCAGCTAGCAGCGGCTTCGTACATTTGTATACATTACGCTTTAAAGAAAAAGAGCAAAGATCGGCGGTGGTGGCAAAGGCAACTGTACACCAGCAGGGAGTGTACAGCGGTTCAAGTTTGCTGTCAGACTTGAATTTTCAGTCGGTCAGTGGGTTATATAAGAATTTCACCAGAATATCTCCCAGTGAATTTGAATTTTTAATTAATTTGTTTTGAGAAAAAATCTCGAAAAAGGACACCTCATAAAGGAAAACCATTTCTGTTCAATAAAGGCTGGCACTGACGCTACGTTTCTTGGCAAGTGGTGATTCGTACGTTAGCCTGCAGGACCTCTTCAAAATTCCCAAGCAAGCAATCAGCTGCATCGTGCCAGAAGTGTGTGTGAAGCTCTTGTTGAAAAATCTAAGGATTACGTGCAGGGAAGACAAATATTATTATTTGTTTTTATGAAAGAATTTTAAAATTAGATTATAATCAGAACTTTTACTAAAATGCATTGGGTGCTTTGGGTCCCATATTATTTATTTTCTTTTATAAAGGTCGGTTAATTCTATGGCACTTTCCTGAGTCCACTCCATTTGACAGTCACCAACCAACACGCTCAAGAAACCGCACAGCACTACAGATTCACACCACTCTTCAAGACAGAAGAATCGGGACTGAAAAGAAGGGCAGAGGAGCGGACGGTTGTGACGTGTCACGTTGCACGTCCAGAACTGCTCAGGCCGTAATCGTATCATCCCTTTGATGCCACGGCCACATACCGACAGCACAGCGAACAAGCCCGTAACGTTACCGCGTAACAAACTTTTGATACGTTACTGGGTCACAGGTCCCGATCACACTGTCACGTTACCGGGTACCGTAACGCCGTATCGTGACAGTGTGGACGGGACTCGTAACCATGTGTCCTTTTTCGAGATTTTTTCTTCAGTCAAATTAGTTAAAGATTCAAATTCACTGGGAGACATTCTGGTGAAATTCTTATATAACCCACCGACCGAATGAATATTCAAGTCTGCCCGCCTTTGCCACCACTGCCTCTCTTTTCTCTTTTTTCTTTAAAGCATAATGTATATAAATGTACGAAGCCGCTGCTAGCTGCAAAGACATCGCTCGGTCTCCCGTAACAAACTAGGAACCCCATGGGTGTAACGCTCGCAGGTTACTGTTACGCCGCGAGGCACGGGAACAGAGTTCAGCTCGTAACTCCGTATCTTGTCAGTCACTTGCAACATTACGGCGTTACGGTATGCGGTAACGTTACATGTGCGTACCCACCTTTACTCATCTCTGCTGGTACAATTGAAGGATATTTTGAAGGAAAACCGCCGTCGGATGGTCACCAGGGGGTCCTGTCCTAGCACGACAATGCCCCGGCTCACTGGGCACTTGCAACCCAGAAGAAACTGGCCTACCTGGGCTTCCAGTGTCTTGATCACACACACTATTCTCTGGATCTGGCCCCGTCGGAATACCACCTGTTCCCTGGACTGAAAAAACAATTGAAAGGTCGCCATTTTTCGCCCCACGCGGAGGTCATTGCTGCCGTGGAGACCTGGTTGGACGGACAAACTTCTGATTTTTATTGTGAGTGACTTGCAAAAGTGAGAGCAACGGGCTAAGAAGTGTATTGAGCTTCGTGGGGAGTATGTTGAATAAATTCCGAGTTTGGTCACTGTAGCTTGTTTCCTTTCTCGTCGGGCTTAGGACTTAACAGCACCCCCTCGTATATGTGTCTTAAGTGTCTATAATGTGTATTTTATTTTAGACTTCATTTTTATACTAATTTTGCAAATGAATTTGTTATATGGTTTGAGATCACTTACTAAAAATTGTTGGTATATATCGAATCCTTTTCTTTTCTACTGTACAGACTGATGATGGCTAATAATGTAACCAAAACCTGTAGCTGTTGACACTGTTGCACTGTATGTTGTGTTGACAGTTAATTTGTTGGTTTTATTCACCTTTTAACTGGAGACTGATCAAAAAGGCACATTTTCAAATTGCACAATTGCATAAGTGTTTTATCAGGTAAAATATTGTTGGCATGTATAAATCAGGCACTTACACACAGCTTCAGTTTTGGAGGCTAAGATTGTGACATCAGGTAATGGTGGACAATAAACATGAACTGAGCTTTCGAAGAACCAAGCCTCTTGTGTTGGCTGGCAACACACAGTTGATTGGTAATTGTATGGAAAATACTTGCAAGTTGCATACGACTGGCATGCACCTGTTATCAGAAACTGACATGTGTTCTAGATTTTCTGGGAGGAAATAAACAAACAAACAAAACAAAGACATACGATTTTATAATTTCTTTTTGATTGGCTTGCCTTACTTTCCGTTATTGTGTATGAAGCAATGATTTATTACTGGAAATTACATACAATACAGCATACTGCCTTATGTTTTGGCAACATCTGAACTTCATCTGCTTCAGTATACATAATTTGTTGTGTATACGAACAGAAATGTGACTTAGAGTATTAATCTGGAAGCCTTTGAAAATTAGAGTATTTTACAAGAGTAGTTTATAACCACAGTGTTGTCACAATTAAACTGCTTAAGCAGAGATGATGTCGCTACAGTTCATCCTTATCTGAGGTTGTATATCTATTTTTGAGTGGCAGAGTTTCCAAAAATTTAATGCGCTCTTTGAAAAGTCCTTGTCCTGGCTGCAGCCCATTTTGAGTGATGCGAATGTACTCGAGCACATCAGGTGAAGATACGGGATCCCAATTTGGTGCTGGATTCCTGTTACAAACAAAAGGTATTTCGTGAGGTAGCATTTGTTGTGAGAACTGAAGTCACAGTTTTGGTAAAACCACATTTTGTTTCTTGAGGCTGTAATAGGTCTCAGGGGTTTATGTTGGACAAAGTGGCACGGGTACAAGTTATCCTCTGAGTACGTCATTTTTTCCCCTGTTATTGTCATTGCTTCAGAGCTCCCTACACAGTCATTCAGCCATTATCAATGCTGTATAATCTTCACACTTGACAGCATCGTTAAACAGCACAAATAAAAAATTTGTGTCATGACACTGTCCAGTACTGTTCCTGGTTTACGTGGAATTCCAATTAATCTTTGCATTGCAAAATTACTCAAAAGCAGCTCACTGTACTAAGAGCAGTGCAACATGTAAAATTGTTGCCTGATATTGCTATAATTTTTTGTTTTAATAATTTCAGGTGATATATATATATATTGCATGGAATAAAATGTAAAAATGATTTTGCCTGTGTGTAGTTTTTTTTTTTGTTCTACAGTAACATTGTCTTATGTAGGCACTACAATTCCTTGTGAGTTTTGGCCTTCTCAACAATTCTTTTGCATGTGTTTTAATCATAGCAATTATGCTCCAATTCTGTATTTTCATTTTTCCCAAATCCACCCATTGTACAGTAACTAGCTTTGCCATTATTTCTCTGTATCTGCCATACATTTATCAAAATGTAAATCAGAAATGCAAGAAAACTGGCAATTTGAAATGAATATGTAATTATAGGTGCTGTTTCTCCATTTTATATTATTAATATATTATCTCAATATGAGGGGGTTTCAACAGATCTAAATTATCAATTTGCGGTTTGAATAAAAAATTTAAATGTAGGAAAATGATGTTCCATGTGGATTTTTTGTATTTGGACTAATAGTGCATTTAATTTTTCTTTGTGCTATTACCACTAGCGATGTACTGATTTCCATTAGTACTACTAATATAATTTTCATACTTTAGAAAAGAATAGGTTACAATTAAAATGCTGATATCTTCAGAAAACCCAATTTTTTTTCCTTATTTCATGGTACTTAGGAAGTTTTCTTCCATCACCACCACCACCACCACCACAACCACAACCGCAACCGCATTTCATTCACTGACCCATTAAGAACAAATACAGTTTTCCTTCATGCTATTTTTGACAAAGTCTCATGAAGTAGCTGTGAAAGTAGTCATTGTGTTCTCCTTTAATGTATCAATTGCTCACTGAAGTGCAGAACATGTCTAACATACCCTGTGTGGGCAAAGTTAACCCAGAGGGATGTCATTGTCTCCACCATGTCTTCGTCCTCTGGTGTTAGTTTCAAGTTTGGAAACAGGTGGTTTTGTGGGAACAGGTACAGCACATCGTCCAGATGAACAGGACCTGCAATTCAAAGTAATATTTATACCAACTTTCAATGTAAACATGAATGATAGGAGATGGATACGTGCAGTGTAAATGTAATGAACAAATTCCATGGGGCATATGGAGGTATGAGCCACCCCTAGAATATTAGAGATGGGGCAAGCCTTGCCTGGTGTTCAGCTATTAATAGTGACATAAACACAGAATATGCTGTGGTGAGTTAATTCAGTGATATGATGCGTAGAAAGTGCTAACAGAAAGTATTTTCAAATTTGTCTCCGCAGATGCATGAATTGATGTAGAGACTACAATGTGCTGGACGTGTACAAACACTCACTCTTAACTTTATGCCCAAAAAAAATGTGCAACCTGAGTTTACTGGCAGCATACCAGTGGGGAGAACCAGCTTTAAATGGGAGAAAGGTGTACAAGAATGTGCTGCCAGACTTTTCCTGTGTCACAACTGGCAGCTGACAGCACAGAATAGAACAGTCTGGAGGCAGAAATTATAGGAGGCGAAGGGTTGACTATGGGCTGTAGTGCCATAAGATGGATGGATGAATGGATGGAGGGATACAAGCATTGTCTTTTTGCTGTTGTACTAATTGCGTCAGTAATACTTTGTAGTTTATTACTTGCAATGAAGATAAAGGAGAGTCTTAAAGAAGAGATGCTGATAAAATACAGTTGGGTTTGCTGGAATGAACGTAATTGGTTATATTAGATCATTCATTATAGCATCTGTTCGTTATAGCATAAATTGAAATATGTTTGTTTAGGGGTACTCCATTCTTGGCCCACAGCCTAGAGCAAAATTACCATCCAACTGCTTAAACTAGAGATTCCCTTCGTGACCTGTGCACTTTTTATATCTTCCTTGTTTTTTAAAATTGTACTGATTGTTGATTTTGCCATACCATATTTAACACTTAGATGTCCTACACTTTTTCCACTTTTTACTTGGAAATTATTTCTTTCTTAATGTCTAAGTTAATTGGCTTTCTCACTCTGTTTTGCTTGCTCATGGCTAAAATTATATAGGACAATAATTAACAAAAAATATTTTCACTGCTGAAGGCCCTACTAAGCAGATAACTAAAATAAACTGATAACTGTACCTTACAAACTATAACAAATATGATGACTGACGCTCTAATCAAAGCACGAGGGCCTCACACGTCATTCGCACGTGCATGCTACTTCGGACGATAGTAATCCTCTGCGTTCATTGTAGCATCTGTTTTCGTTGTAGCATACCCAACTGTATTTGGACTTAAGAGAGAGGAAGTAGGAGGAGAATGTAGACAATTGCATCATATGATGGGGTTTGTGGCTGCTTGCCAAATATTGTCGTGATGATCAAATGAAGGTGAATGAGATGGGTTGGGGCATGTGGCATGCATGGGAGATAAATGCGTACATTGTTTGGTGGGAATATCTGAAGGAAAGAGACTACTTGGGAAACCTATGTGTAGATAGGCAGATAATATTAAAATTGATCTTGAAGAAATGGGGCATTGGCAGGGTGGGGAGGGGGCTTTCTGGGCTGGATACATCTGGCATAAGGGGAAATGGCAGTGAACACCTGGCATTCTCAATATCATTACTACATGCAGGTGAACAGTTAGCTTTATGTTCCAGCCGCATTACTCCAAGGGAAATAGCTTTTTGTCTTCATTGTTTGGGCCACAGCTGTCCTGGTGATAAACATGGCAGACCGTCTTTCTGCCGTGGTCATGCAGTGCATAGCCATTTACTGTACCAAGCTACCACATTTCATATGATGTCATGTACAAATAAGAATTAACATTGCAACGAAATATCTATAGTGTGTGTGTGCATGTGCAGGTGTGCATGTGCTCAGTTTTGTGTTCTGTAATGAAGCAAAGAAGTAGCATTCTCTTACAGCTCATTGCAAATATTTTACATGTTCTACAAACTGTAAACACTCACCAATGTCTACTGTTGAATTCGTGAACAGACTAATGAAGCTGTTACTGCCACGATAGTCGAAACAGTAGTAGTAGACTGTTGCCCCTCTCTTAGAATGAAACCTCACGGCTGAATTCATCCCATCGAAGAATAATAGATCTGTAAACATCTGTCATAGAAACATTCTACTTCAGTGATGTATTCAAAGAGAATGCATGAACGGCATTTAACCTACCTCATAGAATAGCATATTGTGTTTGTATATGCTCTGACTGTGGTTGTGAAATGTAAAGTTGTGCTTGTGCATTTTATGGAGATATATGGAGGAGTGGAGGTATAGCACCATGCATTCCTAACCTTGATTGGGCAGCCTCTTGTTTTGGCTCCTCTGCCCCATTGGAGCAATTTCCTGTTATGAATTAATATTCAAACAGATCTTAAAGAAATTGTGCTGTTGATGCACACTGATTCATTGTGTGGGATCTGGTGTAGATTGTAATGAATCTTTGGTTTTCATGAACACGTTGATATTACTTGACTGTAATTATCTGAAAAAGGATTATTCACTATGCAGTTACTACATTGCAAGTACAATGTTGATTTGTTTAATTTTCTGTTCCAAATTAGTCCAGAATAGGCAGTTCTTTATTTCCCCTCTGTGTCAATGTTTATCTGACATAATGTTTTATGAAAGTAGAGGAACTTGAAGTAGATATACTGTACCAGTCTGTATGTTATGACATTACAAATTTGTATGTGTATCATGGAGGACATGGCAGAAAATGGTGTGAAACTAAGTACAAACCTGGAACTGCAAGTGAATATTACATATGAGAAGTGTCACAGTTTGTAAATTCAAACAAGCATAAATTTCAGCAAATTGCTGGCTAATAAGCTCTTTCCATAAATCTCCCAAATTAACCAGTTTGAATCACTGTTGTGCAACAATAATCACAAGTAAATTGAGAACTGGAAATAATAATGATTCTCAAAGTATATACATGGTTGAGTCACACAGTGTTTAGAGACATTATTTGAATTTTGTTGTGTTGGCTGTACTCCAGTAGATGGCATACAGAAACTTGTGGCCCACTGGTCTAAATGTACTGAAAATAAAGGTGATTAAGTGGAAAAAGTATGCTGCTGTACAAACTGCAGTAATATTGTATTTTGTGCTGAGCTGTTCAATTTAAGGAGCTGATTGTTCAGTTCTGTATCACAAGAGCCCGCCATGGGGTCCTAAGTTAGGCAGGTGAATCAAATACACATCCACTACCCTACTCACTTATCTGTATTATCTATCTGTGGCCACCACCTATCCCTTCTGGTGTTCTGACTAAAATTTTGTATGCATTTCTGTTTTTTTCATGCCTTCTCTTTACTACATTTTCTTAAGCACCCTATATTCTCTCAGTTAAACTGAGCATCTTTACTGTGTCATGTCATACCTGATTGAAAAAATGAGTAAACTGCGCAGTTTTGAAAGGTAAAAGCACAAGCGTCAGATCTATTTTTTCCAGTCGTCTTTCACACGCAGAACTGTGCAGTTTACCCAGGGAATCCCACATTTTCTTCAGTTTACCTGTGGAGGCCACGATGGCATCATCTCAAGGCACATCCCTTTCTAGCAATTCATTCAGTAGATGAGTATTGCATGATATATTCCTTTTCAAATACCACTTATTACTCCACATTTTACTTTCTATTTTCTTCTTGTCGGATAACATTATGGCCAATGTGGCTAGCAAACAGCAAAACAAAAGCCTTGTTTTTATCTGCCATAGTCACACGCACAAGTAGACAAACAGAACTGACAAAAAAAAACGGACAAACGTGATGGGAAACGTGTGCTGTGCCACAGAACATTCAGTTCAGCTTTTCGTGCAGTTTTTTTACACAGTTAAACTGCACAGTTTGACTTAGATTGTATGGGGCCATTTAGATTTAATATGCAGTGAATCCTACAGATTATGAAAGTTCTCATATGTAAGTTTCTCTATCTCTTCTTATTATGCCTCTTGTTGCTTAGATATTCCCCTCAGTATCTTGTTATGAAGTAACGTTGATCTCAGTTTTTCCCTTTACCATAACAGACCCAAACTGGATGCTCATGCTAAACTTTATACTATATAAACAAAAAAGAAAATTATTCCTTACATCTGTAGCACTTGAGAAAACTCCAGCACTATTTGATTTGTCTCCGAAGTAGAATTTCTGTATCTTTTGAGCCACATCCTTGGCATCTGATTTGTCCTCAGGGTTAGAAAGCAGTGGCTTTAAGATAAAAGTGTCCTCTAAATTAAAATCCAATTCCTGTGGTCCACCTGTAATGCAGAAATTATCAATTGTTGTTGTGGTCTTGATTATTGCAATATAGTTGTACTGGCAAATGTAACAATATTATAGAGTACCTGTAACAACAGCAGCAGCAGCAACAGCAACAACAACAACAACAACAACAACAACCAAAGCGACATTAGTAATTTTAGTAATAGGACTATTAGTAGTTTTTTTTTAATATTCATGGATCCGTGCAACGTAGTATGACTCAGTAGCAGTAACCAACAAAATGCAACTTGGTAACGGAATTTATTATTCCACAGTTCATTAAAAGCTCAACATGTTTCAAGCGGTATGTCGCTCATCATCAGGAGCCCCAACTGTATTTGCAGCCTCTGGTTTACATACGCATGTGGTGAGCGCGGTGACGGGCACTCATCACATGCGTATGTAAACCAGGGGCTGCAAATACAGTTGGGGTTCCTGATGATGAGCGACATACCGCTCGGAACATGTTGAGCTTTTAATGAACTGTGGAATAATAAATTCCGTTACCAAGTTGCATCTTGTTGGTTACTGCTACTGAGACTATTAGTAGTGTTGGTGGTAGTGGTGGTTGTGGTTGTGGTGGTGGTGGTGGTGGTAGTAGTAGTAGTAGTAACTAGAAGAATGTTTACTCCTACAATTATGATTACTACTGCTACTACTACTACTACTGCTACTAAATATAAGCAACCTGATCGGAAACGAAGCTCAGCCTACTGGCATGCTTTAGTACTGTACGTGTCAGCATTAGCACCTATCGACCATAAACGTCATATATGTGTCTCCATTAGCACATACCGTCCATAAGAACAGCAACTAAAGGACCAAAATGTATGATCTACACAGTGGCTGTTATTGATCATATTGCAATGGCAGGAAAATTGTACATGGGTGAGTCAGAAACTATCTGGAACAAGTTTTGAAAGTTTGTTTTGTTGGCTATACTGGTCACTGTGCATATGGAAACTTGTAGCGTGACAGACAAAGCTCACTGATAATAATTGTGATTATCAACTGTACAGACTGAAATACAGAAATTATATTCTGTTATAAAACAGGAATACAAGTAATGACTTAAGTCAATCAAAGCTCTAAGACAGGCTAGTTATGTACAAGATTGAAGAGAAAGTGAGCAAAAAGTAGTTAGTTACAGATCTGATGAAGATGGGCATTTGGAAGCTGCTGGCTTGGTGGATGGGAACATAAGAGATTAGGAAAGGTAATGGTTTGCTTTGAACTTAATTACTGTGGTTCAGAACAGTTTCAAATGACATGCCCTTCTAGTGACAGTAACCATTGCAGTTCCAAGGTATCAGAAATTTATTAGACATTTTTTTAAGTAAAAGTTTTGTCTCACCTGCTTGGAAAAATTGTGGAAAATAGGATGCTGAAATTGCTGCATCGCTTGTTGTTATCCCCACCATCCAGGGCACAAGTTCTAGGTCCTTACTGAGCAATATGTTCTTGGGGTGGTCGGTTAGGAACGCTTCATCTCCTTCCCCCAGGTGGTTCTCAACAACTGGTGCGAACTTCATCAAGTCTATTGTGTCATCCTGGAAATGAAAATGGCTGGTCAACATCAAATGTACCAGTATGAATTAAGATCTATATTAGTATTCTAAACTTGGCCACTTGCACATTATTAACTCTTTGTTAGGAAGGCATATTAAGATGCAAGCAAATCACTTTCAGTACTAGAAGAAGGTGAGCGGCAGTTTCTTTCTCTGACACCCAAAAATTCATACAGATTATTTAGGCCACTAACTGAATCCCAAAGTTTCTGAACCCTGTCACTCTTGCCAGGAGTGGAACCTTCAACTCAAAACATTATTTCTTGGTATTAAAATGTATTTCCTTTATCAAAAATTGGTCTCTTATGAACTACATTCCAGCATGACACTGTAGGGGAATATACTTGGTTTTCTTGATCACACTATGATAACAAAGTGTGGGTGATGTTCCCCATTGTCCAGTAGTCAGTGTCCAAATGTGTGGATCACACTTCCTATGGACAGGGCAATTAAATGTATACTTCCGCACAAAAAGGAAGGTGTTTGAAGTAGATCGTGTAAATTGACTGAAATTTCTCTTCAAAAGATGTGATTCAGTACTGGGAGACTTTGTCACCAGGATGGAAGTTGAAAATTTCTTCATCAGCTGTTTCCAAATCTGCTCACAAACATATCTGCCATCAAAGTAATCAATTCTCACAACACCTTCCCCAGGAGAAAATAGGCTGAAAAAAATTATGCTACTTTTTTAAAATATCATGCCTTGCTGCAGTGTGTGTGTGTAATGTAATATGGCCGAAGGAGAGCCACGTTGCTTTTTGAAGTTATTAATTTTGTATAGTCATAGACTGGATTCCTTAAACACTGTAATTAAAGTCTATGTAAGCAGGTTAATTCGTGCTTGCTGCTCAGCTATGGTGTACTTGGTAGTTGTTTGTTATATTGCTGTTTAGCTGCATAATATATGCGGCATGTATGCGGCCACTTACTTTAATGGCACGGTCTGCACTGTACAACTTGTATGCATCCTGTTTCCTGAGACAGGAGATAAGGTCTTTGCTTGGGTTAGCAGGACAGTCAAACAGCCCTGCCACTTGCTCTGCAAGAAATTTTGGCCTTCCTTTAGGTGTAACTACCCAAGGACATGTAGCAGCGGCACTCATGGAGATGGAGCGGTGGAATAAACCTGTGAAAGGAAACATGTGAACTGGAGTAAAGTCAGAAGTATGAAAAGTGTTCATTCCCAATTCAAATTGCAATCTTTAGTACATATGCCGTTACAGCCATGGGGAGTATGTACGGACTGTAGCGTCTTGTTATTACTGTGGAGTGACGGTGAAGAAGGAGACTGTGTTTCTTGATTTCAAACTTTCGCTGTGTTCAGAATGTTCTGTTCTTTCTTTTGCGTGATTTCCCAGTGTCTGAATTGTATTTGCCGACGTTTCGGGACACTTTGTTCCATCTTCATAGGCAGTGTACGCAGGAAGAAGGGACAGAGTGTTCCGAAATGTCGGCAAATTAAATTTAAACGCCGCTGAATCGCCCAAAAGAAATAATACAACGAGACTGTGTTTGTTTTATCTTATGTGTGCAGCAGTCGTGTTGAGCAATAAAGGGACAAGAAGTAGACAGGATAACTGGTGCTTGTCAAGGTTTATTATGACTGCATTGCAAATAGGAGCAAATAGTTGCATGTGTAATATTCTGTCATTTTTGTAAGTGAAATGTAGGAAGCAATTTTATGCTTTTAAAGCAATTACTTGCTGTTTGTAAAAGGAAATAACGTTTGTGTGCTTAATTCAGCACTATGTGATGAAGGTGAGGTCCTCGACACATGCTTAACCTTCGTTGGTTCTTAAGCTTCGTGTTCTGAATTATTTAGCACCACTGAAGGAGTCGTTAGTACACATTTGATAAGAGTATGGATGCAACCTAGATCTGGTCTGGACAGGTGGTGAATAGAAACTTATCTCCGACTGCAGGAAGTTGAACCATGGTCGTCCAGCTAGAATGACTGAGTTAACCCGGTTGTGCTATTTATAAGATTTTCACTGTTTGTTACTTCATTTCCATGCTTGGGGTAAGGCTGGGCAACAGTTTTAGTACTTCTTACCTTTGCTGGCAGGTGACAGCATGTGAAGGTGAGTGCTGGCACCACCTGCACTCTCACCAAATATAGTCACGCTGTTTGGGTTTCCACCGAACACTGCGATATTGTCACGCACCCAGCGCAGTGCTGCCACTTGATCTTTCATTCCATTGTTACCAGGACACACTGCATCTTCAGTACTCAGGAATCCTGTGAACATTCACATAATTTTGTTAAGGCTGCATAGAGAGTACAGTCATTTGTAGTAATATTGTTAACTTCTGTTAACCCATAGGTTACTAATGTCATATATATATGGAGCACCTATTCTTGATGTTTCTAGATCATACACAACGACGCACCACAGTCGGTAGGACTCCTCTGGACGAGTGATCAG
>Ga0268261_10001286_pt1 | contig 17066 bp, 13 predicted proteins | sample TergutNc150P1_FD_190353 | JGI IMG/M metagenome (GOLD analysis project Ga0268261, IMG submission 190353) | Nasutitermes corniger P1 segment gut microbial community from laboratory colony in Florida, USA - Nc150 P1 (SPAdes) (version 2) | ecosystem: Host-associated > Arthropoda: Insects >...
TGGGGGGGGGGGGGGGGGGGTGGCTTGAAGCCCAGTACCCCTTCGCCCAGTGTGCATCCCTGAACACTTGGTATAATTAAGCTTAGAGTTCTGCACTCTTCAAAAGCATTCTACACATTAGCGTTTACACATTCTTCACTACATAAAAAATGCAACCTTTATGTAGAAGTCATGACTGTTCTCCTGTATGCCTGTGGCCCAGCAGAAGTACCCAAACCACGATTCACCCCCCTTTCCCCTCAGACACTGAAAAACTTCACCAAGAGATATTAGGCAATTCCAATTTTCAGCCATATTGATCCATACTATAGCCTAGTATACCTACAAGATCAAGAACCCAGGTAGCAAAATCAGTACAGTGCCCAGGCCCTATGCTGCTTTGATTTCTGGCATGGCAAGAGAGTTTCCTTTTCTCCAGTGTCCAGAATGGATTTGGTGTACATCTAACCTCCTGTTCAATGAAAATCAGGGGAACTATCCCCAGCAGGAAAGTGGCTACAGTATGAAGCTATCAACATCTAGTACCAAGGTTAGGAATGAGTGGAGCTATACTATCACTCTCCATATCCCTTCATGGCGTGCTCAGATGCACCATTATTTTACTTTTTATGTTAAGACCATACATGGACTTTTCCATGTGTCTCAAAAACTGCATCACAGGTTTTATTGGCATTTTAAAGCTTCCAGCAGACACTGTATGGCAATTGCAGTTTTCTACCACATTGATCCCTAACAAAGCCTAGCTTACATATGGCTATAATGCACTTTTCCATATATTCCATACATCACTTTGGCGACTTTATTGAAAATAGACACGGAAGGCTTCCACCACAAACTGCTAAGCAATTCCAACTGTCATGCACACCAACACCATACAACAAGTTTACCTTAATTTGCGGTCCTAGCTTATCACATCACACAGAATTTGTACAGTATTGTATCAGGTTTGACAATGTATATGATTATAGGAACTCAAGTCACAGCTGCCAACATAGATAAAAACAGAAAATGCAATCCATAAGGTTACTCTTCCAGCTGTCATATCAGTGACAGGAACATACATCATGACTGTCAAAAGACATAAAGATGAGACTATGAGATTTCATTATAGTGACACAAATTCAACACAGTATACCATTTAGTAAAGGCACAAACAGAATCCCATAATTTTCAAAAGTCTAGTTTCAGTTTCCATACTAGTGAGACACAAACTCAGTCTATACTGATGTCTTTTATTGCAGTTACTGTCACTGTGTTGGCAACTCACATTCATTGTATTCTCCAGTGCATCAGACACCCAAATATTCCAACCCACAAACAAGGAAAACTAATTTGATCAGGTTATATTTTCACTCAGCAGTATTGCCACTGCTTCAGAAATAATGCATATGTGAAACTGCTGAAGAAAGAAGTTAACAATGGGCTATTACAGGAGACAAAAATGTTACCCAGTCTACAATATGTTAAGTCCCTTTCACCGATATTTCCTAGTTATGCATATATTATCAAAACCACATTCCAAATTCTACATTTCGGCTAATTTAATGCATACCTTGTTGGGAGATACAGCCCTGTTCTAAAGCTGCCGAATATCTCCACCGTTGCATCTTGCCACAAACTAAGTACAACCTTTTCTATACGACGTACAACATTTACACGTAATTCATGTTCCTCTACAGTAGGGCACATGTAATTATAGAAATCTTCAATCTCTTCATGAAGACTGAAAACACACAGACAGGACCAAATAACATTAACCAACGCATCACATTTTATAAACATATTGCCAAACCCAGTTTAAAGGCACGATTTCGTAGGGAAAAAGGGTTAATAATGTAAAAGTTGAACTGTTTAAGACCCCACGTACCCTATTACCCCTCTTCCGTATGTTTTATTCGGATTCTTCCAAGGGCAACCTCCATGCTCACCAATCAGGCCTGCTCGGTTACGGTTCATGGCGAATGTACTTGCGCGATTTTCTCTCTTCCTACACTTACGGTTGAAATAAAAGTTACTGTTCGCGGTCACACGATTAAGCTGATCATCGCTGAATGTTGTACTATCGATTGGAATGTAATCGTGTGCTTTTATAGCTAAATTTGTATTTATATCAACAACATTCATATTGTCCACCCCTTTCTGAGTTTCCCAAATTCGTGACCACAGATCTTTCGCAGGTCCTTCTTGTTCAGGCTGAAACCAACCAATTACTGGATCCATCAAAGGCACCGTGCACGCCTGCAGGTGCTGACTTTTTGACACTGTAAATATCTGGTCGAAAACATACACATACAACTCACAAAAAACATAAGTAACACGCCCACACCAAACCACACTCTTCCCGTACGCCGGCTGGCGGTTACTGTTCTGCCATGGATTACTACTATAACTTTCACAAGATGACGGTTACAAGTGTCAGTGTGAGTACTAAATTCTTTGAAATTTTTGTTTTAGAAGCGTCAAAGGTATGAATATCGTAGAAATAATTACGCGAAAATAAGACTTATATTTACATAACAGTTCTTTGTTCAATTACTGCAGCTGCTGCAGCAAAATTTCAACGTAGTGGTAATTTTGCGATGGGTTTTGGAATTTATGTGCCGTATTTTTACGTCTAACATTAAATTGTTAACAAGTATGTTTTTTTGCGATCTGTAAGGCACATGCTGCAGCTTGTTTAAGTAAGATATCTGAAAGATATTAAAAGCAAAAAATGAGACCCTTCTCGAATTACAGCAGGCAACAGTTTCATCACAACGTGCAATCAGCATTAAAAAAAAAGTATAGGAAGGAGGAGGAACCTTTAAAGCTGAGCTGTATATGTCAAGAACCAATAATGTGGGCAGGAAAAATGGAGTGCATACTATTTTACGGTTTCCTAGCTGTTTATTTTAACATTGTATGTAATATTACAACGACCATCTGTAAGCAATGTTTCTATCTGCTTGTCATATGAGAGCTTTTAAGACCAGTGGTGGATTGAAAGCCATGTACGAGTATGAAGTAACTATTACTTCGAATTGTAGGCTAGCGAAAAACCATTCGGTTATGTCGCAAAATGTACTTGGTGGACTTAATCACACTTTTACCATATTTACGTTAATAAACAGTCCTATTCTGATTGACTTACGTTTTGAATGTTTTAAAAACTCGAAATCGGGACAATATGTTTGGCCGGGAAGGGGGGGGGGGGTTGAAGACAAAATTTTTAACCCATTCACGTAATGCAAGAAGCAGAGGAATTTATTCATGTTAACACAACGAGGCGACTTTAGACAACAAAATTATTACATACAGATACAAAAGTATGAAATAGTAAAAATACTGCTGCTCGAAATGAAGACCACAGATTAACCCTTATCCTGCTAATGTGGAGAATATGGTGAGCTAATAATGCCAGCAAATGGCAGATGGGATTTAACTTGGCGTTTAAAGGGTTAATTCTTCAAGAAACTCCGTTGACTTGTACTACATCTACTTTGTGATGGTACAAGTGCAGAAACCAGTTTTCGTCCATTGGCCTAAGGGACAAGTTCATTGCAAACTGACTTTGGTGGCAATCCTGGACACATCTTTAAAACCCATAAACCAGGATTCTTTTGGGAAAACCGGGCAGAGGCGGATCTGTACCTGTGCACTGATAGCACAGAATTGCTGAGAAAATGTCAATAAAGTGAAATGCACAGACTTACCAATTCTTGAAATTGTCCTGTGAAGAACATGAAACATAAAAAATTCTGTCCTTTGGAAAATAAATGTGGCCTGTAATCATGTCATTAGACATTAGTGGGAATAATACTATATCTCTGTGCATAACCTCAACATTAGATAGAGGTAGTGGTCAGCTTAATGCCATAGCCCCTCTGTCCCTGGTACCAATTGGATTGGAGGCTGCATGTGTGCCAGATACAGTTTGGGCACTTTTCATTATCAAGTTTTTAGGTTCACATTTATTCCAAGTGTCTGTTTTTGTAACGTAAGGGTCTGCCTTGCTCTTGTGATTCTTGTAAGCAGTGACATCTGAAAGCAGCTTACAAATATTGGAGGATTAAGTATGTATGGGTTAGAAATCAAATGAAAAGCAACCCAGACCTTTCATTTACTCTTACTGCAGTTTCTAGATAAATATGCTAATAAAAATGGGCAAGCAGTACAAATCTAGGATCAGATTTATATTGACTGTGACAATGCAGAGGACAGGGCAAGATTGTTTTGATCAGGTTGGAGCATGTGAAGAGGACACTGAGGTACAGCTCATCCCACTCTTAAAATCTCAGCATGCAGTTGGTGGTGAATGCTTCTACCTAAGGACATGAAACACTCTGCATAGAGGCTGGGTGTGACTCAATAATCTATATATGACAAGGCACAAAATTTCTAAGCCTTGAATTTTGTGTCTGTTCTTCAACCACTGACAAATGTAGATCACAGGCATGAAACATACTTGGACAATATATGTCCATATGATAACAGAAGCTTATGCTGAGGCTGATTCCATATGCAAGAAGCAATTCTGATTGTCGGAATTTAGAAAATCTCTACACTGTTTGGAGAACTGTGAGGCATGAATTGTGCAGTAGCATCAAAGCTTATAAGAAAGATGTGGAAGTGTTCCATCTTCAACCAATATATATGAATTCTGCCTTTGTCAACAGCAGTCATTATGTTACCATAACAATGTATGATCATTCAGTATTATAGCTGATGCAATAAACTGATACAATAATGTTTGGAAGTCATGCACAGCTATAATTCCCTGTGATGTTTTTGTATGGTGGTTCCACTATTCCCCACCATTCTACACAGTAATGATATATTTTGTCATGTATCCTACATACTGTATAAGATAACAACTGCCAACACTGTACTCGACTTAAGGACAGTTTATCCCCATCTCTTGTATGAATCTAGTCCCTTCTATATTGCTTGTATTTTTTGTTCTTGATCACCTGTCTTCAGCAAAGTGTGTGCCATAGGTCTGGTAAGTGGTCGCCAGATTCTGAAAGAAGTTTTACTGCAATATGGAATTGTAAATTTAATTATCTTACTGAGATTACATAATTAAAGCATTAAATAATGTATTTGTTAAAAGTTTTTAACATCTTACAGTGCCTGTTGTAGAGCTTTTCTTGCATATTGTTTATAGGCCAACATCATAATGAGTGGATGATACAAAAAGCTCAACAACACAATGTTAAAATTTAGAATATAAATGAAACAATAAAGTAGCTTATAATTGCAACAAAAGAAGACAGCAAGAATACAAAAAAGTACACTTTATGCAGTTCTACTCCAAAAACGTCATACTAATATCACTAATGTAATTAAAATAGAAAAAAATGAGTATCTAGGTCAACACACCTGTGTCTTTCTTATACTTTAAGAAATGCCATGCATATATAAAAGAGACTGAGCTGACTGTAGCACGATAAAATTGATTTTACTACTTACCAATTTTAAACTTACACAAAATTAGAAATTTTTAAATGAAAAAATGGTTGATGGTAACACAACTGCGTGTAAGAGATGTTTACAGCATATATAGTTTGGGCCGTGTTAAATTAATTTTTATGCAGCATTACAGATCGTAATAAGGGACAGTTTTTGTAAGGAAGAGATCTCTTCATGAAAAAAGTCTGTCTGCCCTCATTTTTATATTGTATAATTTTTTCTTCATGATGATTTTTAAGTTTGAAATATTCGACACATTGTAAAAACAGGTATTCTTATTCATTCATTCATTTTATTTAACGTTCCATAGATCCACAAAAACATTTCAAGTTTAGGATATAGAACATGTCCATATATATATATATATATATAAATAAGAATATCCATTCCATCAATATACCTATCTTATTATTGTAAAAACAGTACCTGTTTTTACAATCTGTCGAATATTTCAAACTTAAAGATCATCATGAAGCAAATATTATATTAAAATTATATGCATGTGTGTGTGTGTGTGTATACACACATATATATATATATATATATATATATACACACACACACACACACATATATTTTTAAGGATTTTGTATATTGTAGGTAGACAAACACTGACAGATGAAAGAATTATTGACCTGCGACCGCAGGTCAATAATTCTTTCATCTGTCAGTGTTTTCTTTCTTTGGAATAAGAAGTGTTACTTCTCCTGTCAGCCATTCTGATATTTGATCTTCAATCAATTTGGCAAGTGTTGTTGAATATTTGTGCACTGGTTAAGTCGTTTAAGCCAGACATTTTCTGTCTAGTCTATTCCAGGAGCTTTCAAATTCAGCATTGTTTTTTGGTGCCATTGTAACCTTCCGTTTTAAGATACTGGGCTCCATTCTATACTAGGATTTTGTTAGATTTGGTTCTTGATCCAGTAGGCTTCTTCATTATGTTTGATATGTTTCCTACTTTTTTTTTTATTTAGGCATCCTAACCCTAGGATAAAATGTACTATTAAACTCTTTGTTACTATGCGATTGATTTACTGTTATCTAATTTCTTATTAAGGGTTTTATAATTCTTGTGAAATTATCTTCTAATTTTTTGTCAATTGATTTTTTAATGCGGTCCCATGTTTTTCCCCATTCTGTAGCCAGCATTATATGTAACTGGTAAAATTTTTTGTGAATATAAGAAAATTGTATTTCATCCTTTATATATTGTTTTTAACTTTCTTTTTTGTGAATTTTGCCACTGGTAACATATCTGGTATTTTCATTCTTGTATATCTTGGAGTGATATCTTTTACAACATATCATAGGTTAAAATATATATTAGCATTGCAGTTGAATATTATCCTCTTTCTATTCTTATATTCACAGGCTAATGCATTTTAATGTCAGGCATCCCAGTGTGTCATATAGGACAATAGAGAGGTACTTGTTTTACCATCAACACAACTTTTATTGATGTTGGTTTTAATTAATCATATTAATAAGGCTACTGTTTTGACAGACTTATTTACTATGATTGTGTTGGCAGTAAAACAATCGTGTCTTTATCATTTTTCCCCAAAATTTTCTGCTTCTTTAGTCGGTGTGTTTTTCACATTAGAATTTCTCTGCCCGAAAACACTGTCAAACTTCTTGAAATTTGTTCTGAACATTTTGATAATATCGATTTTGTCATTTTTTTGTATCTAGACAATCTCTGAGTCTTCGCCAATACTTCTGTTGAAGCTCTTCAATCACTTGATTAAAACTTTCCTTCTGTATGTTATATTTCTTATGTTTCCTGTTTAGAATGGCTGTAAACAAGGAGATGCTATATCCCCATTGCTTTTCAACTTTGCTTTAGAGTATGCCATTAGGTGGGTCCAGGCAAACCAGGATGGCTTGAAATCAAATGGTACACATCAACTTTGGTTTAGGCTGATGAAGTTGATATATTGGGGAAGTGCACAGACTATAAAGAAAAACAGAAGCTTTAGTAGTTGCTAGTATGGATATTGGACTGGAAGTTAATGCTGATAAAACTGTACACACTATAAAGAAAAACAGAAACTTTAGTAGTTGCTAGTATGGATATTGGACTAGAAGTAAATGCTGATAAAACTAAGTACAAGGGCATGTCTTGAGATCAGAATGCAGGATGAATTTACAATATAAAGACTCATAATAGTTCCTTGTAAAAGGTGGAAGAGTTCAAATATTTTGGAACAACCCTAACAAAAAGTCTATTCAGGAAGAAATTAAGAGCAGATTGAAGTCAGGGAATGCCTGTTATCATTTGGTGTGGAATCTGTTATATTTGAATTTACTATCCAAAAATATGAAGATTATGCTATAGAGAACTGTAGTTTTGCCTGTTGTATTGTATGGGTGTGAAACTTGGCCACTCACTTTGAGGGAGGAATGTAGGCTGAGGATGTTCAGGAATAGGGTGCTGAGGAGAATATTTGGGCCTAAGAGGCATGAGGTGACAGTGGAGAGGAGAAAACTACATAATGAGGAGCTTAATGATATGTACACCTCACCAAATATTGTGAAGAATGACATGGGCGGGGCATGTAGCATTTATGAGGGAGAGAAGAAGGTATTTGGGATTTTGGTGGGGAAACCTGAGGGAAAGAGTTCACTTGGAAGACCCAGTTGTAGATGGAGAATGATATTAAGATGGATCTTCAGGAAGTGAGATGGGGGTATGGACTGGATTGATCTGGCTCAGGATAGGGACAGGTGGTGGGCTCTTTTAAATGCAGCGATGAACCCTCAGGTTCCATAAAATGTAGGGAATTTCTTGACTACCTGAGGACTGGTTAGCTGCTCAAGAAGGACTCTGTTCCATGGAGTAATTAAGTAAGTAATGTTATATTTTGTAAGTAATCTCTTTCTTTTATATTATGCGTCTTCAACTCATCTGTTGTTTCTGCTGAAGTAGACAGTTCCTTTATCATATTCTCCCTGTAAACATCCAACCTACAGGGGCATTTTTTGACTGCTGCATAAATAAGGTGACTTGTCATATTAAGATTAAAATCTTTATCTTCTAGTATTTCTGCCATTGCTTTGTTAGCATTCTCATTATTTCTTTTATTTTGAACACATTTTGGTGTATGTATAGTCTTGGTCTTGTGCTAATTTCTACTTGGGCCACCTGATAGGTAATTTCATTTCTTTAAATTTATTAATATCATTCCTTTCTAGACGATTTTCCAGTACTTCTGTTGTTTGTTCTGAATTCTGCTTCTGCTCATGAGTGCTGACATTACACAGCTATCCTACCTGTTCTTCCTCACTTACATTTTGGTTACTTCTCTGACTTTCTTGCAATTATTTCTTTATTTTGTCATTCGCCAGGTCTGTAATATTTTTGTTCATCACAATATTGTCATCATGTCGTCATCATTCGTTATCAGGTTTATGGAGTATCTGCTAGTTTTAAATCAGGATGCTTATAATCACATACCTGAAACAATCCATGTTTGTTGTAGTTACAATTTATGATAAGTGTAATACTGGGGACCATGAAGGTTATGTAGAGGAAGGCTCTGGAGATGGGCATCTCTCTCCATTGTCATCACATTGTCGTCATTCGTTATCAGGTTTATGGAGTATCTGCTAGTTTTAAATCAGGATGCTTATAATTACATACCTGAAACAATCCATGTTTGTTGTAGTTACAATTTATGATAAGTGTAATACTGGGGACCATGAAGGTTATGTAGAGGAAGGCTCTGGAGATGGGCATCTCTCTCCACTGGGGCCCCGCTGGGGATCCTTGAAGGGTGCTCATTTACCGGGGACTTGGAAAGATGAATGAAGGAGGGCTCTCGAAACGCAGCATCTCTCACTCTGGGAGCTCTATGAGGCAAACCTGGAGGGAGGGCTCCTTTACTGGGGACACCGAAAGATACGCTAAGTAAGGCTCTGGAAATGGGCGTCTTTTTCCATCGGGGCCCCGTTTCAGGGAACATTCCTTTCCTAGGGCCTTCAAGAGAAGGGTGAAATTTCTTATCAGGACAACTTTTATGAGGAACACAAGAGACATGTAAAAGAAGGCTCTGGAAATGGGCAACTCTCCCCATAAGGGCCCCCCACTGGGGAACCTGAGGGGATGTTAACTGGACTTTTTGAGAGACAGATGAAGGATGGCTCTGGAAACAGAGCATTTCTTATTACTTTAATTTGGGCTTTTTTGGACCCATATTATGTTAGAAGTCTGAGTCTGGGGGCAAACTGGAACTTCTATGAAGGACCATGGCTCCCATGACTTGGCATCAGAGTCTGGGGCACAAAGGGCCTGTTTTAAGGCCTAGGTTCATTGGGACTGAAAGGGCTCGAACCCAATTACTGTTCTATTCTAAACTTCACACCTTTGCTACTTTGCCCCTGTGGAATGAATCCCTGGTACCTACTGAATAGGACGCTGGGTTAGCCCCACAGCCAGTTTGAATATTTTGATGACCTGGACAATATCTTGATCCTGCAGGGAATCAAACGATGATTCCTCAGTCTTCCAGTGCACAGCCTAGTGTCGGTACCATGTTACCCTGGCTCCCTCCGAGAATCAACAGAGTTTAAACAGGATGAGCAAAGAGTTCAAAAGTGCCTCTTGGCAAACCCCCACTCCTCCCTTCTTTTTAACACATGTGGTGCACACACAGAGAAATCTTTATTTACATTACTATGATAAACTTAATGATGAAAGAGTCTTTAATACATTTAACACCTCAGTCTTCTGCTTGTGGATTTTCTGACTGATAATGTAACTGACTAATATTTACAGTTAATGTCTTCCACATGACAACACATTTTCTTTCCATTACAACAAAAATGGCAGCTTTGAAATACACACATTCAAGCGTATAACTCAATCGTAGCATTACTAATTATCACCACCAAAATACAATGAAAGTCACCAGATACTGAATTTAACTTCATAAATGCATCAGTTATAAAGAAAACATGTCTTACAACTGAAGGCAGAAGTTATCTTCCAGTCTTTATTATAACTTCCAGACGCTAATATTTTGAGTGCTACCACATCATGTGGATTTTATCATCTTGTTACCCAAATTAAACTCAGGTCATTTAAAAATTGGGTTACTAAGCACTTGTCTTGTCTGCAGAAATTCCACACTCTACCATGGATATGTACTAGAGCTTACCGATTCCAGCCGGGGGTTTACGCCTCTACTCCACACATGAGAATCTTCCATACAATATTTTCATTCTGTAGGTTGACTTGAGAACATGGTACATGTTTTCAGCATGGGTCATTGACTAACAGACTACATTTAGCTTCCACCATGAGGCAGATACAAAGGGTTTTACAAACTTAAAAAAATTCTGTTGCCTTCATAGGATCAACATACTACAGATCATGTATAATACAAATTAGCAACAATGTACACGCATTTTGTAAATATTTGCTGAAATGCTGTAATCCTCTGTCATTTGCACTGTACCTTGCTCCACAACCTCACAAACATTTTCAAAACTTCAAGGCATAAGGCACTCCACAATAATCACATCTGGGTAGCCAGTTCAGTATCAATATTTAGCTGCCTTCACCTTGAATAAGAACTGCATATGACGGCTGTAATTTGGTTACAGTTCACACACGCTGTTCTGCCTCTGGAAACACTGCCTTCAGAAGTTCTCGCTTGTTAACTTTTCCCATTGTGTTCTTGGGTAATTTTTCCACCACTTTAAGTACAGTTGGAATTGCATACGGTGCCATGCGTTCTTTTGACCATTCTCGAAGTTTAGAAAGAATGATTTCCTTGCCATTTTTTGGAACTACTACTGCTGCCACCTATATGAACAGAAACACAGTATAAGATCTGATGTTCACACTGCAGTGAATACTAAGATTAGAGATTTCTGGAATGTGTTGTCTGAAAAACAGGTAACATTATACTGGGGGAACATGCTGCCTCCACCTTCAGAAGAAGAAGGAGAAGACAGAATGAAACCATAAGATGGAAGCTGTAGGTTCCTCTGAAATGTTGACCAAACTAAAACAACCCAGAAGACCAAAATCTGAACAAGCAAGTAATTTAGATGAAAAACTCAATTCTTCTGGGATGTGATGATGTAATGTTGGGGGAATATTCAATGACAGACCTGAATCTTCAGCAACACCACTGTGAGAACCTCAAATCTCACAAGTAGTATAGTTTTGTATCTCCCAGTATGTAAAAGAATAAGTAGTGCTGCATTTCTTAGTAAGTACAACAATCATAACTTGTCATGACACACAATACACTGCCACACTGATCTTCAAATGACATTTGTCCTTTGGGTTTCTGCACTATGTAGGGATTAAATGTTCTGATGTTCTGGAGTAACATACTATCTTCATCTTCAGGGCAAATGAACTAGTTCAAGTGGATGGTGGATGGAGGCAGTATGTTCCTCTGTAATATCAGAACTTGTAGTCACTATATGGTGCAAAAACCTCTTGAACTGCCAATGTCATGAAAATGCATTAATCTTGTACATGTAACACATTCCACATTAACACATACTCCCCCCCTCCATGGTTAGCTGTATGCTCCAAATACTTTACCCATTGGGTAGGTTATATAGGTCCCAGTGCTGATCTGGAAGCAGGGCAGAAGAAATATCCCTGTCCCTACCGAGAAACTGAATCCCAGTTGTCCTGCCTGTAACCAGTCACTATACGAAACCAGTTATCTCAGATCATGAATAATATAAAATGGTTTTTTTGTGACACAGAGATGCATCATCAGAACACAGGCATTTCTAAAATGGCACCAAAACAATTCAGTGCTGGCACAACTAAGATATTAATGCCTCAACTGCTTATCAAATACTAAATACAATTCCCCACACATGGATTCTTGATCTGTGAGAAGAACAGAAATTACAGGTGCCAGAAAAAGAGTGCACAATAACAAACATAGTAATTTACAGAGTTACACGATCATCTCATGACAACTGGACACTGGAATGTACACAAAATCATTATATGAAGCCAAGATTAACATATGGTGAGGTATATATAGCATCATCACTCTGCATAACTACTGCATGTTTGATACACATGGTAGCTTCAAAATGTTCCTTGAATCACTTTATTTCTGGGAAATACAAAATAGTACAACATTCAATGTACATTTCCTTCAAAATAGTCCCCTTGTGCAACTATACACTTCTGCCAGTGACTGTCAAGTTGTTGGAAACATCACTGGAAGTCATTCTGTGACAGCCTTTGCAGCTCCTCTGTCACGTTCTGAATGCTGCCAGTAGAATCACAAAAGCATCATCCCTTCAATGCTGATTTCAGTCAAGGGAATGGGTAAAAATCAGCTGGAGCCAGGTCAGGAAGGTATGGGAGATGCTCCAGTGTTGTCACATTGTTCTTTGTTAAGAAATCGTTGACCAAAACTGACCAGTGTGCAGGATCTTTGTCACAAGGGAGATAACAAATGTTGGTTCTCCATTTTTCAGGGTATTTCCTTCTGACCACATCCCTAAGGCAATGAAGGTTGTCAATGTACCAATGTACCAAGATCAAGACTATATCCCGAAAACCATTCATGTTACAAGCGAATGAAGACAGCACTGCGCTATACTCATCACTCTGCACTGAAGAGTTACAGTGAAACTGCACAAAAAGAAATTGCATAAAATGAGACCTGCTTGTATACCAAAAATGCACACACAACTGCATCAGAAATAGTTAAAAATATTGCAAAACGTTCATGCCTGTAGCTGGTTTAGGTGCGTACCTTTTGTCCCCATGTAATGTCTGGCAGACCGATCACAGAGCAGTCAACAATGTCAGGATGGCCTAGCAGATGTGTCTCTATCTCCACTGCACTAACCTTATAGCCACCTGTCTTAATTATATCTACAGATGTCCGACCAAGTATCTTGTATACTCCACCATCATCACAAGCTGTATCACCTGAAAGAGTATAACAGCATTAAACAAACATACAAACAACTCATTTGTTTAGGCCTTGTGGAATGAGATGTCATGGCTTTGGGAGAGAGAGAGAAAAAAAAAAAAACACCAACAATATTCCACCTCTGCCATCAGAATAAGTCTTTCAACACGAACGCAGTAGGTTCCTCTGAGTTGTTGGTACCTAGCTACTGGACTACAAGTATCACACTCCAGAATACCGGAATCATAATGCAAGTTACTGCTGTGAGAACCTCTGCTCATAAACGTACTGATTCCTCACTACAGTCACTAATCAGGTAGTTAAAAGGAACTCAGGCAATCAACAAATGCAACACACTTTTGGGATCTGATGAACCCTGACATTCATCAGAAAAATTCCATTGATCTCTACTGTTAACCACCAAACCCAATTAGTATCTACACAGCCATTTACACTGCACAAATCATAACAAAGGCCAGCAGCAGCAGCAGCATACTGGTGGCGGCAATTATTCTTTGCTGCATGTATTGACATTAACACCAGTGGGACACACATTTCTCACACATGAAACAATCTTCTCGTATAAGATTTTGGATGATAATGATAAAATCGAGGACAATGACGGCGGCCACTGCCACCACCACTAACACCACCACCACTTGGGTGTCATCCAATTGCATTTTTATTAAGTCAAGTGAATTATATGTTCCAAACAACTGCAAGACTAGCTTTTATTCTAATGTTACACTATGACGTTTTGGCCTATTTTCTGGCCATCATTAGGCAGTGTGACTTACAGCTGCATAAAAGGAACTGTTAGCTAACGTCCTCTCCTGCACATGTATACAATATCCACAAATTAAATATTATCCCCAATAGCAGAATAATAAAATTGTTAAAGTTAGTTAAAACAAGAGTGTATTCATAAAACATTTTTTTCTGCACTGTGTAGATTGAAATAAGAAGAATCTGCTTAAAGATGTGTAGGTGTGTGGTGGATAAGAGGGGTGCGGCTGTGGCTGTCTTATAAGTGCAACTTAAATTGTAGTACTAACCTGTGAACATAATAGGAGTAAGACTAAATTTGGTAACAAATTGAATATGTACAGAATAAATTAGGTTATGTTACACATATCAACTAGTGACTTACATTACAATGCCATAAAATACAACTCACTCCTGTATCTAGTACATATATGTATCAGCTTTCTAAATCCCCTGTATCACTTAGCTTCGTTCAGAGAAAAATAAGCCTTTTCCCATACACTCTTTGCCTACCAATGACTACCATGATTACGATGGTTAAAATCAAATTGTCTACAGCTTTATACTAAATCTAAGTTGTACTTATTAGTCAGCCACAGTCACACACCTACATATCATTAAGCAGATTCCTCTTTCTTCGATCTACTGGTCACAGAAAAAAACACTGCATGAAAGCATTCTTATTTAAATAATTCTAACCAATTTCTTATTCCTTTATAGGAAATATTATTTTATTTATGTATCTTGTATACATTAAATGCGAAGGAGGGGTCTTTACCTAACAGTTCCTTTGATGCAATTAAGTCAGCTACCTGATGATTTATAAGCCATGAGTATAAATATGTTCTTGAGATTGAAGCCATTTCAGGAGAAGTATGGCATTCAAAAATGCCAGACAATAAATGAGGTTACCCTCAGTATAGTATGGACATTAGCAGTCAACTTATTACACCTGGCATTCTTTCCATGGGAAAGGAGCCCCCAGTACTCAATGAATAAAAGGCCAGGTGTGTGGACCTTTTGGAGAAAATTTCGTAGCTCCTGCAGCAAACTGAAGTCGGACTGCCCAGCCCAAACACCCTAGTCACTATACTGACTACATTATCTTTATTGTGTATGTACACTTTAACTGTGGATGTGATGAGAAATCTTTCATTTATAAGCCATGAGTATGAATCTATTCTTGAATGGAAGCCGTTTCAGGAGAGGTAAGTCTCTTGTCATTCATCTGATTTTTCAGTGGTAACCATAAATTCTTGTGTAATGATGCTCCAGACTAATCTTTCAGACATATACAATGCAGTATGCACAGATGAATGCAGAAAAGAAATCCTCTTGTGTTGTCATGTTAGCATCCTATATGCAGTATGCACATATGGATACAAGCAAACAGATGTGACCTACATGTAATATGCAAGTACTGCGAAGGTTAACAATTTCTTACCTTCCGACCAAAATATTTACTGGAAATCTAGAGAGCAAATCACAAATTTTGATTTGAACACAATTACTGAAGCATAGTGAAAATAATAAATCAAAAAGGAACATCTACACTAACTTCCCCATTGCAAAGTACAACCATTTTTCTGGCCTATCATAATATCAAAACAGTGTTTTCAGAAGATGCTGGAACACCCAAAATTAACTAACAAGGTGTAAATTTACTTCAAAAGAAAACATATTTAATGACCAGAAACAATTAACTGAATTAACTGACTATATCCAAAAGTAATACACAAAAACCTATGATGTACATCAACTATCATCAAACCATCAGATGAGCTGTTCCTAATGAACAGTAAATACTGAACTTACTTCCCACCACATTACATTTATGTTCCAATCAGGCCAAACTGTCACCCACATGAAGCAGACTACTCATTATGGTAAAAACCTTGTTGTAATCTCACAATTCTCTAATTTTACCACATAATGCATTATACAATTGAATCCCTATTCACAGAAAACCTCTATCTTCATCAACAGAAGTCTACCATACTCCCATTCAAGTACTTAAATATAATACGTAATAGCACCAAAGCATTTGAGTATACACATCTCACTTAGTCACCCTGCAATCTTACTGTACTTGCAATTACTAAATTATATCTATGACCACACCTGTTTTAAACCACCCATCTTCTGTGAACACCTCCCGTGTTGCTTTAGGATTCTTCCAATAACCTTTAAAAACATTTGGACCCTTGACTCGCAGTTCACCGCTTGTATACTTTGTCGATTGTGCGGTTGCTCCTCCACCAGCAGAGCCCTCTATTAGAATTTCATAGTTCTGATTCTGAGCAGTTCTGGAAATCTGTGCCTGCACTCCTGGCAGTGGACTTCCCACATAACCTACGATCAACAACATACACATATTACATTACAATAAAACTTAAATTATATTTTAAATTCTAAAGCTGTTCATGGATTCATGTATTCAGTGTCCACTGTCACAAACCTTCCACAACCAACTCTGAAGTCATTAATAAATATATTTGTTTTCAGTCAAACATAACAATATTTTATTATTTAACTTATTGGTGACAAGTTTTGGTCCTTAGACCATCATCAGGCCATCTTTACATAAAATTTAAAATGGGTTACATGTGGTGCACATTAATTTCATGTTGTATGGGATCCCATAAAACTTACATCAATGTTAAAAATCTGTTAAAACCTCGAGTTATATTGCCTGTGATATAACATAGTAAAAGTTGTGTGAAGATCTGAAATGGAAGTTAACACATTGCGGACGGGTGACGCAGATTTGCGTCTTTACATTACAACTGTGCAGGACGGGTGACGCAAATCTGCGTTTTTAACACGGTGAAACTTGGTACATCTGCAAGTTCTCCTTAGTGCCACTCCACAAGGGGGAATGTTTCCAGAGGTATCACACCCTCAAGCACTACTAGGGTCTTTGGTGAGTATTTCCTG